>Ga0307488_10005048_pt1 | contig 10931 bp, 16 predicted proteins | sample SB02metaG_FD_202248 | JGI IMG/M metagenome (GOLD analysis project Ga0307488, IMG submission 202248) | Sea-ice brine microbial communities from Beaufort Sea near Barrow, Alaska, United States - SB 0.2 | ecosystem: Environmental > Aquatic > Marine > Coastal | place: USA: Alaska | collected...
ATGGGGGGCAGGTCGAAAGACTGGCGCCTCCTCATATACACGACAGCGTCTCTCTCTATCTCTTCATCATGTCATGGAAAGCATCATCCGTAAGAGCGTCGAGAGGCGTTGGGCGACAGCTCGATGGCCGAATCCATGAAGGCAACCCGCTCGTCGCTCACCACCTCCAGTTCTGGCGCCAGCAGCCTCACATACCTGTATCAGTGGGAGCGGGTTAGGAATGCATACGTTAAGGACAATAAAAACTCGTGACGGACATCGCTTTGCGCGGCGCACGGGAAGCATTGAGGGCACTGAGGGCACTGCGCACAAGGGGGGCAGGTCGAAAACCTGGTGCCTCCTTATACAAGCGGAAACGTCTCTCAAGGGGTGCACGGCGAAGTGTCTCCTAATACACGCGGACGTGTCTCGCTCTGTCTCGCCTCGAGGACACAGCGCACGTACGAGTGGTTGATGGGGACAGAACAGGGTGGAGCGGAATGAGTGGGGTCTGTGAGAAGGGCTGGGATTTTTTCAGTTCAGACACGTACCGGTCAAAGTACAGCATTTGCTTGAGCAGCAGGCCGAACTCGCGCGGGAATTTTACCCCATTCTCGTCACCCACCCTCATAGGAGAGTCATTGAAAACAACGGCTTGACCAGCCTTGGATCGAGGTTGAATCAAAGCAGGACATGGCGCTAGGCGAATACTCACAGGTCGGTCGTTCACCACCAGTGCACCCGAGCGTCTGTATAAGCAATCACCCTGCAGGTAGGTCAGTCGGCCACCACGAAGTGTACCCGCGCGTCTGTATGAGCAATCACCCTGAAGGTAATTTGTGCTCCGATCGCCGTTTCAGACGTTCTCAATGATCCCCCTGCCTCACGACTTCCAGAACCAGTCGGCTCACCTCCTGCTGATCCACAGCCATCGCGGCAGCAGCGCCGTCTTCAAGGGGCTTCAAATCGTCCACCTCTCATGACAACCCAAGCCGTTTTTTGTCGGGGGCTAAGGCAGAAGCCTGGTGCCTCGTCATACACGCTGACGCGTCTCTCTCCAGCCGTTTTCTGTCTCCCAAACCACCCAAACGACCCAACGTATCCCTCAGAAAATGCTCAGCTTAAATTCAGTGTCGGCCTGACCGGTCTCGAGATCGAGGGTCTATTAACTCAAGGGTCGCGACCAGGTCGGACTGGCGGCGGGTCGGTCGGTGGGATGTATGACATGTACTGTTCTGATTGGTCGAACGGGATTCAGTACCAGGTTTTCGATACCGAGTTTAAGCCGGAGAGTGGATGAGTGTGAGCCCATGCCGTCTTCCGTCTCAGTGACCACCACCTTAGTATAGCGACGCAAGTTGAAATAGATATCATCACTTGAAAGCGGTTCATCATATTTTAGCTTCAAGCGCTAAACGCAATCGCGGTCAACGCGGGGTCAACCCAAGGTCAACCTAGAGTCAACTTGGGGTCAATCCTGGGTGAACCCGGAGTTAGCCCGGGGTCAACCTGGTGTCAACATGGGGTCAATATAGGATGAACCCGGGGTCAACCTGGGGTCAAATTGGGGTCAATCTGGGGTCAACCTGGGGTCAACCCGGGGTCAACCTGCACCGCCCAACCTCAGCCTGCAAGTCGGCCAGGGTTTCGTACACGATGCGCAAGTCCTTGGTGTAGTGGCGCAAGTTGAAACTGAAAGCAAAGCTTGGACATGGCTCTTTATGTATTAGCTTCAAGCACTGAAATCAAGCGCGGTCAACCTGGGATCATCCTGAGGTCAACATGGGGTCAACATGAGGTCAACCTGCACCGCCCTACCTTGGCGAACTTGACGGTGTCCACGTCATCCTCCGTCGCGCCCATCTGTACCAACGATTTGGCCATCAGGTCGTAGTCACTATACGTAGGGACGCAAATTTATAGTGCAATCGGTGTCATGTCTGGTATCGAAGACATGGTATCGAAGATATGGTGTCGAAGGTATGGTATCGAGGATACGGTATCGAGTACGAGTACGAGTACGAGTATCGAGTTCCGTTCTACCAATGAGAACTGGACAGTACGAATATCCCGCAGACCGACTCGCTGAAAGTCCATCCGGGTTACGATCCTTGAGTAAATAGACCCATGATTGTGAGGATCTCAGGGTGACCAGTCACCCCGCCTCTGAGTTTAAGAGTAAAACTTGAAACGCAGCGTGGCATGCTCATAACCTATCCACTTGAGTGCACAGCCATTGTCTACTGGTGACATTCGGGGAGATGTGTGGGGAGTTGATACCCCATCCGTTACAGTTACAAATTGCGCCACCCCACCTCGAAGCCGTGGCTTGGAAGAAGATCTGCACAGCGCCCCACACCCCGGGCCTCAGAATAGGGCCTGGCAGATGTTGCCGGTCACGTCATGGACACGCATTCTGATCCCTCGTTTCTTTAGTGAAATGTCTTCTGCATCCTACTGTGCAGTTCTGGGGAACGTCAAAACATTGCATTTCAGATATCCTACAGGTAAAGGAGCCTGAAGGCGCCATTTGAGGAGTGAGTCATAGACCAACAAGATATCATATGATGGAGACTTATTTTCGGCAGTGCTGCATGGAAATTCAATCGCCTGAAGATTCGATTCTATAACTGGATTGCACTACTTGGACAGTTCCCAGATGTGCATAGTATGACGTGGCGAGCAATATCTACCAGGCCCCACGAGATGCGTCCCACGATGCCGAAGTCGATGAACCCGACACGGCCGTCGCGAAGCACCAGTAGGTTTCCGGCGTGGACGTCGGCGTGGAAGGACTCGCACGCGAGCACCGATCCGAACCGTCGAGGAGGGTCATGTAGAACAACGCCTCGCCCGACGATGAATGGGCGAAAACCTACTCAAGGTCCCCGCCGAGGGTATACGTTCATACGACGGTGTGGAATACTATTCCACGAAGCGAGTCACGAAAGTCGGTATGAGCATACACCCTGAAGAGAACTCGTGCTCATTTCTGTGTCCTGCGTCCCTTCGAGCCGTTCGAGCCGTTCAACATGTTCTGCGTTCAGGGGTCGTGTTCTCAATGCTCCCCTTGCCAAGTGTTGAGCGCGGTGATCAGAACCTGCTCGGCGGGATCCCCCGCAGCCTCGCCGCCGCCCTGGTACTTGTACAAGCCAGTGCCCCCGCTCATTGTTGATGATGTCGCCGCCCTCACGGCGTCCAGGTCTGTGAGCGGAGCGCCGTACAATCGCTCCGGTGTTTAGGGACGCAAAATGCCATGGAACGCAAAACTTGAGATAGAATTTGGATGACCCGAAGGAGGAGGCGCGTGTCTGGGAGCGGATTATGCACATAGTCATATGCGACCAGTTGATGATAGCAGTTTTTCCGGTCTATAGTCAAGCGCTGGAATCAATAGCTCCCAGCGCTTCATCCCGTGTTTCAGCTTGCTCCGCCCCACCATTGTGAGCACCTTCGTTGAGGACGCTTCAGTGTACACGAAGGGCGCGACAGCACCGGTGATCTCCGCCGCGTCCAGGTAGTTCTGAAACGCCGCAATGTTCGCCGCCTCCTTCTTGAAATCCACCTCCTTAATGCAGGGACTGACGAATGTGGGCCTCCTCGTCATATGATGCCATTTATGACAAAGTGCGTCAACGTGTAACGAGCAAAGCAAAGCATGGACCAATCACAGGCTCGGAAACAATCACAGGCACAGAAACGAGCCTGTGATTGGTCTATGCTTTGCTGTGCTTTGCTATGCTCGTAACACTTTGACGCACTTTGTCATATCTCAACGAAGCAGGGTTCAAAATGCGTTGGAGCGATTGGTGATGTTGGAGCAGTGCGTCGGAGCAATTGATGACGTGGTGAGCAACACCCATCGGACCGTACCTCCATCATGGATGAGCGGATGTCTCCGACGACGTCTGAGAGGGATAAGCGGGAGAGCTCAGGCTGGAGGAAGGTGAGGACCCGGGAGGCGATGTAGATGAACGAGAGGTCCGCCTTCAGCCAGAGCCTTCCATTGGTTCCCTTTCCAGCTTATTTCAGCTGTCTTGTCCATCCAGGGTCAGGAAGAGATTTTGGTGCCTTCTCATCCGCGCGGAAGCGTCTGTGTCACGGGGTCCAGGGCGAAAGCCTGGTGCCTCGTTTTATGCGCGGAAGCGTCTCTCTCTCATGGGGTACAGGGACAAAGCCTAGCACTTCCTTTCACGCGTGGTAGAGTGCCTCTTTGTTTTGTCCGTGAATGCATTGGCAGTTATGCCTGAAGGTTCTGGAATGTGTGGAAGGCACTGCCTTGAGCGTGTCGGTGACATTGGGCTTGAGCACCTTCACGACCACGTCCTTGCGGCTGCCTCGCAGCACCGCGGCGTGCACCTGCGCCTAGGGACTGACAGATGATGCCCGCCAGGTCATCAAACGCATATTGAATCTTCAATTCCGGAGTCAAATGCCCTTCTTTGGCGTGGCGAGATATATCCGTCACTCCCTACCTGCGCGATGGATGCCGTTGCCAGCGGTACCGGATCAATCGACTCGTACACCGTGCATCAGGGTCACTGCACACGCACACGAACCAACATCGGAGGTGCCCGCATAATTTACCGGGTACTTCCAGGGTGGACGCTCTTTCAGACGCGCGAAGAGGAGGAGGAGGAGGAGGAGGTGGAGTAAGAGGAGGAGGAGAAGTAGGAAGATGAAAAGGAGGAGGAGGACAAGGAGGAGGAAGAGATCCAAGATGGGTAACTGCTAAGAGCTAAGAGACTCAAGAGGGGTGGAGTGCTTGTTCTCAATAACCCCCGTGCCGCGTCCACAGGTTTGCCAAGGTCAGCGGCGATTATGTCGCGGATGACGGCGAAGGGGACCGGTGGGGTTTTGTCGAAACATTTCTGGAACTCCTGGACGTACTCCGCGGGGAAGAGCGTGGGCGAGCTCGCGATGAACTGCCCAAGTTTGATGTACGTCGCACCGGGCGTTAAGGCCTGGTAACATTTTGAACCCTCGTTCATTGAGTCAAATGTCATCCTATGACGTGGGACAACCACATATAACTCGCCACGTCATCGACACGCACGTTGAACCCTCGTCTCTTGAGTAGGGCAAGGGGCTTCCGGGCGGCCATAGTGGCGGGGTTCGGGTCAAGGGGATGAGCAAAGGGATGCGAAGTGCCGGGCCTTGCAAAGCACCTCGAACAGCTGTCGCACGAGTTCCTCGGGCTCGGGCAGGTTTTTGGGGTGAGATATGGGTGTATATGGGGTGCGTCTGGGATTTATCAGGGGTGTAAAGGGGTTTACGAGAGGTGTGTAAGTGCTGTATGAGGGGTGTACGAGGGGTGTATACCGGGTGCATAGGGGTGTATAAGGGGTGTATAAGGGGTGTATCAAGGGCCTCGCCAAGCGCCTCGAACAGCTGTCGCACGAGCACCTCGGTGTAGCGGCGCAAGTTGAAATTGAAAACAGAGTTTGAATACGGTCTATAATAGCAGTGTGGATTTAAGCGCTGAAACCATGCGCGGTTAAGCCGGGTCCGACCCGGGGTCAATACCGGTCAGCTGCACCGGCCTACCTCGGGCTTGGGCGGGTTGTTGGGGTCCTGGATGTAGCGGCGCAGGTTGCAATCGAAAGCAAAGTTTTAAACCGGTTCATCATTGATAAGCAAGCGCTGAAACCAGGCGCTCTTTGACTGCGTGGTTTGATAGTGTCAACCCGTACCGCCCCACCTGCAGCACGCGGGCGCCCAGGGCGGCGCACGCCTGCACCGCCACCATGTAGTGCCGCAAGTTTCAATGAGAAGCAATGTTTGATGTGACAAAGTGCGTCAAACCACTTAGGGACTTAGCGACTTAGCGTGCAAAGTCGTCCCGCTCGACCAATCAGAGCTGTCCATTTGGAGGACTTTATAGCACTCAAAGTTACCAAGTCGCTAAGTGGTTTGACGCACTTTGTCATAGTGGTTCGTCATACAGCTTCAATACGAGTAGCTCAAACCAAGCGCAGTCAGTCAACCTAGGGACAACCTGCACCGCCCGCGCCCTACCACGATTGTGCGGGTGATGCCGCTGGGACCGCTGGCGAGCGCGATCTCTGTGATCTCTTGCAGGAGCTTCATGCAGGAGGGTCGTTTGAGAACAAGCTCCTGAGTCGAGGTCGGCCGTGCGCAAGTGCCCGCTTGACTGACCTTCGGGTTGAACGCTCATTTATTAGACGCGATGATCAGGAGGAGAAGACTGAACGTCGGTCGAATGATTGTTTCCATTAAACCCCCCGCTCCGATACAGCAGGTTCATTGAGTACAAGCACTCGAACCAATATCGGACGTGCCCGCATGACTAACCTTCAGGGTGAATGCTCATTATTGAGACGCGTGGAGGAGGAAGAGGAGGAGAAGGAGGAGAAGGAGGAGGACGGGAAGGAGGACCAGGATACGGCTCTTTCCCAATAGCCCACAACCCCCCTGCCACGGCTTCCTCCGTGCGCTTGATGTTCTCCTCGCGCGTAGGCGGTGGCTTGGCGGTGGAGGAGGAGGAGGAGGAAGAGGAGGAGGCGCCACCAAGAGGAGGTGGGAGCGTGGAGGAGGAAGAGGAGGCAGCGCGCGCAGTGGTCAAAGTAGGGACTCGAACGCTGGAGCGCGCGCGGACATGGGAGGAGGGCGGGGCGGGCTGGCGTCAGGCTTTGCTTCGCTTGGACGGCGGGGGTGCCGACGTGTCGGACGGTTGAAGATGGGGTTGGGTACGAGTCGAGGTACTTTTGGGGGGTCGAACAAATCACGAGATAGGGTGCCAGGCTGACGCCAAAGCCGGCAGCCCAGTTCATCACCCGACGTGACCCCAGCGGCTACCTCGAACGCAACCCGACCCGCCGAACCCCCAACGCCCCACCCCCCCCCAATACGGGCTCCCGTCTCCGACGTTTCAGGCGTCGTGGCGCCTTGTGGGACCTCTCATTCGGCTCACCTGAATGTCTTAGTAGACCCCCGCCTCGGGTTAAGGAGCGGGACCGATGCGCCGGGCAGGCCGCCTCCCCCTCCTCCGCGGGTGGCGACCCTGCCGCACCGCGATAGACCGGCCGCGGTCGGTGCGGAGAGCGACGCCATCGCCATCTCCGCCAAGAGGATGGCGGACAAGTTTTGCTCGGCCGACAACCGTTTCGCGACTCGCAAGATCGCAACGGATTCGCTCCAGGAATGAACTAATTCAGCACGAAACCCTAAATTCAAACTCTAATAAAACCTAAGCCCAGTCCGGCGGCGGCGACAAGTAGCGAATCCAAGTTGTGCGGCGAAGCCCTTTTACCGCCGCGCCAGCTGCCGCCGCCGAATTCGCAACAGTCAACATGGGGGTGAGTGCTTACCAGCCTCGGTGAACATACGTCGACGCGTTTCGCTCGGCGCTGCCGACCAACGGTCAAGCCGTGCCCTGCGCAGCCATCCTTCTGTGTCTGAGTTTTTAGGGTTTGGACTCTTTGGGGCAAAAATATGTGCGGGTGTGGGATGGCGAAGAGCATCCGGCCGGTGGATGTCGGGTTTGCGGCGCCCATTTGCGGTGCTGTCATGTATGGCGGATGACTCGTTCCGTTGCGTGGTGTTGGTGGCGCCTTGGCGTTTGATCATGCGCTCCGCGGCTGGAGAGGTTTCTTCAAAAAAGCTGGGACCAAACGATGGTTTTGCCAGAAATGGTGTCCTGCCGCGAGCCCCCTTGAGCCCGTGCGTGACGCCTCGCCCCCTCGCTGCCTCGCTCCCTTGTCTTGCAAGTACGTCCATCAGCGATACTGTGCTGTATCGCGGGTGATCCGTGGCATGGCGTTGGTTCGGCGTTCGATCTTGCGACGGCTGGAGAGAGTTTTTTCGATAAAGCAACACTGGGTTTTGCCTGGAAAAGGTGTCCTGCCGCCGAGACCCCCTTGAACCACTGTCTGATGCCTCACTCCCTCGCTGCCTTGTCTCGCAGGCCTACAAGTACGTCGAGGAGCTGTGGAAGAAGAAACAGAGCGATGTGCTCCGCTTCCTCCAGCGCGTGCGCGTGTGGGAGTACCGCCAGCTGCCCTCCGTGTGCCGTGTCACCCGCCCCACTCGCCCGGACAAGGCAGGAAGGTCATCTATATTCTTTTTTACTCGACCGACGTTGAATCTCTTCCTTCTCCCCTCATCCTCCCCTCATCCTCCCCCTCCTCATCCTCATCCTCCTCCGTCTTCTCCTCCTACTCCTCTGCCTCCGCCGCGTGTATGCACGCGCGTTCATCCTGAAGTGATTCATGCTCCGAATTCGGTCGAGTTGATTCGTGTTCTCTCTGAAGTAAGTCACGCTCTGATCTCGGTCGAGTGCTTGTTCCCAACGACCCTTCTGCTCGGCGCGCCGCCTGGGGTACAAGGCCAAGCAGGGGTTCTGCATCTACCGCGCGCGCGTGCGCCGCGGTGGCCGCAAGCGGCCCGTCAACAAAGTACGTTACGCTGGCCCGACTACCCACCTCGTGCACGCTTTGTTCGCCCCTCCTGGACACCCAGCGCAGCAGATCAGAAACCGCACCCTGTAGAACTTTTGTTTTGCTCTCTTGTGCATTTCCAATAAACCTAGAGAACGCAGCGTCTCTCTGCCGCGCTGTGCCGCGTGCGTCTGATCGAACAGCCCAACCCGCCTCCGCGGATCGCTCCCCGCGCGATCACGACAGCGGCTTGGGGGTCGATCTTGCTGCCGCTCAGTTTTGTCCTTCTGGCCTGCCCTGCCCCCTGGGGTTTCTTCTGTCATCATAGATCTCCCCCCTAACCCAGCCATCCCGTGCTCCCCGCGGCGCTCCCACAGGGTATCCGCTACGGCAAGCCCGTGCACCAGGGTGTGAAGAAGCTGAAGTTCGCGCGCAACCTGCGGTCGGTCGCCGAGGAGCGCGCCGCGCGCCGCTGCGGCGCCCTGCGCGTGCTCAACTCCTACTGGCTCAACGAGGACTCCGTGTACAAGTACTATGAGGTGATCATGGTGGACCCCATGCACAAGGCAAGGGGGTCATTGATAAAGTACTCGATCCAATGTCCTCCTCCTCCTCCTCATCCTCCTCCTCCTCCTCTTTCGCGTGTCTGTATGCGCGTTCACCCTAGATTAAGTCATGATCCACTCTCGGTCGAGTTCCGGTTCTCAATGTTGATCTCGGCCGCTTGCTTGTTCTCACTGACCCTCCTGCCAGGTGATCCGCAACGATCCCCGCATCAACTGGATCTGCAACCCGGTGCACAAGCACCGCGAGATGCGCGGCCTCACCTCCGCGGGCCGCAAGTACCGCGGCCTTGCCGGCAAGGGCCACAACTACAACAAGGCAGGGCAGCGCAGCTTCACAATTTCAAAGCCTACCTTGTTGAATGTTCCTATGGTTTCAGCGCTTGATCCTCCTGCTCCTGCTTCTCCTCCACCATCTCCTCCTCCTCCTCCTCCTCCTCCTCCTCCTCCTCCTCCTCCTCCTCCCCCTCCTTGTCCTTCTCTTCCTACTCCTACTCCTCCCCCTCCCTCTCCTGAAGCTACAATACGATGAACCGATTCGATGAACCGATTCGATGAACCGATTCGATGAACCGGTTCAAACTTTGCTCTCAATTTCAACTTCCGACCCTTCAACAAGGCCCGCCCCTCCAAGCGCGGCACCTGGAAGCGCAACCAGCTGCTCTCCCTCCGCCGTTACCGCTAAGTTTCTTAGGGTTTCCCCTAAGTTTCTTAGGGTTTCCCCTAAGTTTCTTAGGGTTTCCCCTAAGTTTCTTAGGGTTTTGGTGGGTGGGTGGTGCGGGGAGATGCTTCTGCAGTTGGTTCTGTACAGTGCGTCGAACCTTCCGTATAGTCTCTTCGTACGGTAGCAGTTTAGTGCACGATGTAGCTTGAGCCAAGCATATGGGGGTATATTTCCAAGCATCGCATCGATAGTCTCGTGTTCGTTGTCATTTCAAAAACATTTATTTTGAAAACAAGCACTCGACCGAAATCCTCCGCCCCGCGCGTCTGTATGATGGGGTTATGGAGAGCAAGCATTCGACCGACGACGAACTCCTCCTCCCAGCGCGTTTTTAACAGCATTCACCCTGAAATTCAGCCATGCTCCGATCTGGGTTTGAGTGCTTGTGCTCAACGATCCCCCACTAACCTTCGAAAGATCTGTAGTCTGGGTTGAAAGCTAGTCAGCCCAATCTGCATTTGAAAACAAACACAGTCTCACAGACTAGACAGACGTTTCTGCGGCAACAGTCTGCGCCCGTGCGAGGCAACAGAGACTACTGGTAAGCCACGAACTTCTTCACAGAGTCTTGCGCGCCCCGCTAGGCTTTATGTCGCACTAGCGCGCAGCCGCCCCTGAGAACGAGGAGAAGGACGCACCCTCCATAGAGTACGCGACGCGCTCGGCAGCGCACGCAGTTACACGACGAACGAACACATCAAAGTGGCATCCTGATATCTTTATTGACATTTTGACCAGAAAATATGTCGATTACTCGACACAATACTGACTCGCGCCAGCTGCCCTTGGAGCAGCGCGTTAAAGCATATCCCTGACTGATTGCTCATAGAGTACATGTGTACCAGTGCAAACTTGCCGCATCCTCCTCCCACACTAATTTCTGCTACCGCTTGCTCATGTTCTGGTAGGCCTGTTTGGCCGCCGCCATCGCCGCCACCTTGGCGGTTTTATTCGCCTCCAACACCGCCTTCTGAGCCGCGTCGCGCGCCGCCTGCACAGGAAGGCAGGTTCAGGTTGGTAGGAGGTTAAGATAAGCTTGATAGGAAGGCAGGTTCAGATTGATGGGTGTGAGGTTAAAGTTGACTGCCGTGATGCTGGTAGATGCAGGTTCATAGCGCGTCAGCATAAGATAATTAGAAGGCGGGTTCAGCTCGACAGGGAGTTAGGTTCAGGTCGATGGAAAATTAGTTTCAGGTTGATGGGAAGTCAGGTTCAGGTGGATCGGAAGTCAATGATAAGGTGATTAGGACACTTGGTTCCGGTTGA
>Ga0307488_10005049_pt1 | contig 10930 bp, 9 predicted proteins | sample SB02metaG_FD_202248 | JGI IMG/M metagenome (GOLD analysis project Ga0307488, IMG submission 202248) | Sea-ice brine microbial communities from Beaufort Sea near Barrow, Alaska, United States - SB 0.2 | ecosystem: Environmental > Aquatic > Marine > Coastal | place: USA: Alaska | collected 2017-05-06
GCTGGCATTGTTACTAGGTTGTATGACCGTTTTCTTGGCCAACATCTTTTTATCAAGCTTTGATGCTTTGGCTCCACATTACAATGTGTGGATGTTACCTCTATTGGCCGTGTTGTTTGGATATGCGGTCGGCGATCTTTTTAGTGCTAAACGCGCGTATATGATTACCGTATTAGGTGTGGTGGGTGCTACATGTGGGTATGGACAATGGACCTTAGCCTTTTCTGGAGAAAAGTATGCACACACCCGTTTTTCTGAGATTCAGCAGCGTGTTGAGTCCTATTCAGCGATAGGCGGCATAAAAAGTATCGGGGGGATAGAAAGGTCAGTGCCATTAAAGATATCGATTGTGTATAACAGGTCAATGGCAAAAACGTGGTTTGCGGGTATTTATACTTTTCCTAGGTCGGTTAATCAGTACGTAGTTGAGCAAGCAGATACTGGCTTGCGAGAGTACATCAGTTTATATGATGGAGAGGCAATATCAGCATTCGATGTTGCAGAGCATAGTGACATCATTATTTCTGCTTATGGAGAGACAATATATAGCGCTGAATTGAATGCGAGTGAACACGCAGCCCCCGTTCGTGAAGGGCATCCTGTCTTTGAGCAAATAGCACCGCCAGAGCCGATGTGGAGGCAGTTAGAGGCAATGACATTCCTCGCTCAAGAGTCGGCCAATATTGTGGTGTACAAGAAAACACCATAAAAGCTATCCCCGTGCAATAATCATGGGTACAATACGCGCCTTGCATTTATGTGGTCTAGAGTTGTCTGGGCCCAATAACCCTACCTGAGAACTTCCCAAGTGATTGAAAAACTTCGTAATATAGCCATCATCGCGCACGTCGACCACGGTAAAACCACCCTTGTTGACAAAATGTTAAGCCAGTCCGGCACGCTTGGACATAAAGACCAAGGCTCTGAACGCGTCATGGATTCTAATGACCAAGAGAAAGAGCGCGGTATTACCATCCTGGCGAAAAACACTGCCATCGAATGGAATGACTATCACATAAATATCGTAGACACCCCTGGTCATGCTGATTTTGGTGGCGAAGTTGAGCGCGTATTATCAATGGTTGACTCGGTATTGCTGCTAGTCGACGCAGTAGATGGCCCTATGCCACAAACCCGCTTTGTAACGTCTAAGGCGTTTGAGTAAGGGTTGAAGCCCATTGTTGTTATCAATAAAGTGGATCGCCCCGGTGCTCGTCCAGATTGGGTTGTAGACCAAGTGTTTGATCTATTTGATCGACTTGGCGCGACGGAGGAACAGTTAGACTTCCCTATCATTTATGCATCGGCACTGAATGGTGTGGCAGGTTTAGACGTTGATGATCTCGCTGATGATATGACGCCATTATTTCAAATGATAGTAGATAAAGTGCCTACGCCAGATGTTGATCCTGACGGCGAATTTCAAATGCAAATTTCTGCGTTAGCTTACGATAGCTACGTAGGCGTTATTGGTGTGGGTCGTATCACCCGAGGTAAGTTGAAAGCTAACCAGCAAGTGATCGTTAAACAAGCCAGTGGCGAACAACGTAAAGGTAAAGTGCTGAATGTAAAAGGGTACTTAGGTCTTGAACAAATCGATGTTGAACAGGCTAAAGCAGGTGATATTGTTTGTATTAATGGTATCGATGGTCTTTGTATTTCGGACACCCTATGTGATCCAGAGCGCGTTGAAGCGTTACCGCCATTGTCGGTCGATGAGCCAACAGTCAGTATGACATTCCGTGTAAACGATTCTCCTTTTGCGGGCTTAGAAGGTAAATATGTTACGTCACGTAATATTAAAGAGCGTCTAGAACAAGAGCTTATCCATAACGTTGCCTTGCGTGTTGAGCCCGGTGATACTGCTGATAAGTTTAAAGTTTCAGGTCGTGGTGAGCTTCACTTGTCGGTATTGATTGAAACGATGCGCCGAGAAGGTTTCGAGATTGGTGTTTCTCGTCCAGAAGTGGTGCAGCGTCTAGTTGATGGCGTTATTCATGAGCCATTTGAAAGCGTAGTGATTGATGTTGAAGACCAGCATCAAGGTTCAATCATGGAAGAGCTGGGTTTGCGCAAAGGCGAACTGACGAATATGGAGCCCGATGGCAAAGGCCGTACTAAGCTAGAGTTTACGACGCCTTCACGTGGTTTGATTGGCTTCCGTGGTTTGTTTCTGACTCTGACGTCTGGTTCGGGGATTATGACTAGCGTATTTGATCATTATGGCCCGATAAAAGAAGGAGAGGTCACTAGCCGTCAAAATGGCGTAATGGTCTCAATGGTTAAAGGTAAAACCGCTGCCTACTCATTATTTAATCTGCAAAGCCGTGGTCGTTTATTCTTAGGTCACGCGATTGATGTATACGAAGGCCAAATTATTGGTCTGCATGCTCGAGATAACGATTTAGCGGTTAACCCGATTAAGGGTAAGCAGTTAACCAACGTGCGTGCATCGGGTACAGATGAGGCGTTAACTTTATCTCCACCGGTCAAACATACGCTAGAGCAGGCACTAGAGTTTATTGAAGACGATGAACTGGTTGAAGTGACGCCTGTTAGTATTCGTTTACGTAAGAAATTTCTTACCGAAAATGAGCGCAAGCGGACTAAGAAATAAGTCTGCTTTCTTAAGGTCCGTGTTGTAGAGTCAGCACGCCTTTAGTTGGTAGGAGCTTAAAAATACCGAACCTAGTGTTCGGTATTTTTTTGCTTGTTGGTATCGTACTGCTGATAAATAGGGGCATATAGAGATAAATATCTTCGTGTATTCGTTATGCTTTAGTCTTTAGTATTAAACCAACATCGCGGAGCAAGATTTTCTCAGCGACTCACCAGTCATTATAAGGTGGTACACTTTTGTATGAAAAATAGAGATGTCATGCATTTTATGATTTTTGTTGTACGAGGCGGTTATTTTTTTGTGTCGTATTAGGTCTATCCGATATCGATCACAATCCATATGCGACGCAAACAACAACGTTTACAGTGTGCATTCAGCATTACCGCCAATAATAATAAGATCACCTTTAGGTAACCAATATATATTATGCGAATAAAATTATTTCTTGCCTTTATAGTACTCATTTTTCTAATGGCATTAGGTACAGCTTACCTGCTCTATCAGTTTAAGCAGCGGCAGTCTGTTTATGTGGAAAACGATTTGTCCGCCATTTCACAGCGCCTAGGCAACGAAGTGAAGTATTGGACAAGTATGCAAGTGCGCCGGTTACACCTTTTAGCCAGCCTTGATTCATTGAAAAGTATGTTGCCAAAACAGCAGCAGCCTATATTGCAAAGTGCCGTTGACCCAGATGACTGGTCATCCCTTCTTTTTATCACAAATAAAGAAGGGCATGCAGTGACTCGCAGTGATAGTCAGCCTTTGCTAAGCTATAGTGACAGGGGGTATGTTTCTAAGGTGCTAGATGGCGGTATAGAGGCACAGCAATTATTGATTAACCAAAATAAGCCTATGCCATTACAGTGTTTCTCGGTGCCTATTTATCAATTTGGCTATCAATCCGGACATCAATCAGCTTATATGTCTGGGCAGGCATCGAAAACAATTTCTCCTAATGGAACTTTACATGACAGTGCAAAAAATAAAAAAATGTTACAAGGCGTATTAGTCCAGTGTGCTGCATTAGAATATATAAGTAGAAAGTTTATAACATCGCCTAAAGGTTTAGTCGCCACAAAGGTGTGGCTCGTGGACGATAATAATCGTTTAATTGCGCATAGTGACATTGAAAATCATGCGCCTAAGTTACAGTCATTTAGCGATCACCCTGTGCTATTGGCAAGTAAATCTGAATTTATAAAAGCAGTTAATGTCGACGGAGAAAAGTATATTTTTGCAGTATCTACTCTCGATTTCGGTTGGCGCTTAATCGTTCAGCAGCCCTATAATGAAGCGTACGGACAGTATGAAAAAGCCCAGTCTACGCTGTTATGGTTGAACGGTATGATGATAATAGTTGCGATGTGTTTCGCTGGATTACTGGAAAGGCACCTTTCACTACCGCTACAGACATTAACGGCATCAGTTGAAAAATTAAGTAATGGTCGTTTTTCGGAAGTAGTACCTTATACTGATCAGTCGTCAGATATCGGTCGCTTAGCTAAGGCAATTGACCGCATAGCGCTTAATTTACGTTTAGCCCTGAAGCGCATTCGATCAGGCTTGCCAGACAACAAGCCTAGAGGCAAAAATGATTGACGTAATACTACCGCATAGCGGAATTCATATAGTAACTGCAATAATGCACTATAAAAAGCTAATGACCATGTTTGAAACAGCTAGTAATATGATCGTTCACCATGCCGGACGATTGCATGAACGCATAACAAATAGTTGGTCCAACAAATGAAAATCCGGCTTTTTTTAAAGATTCACTCATTGCTGCCGATTTAGGTGTAGATACGGGTACTTCGCTTGCGTTTTGCCATTGATTCGTTATCACTTTATGGTCGGTAAACTGCCATAAAAAATCACTAAAACTAGTGCCTCTCTCTCTTATTTTTAAATACGCTATTGCATTTTTAGTAAAAGCCTTCACCTTCAACTTGTTACGTACGATACCGCTGTCGTTTAATAGTTTTTCATGTTTATCTTGATCGTAGGTAGCCATTTTTTCGGCGTTAAAACTATCGAATGCAATTCGATAGTTTTCTCGTTTCTTTAAAATGGTGATCCACGATAATCCGGCTTGAGCGCCCTCTAACAGTAGTAACTCGAACAGCGCGTGATCATCTTTTATCGGTATGCCCCATTCGTTGTCATGGTAATCAACATAGATTGGGTCTGTACCACACCAAAGGCAGCGTTTTGGCGAGTTTATGTGCATTGTTCTTTCCATTCTTGTTTAAGATTGCGATTTAAAGGCATCTTTAAGCCATTGAGAAAATTGAATGACTTTAGCCTGATCTTTTTTATGTGGTGGCGTAATAAGATAGTAACCATATTCGGTTTTTGTACTTATGTTTAACGGGTTGACAAGTCGACCTTCGCGTAAAAAATCAGCGCATAAAAAGTCAGGTGCTAAGCCAATGCCAAGGTTTTCTAGCGCAGCTTGAATGACTATATAAAAATGTTCGCAACCGAAGTGGTTGGTCGAAGTATAAGAATTATTTTTTTGCGCAAAAAATGTATTCTATAAGTCTGGCCTATTTCGTAGGCTGATTTTTTCATAATCTTGTAAGTCATTAATCGTTTCTATGGGATTTTTTTTGACTGCATAAGAGAGATCTTTAGGTAACAAAAATGAATCAGTATAGTTCTTGAGATTGTAGGGGTTTCGGACTATGGTTAGCAACATATCTTTTTTTTGTCGTTAACAACCGCTTTACGTTGTGAAGCTATCGATGATGCAGGAAATTCTATGCAAGCACTTTATCCCGCAATTAAGCCTAACCAATCCTCCTATTTAGCAGTAGGTGATGACGACACTCACCAGCTCTACATTGAAGAATCTGGCACTGTAGACGGCATTCCGGTGTTGTTCCTGCACGGCGGACCTGGCGCAGGATGCTCTGATGAGGATAGACGTTTCTTTGACCCAGAAAAATACCGCATTATCTTGTTTGATCAGCGCGGGTCGGGTTTGTCTCGTCCGCATGCGGAATTGAAAAATAACACCACGACACACTTGATCGACGATATTGAAAAAATCCGAGAGCATCTCGATATTGATCAGTGGATGTTATTTGGTGGTTCATGGGGGGCAACCTTGGCATTATTATATGCCCAGACGTTCACTGATCGTGTGCTAGGAATGGTCTTGCGGGGGGTATTTCTCTGTCGTTCTGCTGATTTACGCTGGCTTTATCAAGAGGGTGCGAGCCGCGTTTACCCCGACTACTGGGAAAAGTTTATTGCCCCTGTGAAATTGACTTCTGATGCCATTAACCGCTCCATTGCCAGTTCTGACCATGACTCAACGATCGACTCTGCTTTATCAAAAGATACGGCGAGTGAGAGCGCCATAGCTTGCCCTCCCAGTATTATTGATGCGTATTATCGCTTGCTGACGAGCAGCAATGAACTGCAGAAAATGCATGCAGCGAAACAGTGGTCATTATGGGAGACACGATGTGCAACATTGCGTCCGCACCTTGACATGGAGAAGGCATCTGCTAATCCGCATTTAGCCTTATCTTTAGCCAGAATCGAGGCGCATTACTTTGTTAACCATGGGTTCATCAACGATAATCAAATCCTCGACGCGATTGATGTGCTGGCCGAAATCCCGACGATCATCATTCACGGGCGTTATGATATGATTTGCCCATTAGAGAATGCATTTACGCTTCAGCGTTGTTGGCCGAAAGCACAATTACGTATTATTCGAGATGCGGGCCACTCGTCGAGAGAAGCCGGCATCACCGATGCATTGGTCAAAGCTACCGATGAAATGGTGTCCTTGTTATCTGTTGATCCGGCGGTGTAATGAAAGAGCCTAGTGAGACAATCGCAATAAGTAACGGTGTTTTTAACCCTATACCGAGTCCCGCTGTTGAGTACACGCTATATTATCTTCATGATCCTATGTGCAGCTGGTGCTGGGGTTTTCGCCCAACATGGAATGCCTTACGTGAATTACTCACCAAGGTATATCCGCAAATAACCATTCAGTACGTATTAGGTGGCTTGGCCCCCGACTCGGATGAGCCGATGCCGTTAGCTATGCAAGAAATGATAGAAACCACATGGCGCCGCATTCCTCAAGCTATTCCAAGCGCCATCTTTAACCATGACTTTTGGCGCATATGCCACCCGCGCCGTTCAACGTATCTTTCCTGTCGAGGCGTTATTGCGGCAACCCAGCAAAGTGCTGCGAGTGAAGAGCCTATGATTTTAGCGATCCAGCAAGCGTATTATTTACATGCTCAGAACCCATCTGACACTGAGACGTTAATCAACTGCGCAGGCAGTATTGGCCTAGATGTAGACCGATTTGAGAGAGACCTAAATAGCCCAGATACCGAGCAACTATTGCAGAATAATATCGAGCATTATCGGCAGCTAGCACTGCAGTCCGGTGTGTCGGGGTTTCCTAGCTTAGTGCTGGAGCTAGCTGTTTTGCCCAACCAAGACGCTAAGCATCGCTACTATGGAATAGATATAGACTATTGTCATCCGAACTCAATCCTAGCCGCGATTGCAGAAAGGTTGTTCTTATAATATTGTGCGTTATTTTTGCCTATAATAAACCCTTAAGACACGGTAAAATATTGCACGTCAATCAACATGAACAAAGAAAGGTAGAGCACCATGAGCGAAGTACGTAGCGAATTAAAATATTTGCCCTCTCACGAGTGGGCGCGTTTAGAAGAAGATGGCACGGTGACAGTGGGTATTTCTGATAACGCACAGTCAAGTTTAGGAGATGTGGTATACGTCGAGGCACCTGAAGTGGGTTCTGAGGTGTCGGCAGGTGATCAAGCCGGAGTCGTCGAGTCAGTGAAAGCGGCATCCGATATATTTTCGCCGATATCGGGCGAAGTGATCGCCATTAATGTATTGTTAGAAGATGAGCCTGAAACAGTTAATAGCTCACCTTATGACGAAGGCTGGTTTTTTAAAGTGAAGCCATCTAATTTAGATGAGTTGGCCGATGCTTTGGACGCAGACGCCTATTCAGCCACGCTCGAAGACTAATGTGTTCGCGCATAAAGCCCCCCATACATTAAAAATCACCTCTGGGTGATTTTTTGTTTGCTGAATCTTTTTCTAGGCCAGTAGTCGATGATTTTCAGTGCACACTCGGTGTTTTGAAGTTATGGTTATGACGCTATTTATTTCTGAGCAGTCATGATGGTTTTATTCTCTCAAACTGATAATACCCCAGTTTTTCTCTTCTGCTAATTGACGCAATTTGTCATCAGGATCGACGGCAATAGCCCGGTTAACATAACCCAATAACGGAGCATCGTTAATTGAATCACTGTAAAAAGTCATATGGTTAAAGGTTTTTTGGTGGTCTTTTTCTTGCTGTGTAAGCCATGATTGTAGACGCATGATTTTGCCTTTTTGAAAGCAGGGTGTACCCATTACTTTACCGGTGAATTGTCCGTCGACAATTTCAGGATCGGTGGCAAGCACGTTGTGAATGCCCATCGCCCTGACAATAGGCGATGCAATAAAGTGATTGGTAGCCGTAATGACTAATAAAGTGTCGCCATTTTTCTGGTGCTTAGCGATAAGATCATCGGCTTTCTGCTGGCGCAGAGGCGCAATCACTGTTGCCATAAATCTATGATGAAGTGTATTGCGCTGGTCGCTTGAGAGTTGCGTTAACGGCGCAAGAACAAATTCTTGGTATTCAATAATGTCTAACGTCTTATCTTGGTATTGCTGATAAAATTCATCATTTTTTTGTTGGTAATATTGGGTATTGACAACCCCTTCAGACACTAAAAAATTTCCCCACTCATAATCACTATCGCCCGCAAGTAAGGTGTGATCAAGATCAAAGATAGCCAGTTTCATATGCAGAGCCCTAAATATGAGGTGTTTACGTGTTGCAGCGATATTTTTTTTCGCGGCGCAATAGTGATGCTAAGACGATAAAATTTCAGTAAAAATGTGCGCTGGAGCATACCTTGAGTCGTTTTTAACGGCAACCCTAATGTCAAATTGTGGTACAGTAAAGTTATTATAGGTGTTGTTAAGCAATCATAATTGTTTGATTCTTAAGGCTTTATGCATTATTCAGGCGTCAACGGAGTGGCCGCTGAAAGCGTTGTAGAGGAAAGGTATGATCGATAAGAATGGATATCGTGCGAATGTGGGTATTATTATCAGCAATCCACAAGGCCAAGTGCTGTGGGCGCGAAGAATTGGAGGCGCCAATGCTTGGCAGTTTCCGCAAGGAGGAATTGATCAAGGCGAAACGCCTGAGCAGGGGATGTATCGTGAGTTGTATGAGGAAGTTGGTTTGCAACCAGAACAGGTGCGCATAGTCGCATCCACATCGGGTTGGCTTAACTACGATCTTCCCAAACAGTTTGTCCGCGAGCACCAATCCCCATTGTGTATTGGGCAGAAACAAAAGTGGTACTTACTACAGTTGCTAGGCACTGATGACGCTATCACGTTGACCAGTACGGATTCCGTGGAGTTTGACCACTGGGAGTGGGTAAGTTATTGGTATCCGTTGGACCAAGTGGTCGATTTTAAACGCAATGTATACCGTCGTGCGCTAAAAGAGCTCGCGCCAGCGCACAGCCATCTTGAGACAGGGCAGGCCAACGCAGTCAACGAAACACCATAACGAAGAATTAATTTATGTTAGATTCTCTACGAGCGATTACTCAAGAGGTAAACTCAGCTGCCAGTCTGCGAGCAGCGATGGAGATTATCGTAAAGCGTATCCGTACCACTATGCATACTCAGGTATGCTCGGTCTATTTACGTGATACGCAAAATGATTTCGTCTTACGCGCCACAGAGGGCTTGTTGCCCGATTCAGTCGGCAATGTCAAAATGGGCCTACACGAAGGCTTGGTGGGTTATGTCGCTAAACGCGGTGAACCAATCAATTTAGAAAATGCCGAAGTGCACTCTCGTTATATTTATTTCCCTGAAACTGGCGAGGAACGCTTTACGTCTTTTCTAGGCGTCCCTATTGTGCATCAACGTGAAGTGCTGGGCGTACTAACGGTTCAGCAATCTCATCGACGACGGTTTGATGACGACGAAGAGGCCTTCTTGGTGACTTTGTCGGCGCAACTGTCAGGTATTATTGCCCATACAGAGGCCATTCATGGCGGAGCAGAAATAGACGACTCTGGTGTTGATCTTCGGTTTAAAGGTGTAGCCGGCTCGCCCGGCATCGCCATTGGTACCGCAGTAGTCATTTCACCCCAATCCGATTTGAGTAGTGTGGCTTACCAGCTGTGTACTGATATCAAAGAAGAGCTGAATTTTTTCTACACCTCTCTAAGTGCTGTGCGCAATGACATCAAAGCGCTGGGTGAAAAGCTAAGTTCTCGTTTGAGTGCAGAAGAACGCGGTCTTTTCGATGCTTATCTCGCCATGCTGGATGATCAATCTTTGGGCCGTGAAGTCACAGAAGCGATTAACAAAGGCGTGGTTGCGCCTTATGCATGGAGTCGTGTCATTCTGCAGCACGCGAATACTTTTGCCAGTATGCACGACCCTTATTTGCGCGAACGTGCTGCTGATGTACGCGATTTAGGTAGCCGTGTACTCGGGTATCTACAGCAGTCATCCAGCAAAGAAAAAACCTATCCCGAGAACACTATTTTAATCGGCGACGAGCTCACTGCGTCCATATTGGGAGAAGTACCTAAAGATAAACTCCTTGGTTTGGTCTCGGTCAAAGGCTCAAGTAGCTCACATGTGGCCATATTAGCGCGTGCCATGGGCATACCCACGGTCATGGGCGCCATCGATTTGCCATTTACCCAATTAGACGGTAAGTCCGCCATTGTTGACGGATATCGTGGTAATACTTACTTCAACCCTAGCGAAGACGCACTCAAAGAATTCAACGCACTGATTCAAGAAGATCAAGAAATATCAAAGCACTTTGAAGCGTTGCGTGATTTGCCTGCCGAAACGGTAGACCACCACCGCGTGCCTTTATGGGTAAATACAGGCCTCATGGCCGATGTTATGCGTTCTATCGAGCGGGGCGCAGAAGGCGTAGGCCTCTACCGTACCGAAGTGCCTTTTTTGTTACGTGACCGTTTTCCAACTGAAGAAGACCAGCGAAAAATCTACCGCGAACAACTCGAGGCATTTGCGCCACAACCGGTGACCATGCGCACCCTCGATGTGGGCGGTGATAAAGCGCTTAACTACTTCCCTATTGACGAAGCCAACCCTTTTTTGGGGTGGCGCGGTATAAGGGTGACGCTGGATCATCCCGAGATATTTATGGCGCAAGTACGTGCGATGATG
>Ga0307488_10005055_pt1 | contig 10925 bp, 9 predicted proteins | sample SB02metaG_FD_202248 | JGI IMG/M metagenome (GOLD analysis project Ga0307488, IMG submission 202248) | Sea-ice brine microbial communities from Beaufort Sea near Barrow, Alaska, United States - SB 0.2 | ecosystem: Environmental > Aquatic > Marine > Coastal | place: USA: Alaska | collected 2017-05-06
TCTAAAACTTGAGTGGTATTATACCCCTCTTTATCTAAGATTGAAGCAACAATTTCACTATCATTCATATTCATTTGACAGCCGTAACTCTCTATGAAGACTTTCTTAGTATTTGTAATTGATTGATTATCAGAACGTTGTAGTGATTTTGGTTGGGGGGAACCAAGGAGGGATTCACCATTATATTGATATGGATTCCTTTTTAATATGGTAGTTTCGTCTTTCTTCATTTTTCTATTTGGTGTAACTATGGGTGGAAAAATATTTAATTGTAGTTCCCCCCACTTTAATTTATATCCAATATTGTTCCATGTTTAAATTCATAGAAATGGAACTGTAAAGATAATAAATTTAGACAGTCTGTCATGTTTTTTAATGTAAAAAGGGATTGCTGGGTAAGTAACAATACCTTTAGAGTGAGTAGATGTAAAATTATAAACTGATATAGTACTTATCCTATGTTTTGAGTATAGAACCTATCACTATGTATAAGTATATTGATTTTGATATGAAGGATGATAATTAACCTCTAACTCCATATATCAAACCATTCCAATTCTTCACTCTTAATTTTACAGGCATTTGGTATTTGTTTTTTGATGCATGATAAAATTTCGTTAGCAGTGTAGAAATGTTTGTTTTTAAATTTGTTTGGTTTAATTAAATCTCTCCTTTCGAAAGATTTTAAAGTTTGCGGAGTACATCCGAATATCTCTTCTGTTTCTAAACGTGTGAATAGTGGTTTTGATGTTAGTAAATTCGTTTTGATTCCTAATAGTTCTAATGTTTGTTCCATTGTTTTATTGTTTTAAAAAATTATAAGTTCATTTGTTTTATCATTATCCTCAGATTATTTTTCATCTGAATAGAATTGATGATGTGATTTTATTTTAAGTTCTAATTCCTCAAAACATATTCTCCAAACATCTATATCATTCAATAATTCTTCTAAAACCTTTCCCCATTTCATAAATTTCATTTAGATATTGATTTACCTTATCTCTACTTCTTCTTATTTGATACTTACTCATAACTATCTCTTTCACCCACAACGTATTCCAAATCTCTGATTATTTGTTCCATCTCTTCATCACTTACATCATCAATATCTTCAATATCAATAGTGGGTAATATATCCTCCTCATTTTCATAACCCATATCTTTTAGTAAATCATTAAATTCAGGTAGAAACTCTTTGAATCGAAAATAAGAATTAACTAATTCCATAACTTTTCTCGGTTCGTAATTGGTGTTATTTCTCAATTCCTTAATTAATATTCCTCTACTACTACTCAATACCCCTTTTTCAATTAAGAAACTAAGTATATACTCTTGCGAATATTTGAGTGTATGTTTCAATCCTCTTTTATCTCTTACTACTTCTAATAGTGGTTGAATAAATTTTTCCTCTTTTTTCAAATATCTATCTAAATCTTTCATATGTTTTTTTCCAATCCTTAATTTTATCTATTTCTATTTTATCTAATGCTTTTTCTAATTGTTTTGTTGCTTTTTCAACACTATATATTCTAAACTCTTCAAATGAATTGAATGTGTTTTGATATTCCTTTGGTATTTCTTTATTCATAATTATTACTTAATATCTTTTTGGGAGAGGATACAATCCACCTTAGGGGAAATAATCCCCAAAGATGGATATGAACAAAAACTTTTGAGGTTTCGTCAACAATGGAATTATTACTAATTTCCAAATCCAATTCCTCTCAGATTGGATTCCACCGATTCGTTTATGTATTTCAACAAAGGTTATGTATCATACCTATGGAATTTATTGCTGATTAAGGTTAAAAGGTGTCAATCCCCAAAATCAAATCTTATGAGTTATAACGATGGAACGTACCAACATCCATTTCATCTTCTTACAACTATAAGTATACAGAATTTTATAAAACAACAATTTCTATACAAATTTTATATATGAATCGATAATAGTTACAATTAGATTAGTACAAACCATCATAAACTTACTATAAGAACCACATAAACGATGTTTTAAGAATACTTCTGTATAACGATGAGTATATGTTCCATTTCCTCAACAAATCGTTTCTTAAAAGATTTTAATAAAATTATTAGATTATGTGATTTAAAAAAATTAGGTTCATTGTTTGAACTAATTAAAAAATCAAATGAATGGTTGCTGAATGGATTAAAAATTTAACAGAAATCCAAAATAAAGATTGGTTAGATAGTTTTCCGAAAACTGAGGTTGAGGAACGTTGGATGAAGAATCGATTCTTCGTTTGGCAAAAACTTAAATTGATAAGAGATATTGAAGCCGTTGAACCACTTTCACAAATCGTTCAAACACTTTCAAAGGTTGAGGTGGATAATACATCTCACATTCCATATGAAAAGAGAATAATTATCAATCCCAATACTGGCGATAGGATGATGGCTAAATGGAATAAATCCATTTGGGATAATCCATTTGTGTTTTTTGAGTTAGTAATTGGTTTACTTCCTAAGAAGAAGTACAGTTTCATCGTAAGAAAGAAAAAACAAAAGATAGATTATGATTATGAATTTCTAAAACTACTTTCTAAAGATTTGAATGAAAGTATTAACCAATGTGAAGAGTACTATGATATATTAACTCAAATTGGCAAATTAGAAGAAAACAAATCTCAACTTTTTAAAAAATATGGGATAGAATATCAATCTAAAGATGAAATAATAGAACAACGACAACTGTCGGAACTACAACCACACTCAACCAACAAAGAGATTTATCAAAAAGAATTTGAAAATATTGATAAGTTGGAAAAATCCATTAAACAATATGGGCAATTAGAACCCATTGTTATCACATCCAACAATACAATAATATCAGGCCACAGAAGATTTGAAGTACTTAAAAAATTAGGTTTCAAAGTTGCAAATGTTAGAGTTAGAGATTTTGAAAATGAAATAGAATCATTAATTAATTTTAACGTACAAAGAGAGAAGAGAGGTGAGGATATTGCTAATGAAATAAGATACTTAGAAAGGGAAGTTTATTCAAAAATTAAAAGAGGAAGAAAGAAAAAAGGAAGTGATATTGGTAAGGTTGATAAACTTTCAGATTATGCAAATCGATATGAGATTAGTAGAACCTCAGCTTCTTATCTTTTACAAATTGAAAAGAACTGTCCTCAACTTATTAAGAGAATAAAATTGAGAGGGAATGTTGATGGAGATTTAACCATCAACAAAGCTCTGGAAATGTGTAATAAACCAAATCAATCTAAAACTCAAATAAAATCCGATACTGAATTAAAAAAGTTAAAATCTATATTACCTAATGTAGATAGAAAAGATTTGTTAGAACTCCTTAAAACAACCTATCCGTACTCAATTATGGGTAGCTATTCCAAACTATCTAAATCAACTTCATTTGAATTCGATGAAAATAAATTTAAAAGGTTAGAGAAGAAAAGAGATGATATGGTTTCGAATTTAGAGTTTCTTAAAACTTTAGATGCTAGAGAAATTTTAATGTACAATAAAGTTGATGAGGTACAGAACCTCAACATCTCTAAAACCACCAAAGATGCTGTTTTTAACAACCTTTGGAAACCAACTGATATCTACAACCAAAAACTAACAATCGAAGAAATACAATCGATTAAACCAATACTCAAACCAACCTCATCAACTGATGAATTTAATTCAATAAGAGTACTCACTCATAGTTTACATTGGAAACAAAATGTTGGTAGAAATTTGAAGTATATAGTAGAAGATGAAGTAAGTGGAATGTATTTGGGTTTAATCACCATAGCAAGTGATGTTGTATCAATTCAGAGTAGGGATGAGAAGATTGGTTGGAACTCTGATAACAAATTCAAACAAAAGAAAATAAACAACACAGCAATAGCCTCCACCATTGTTCCAACTCAACCATTAGGATATAATTTTTTAGGTACAAAATTGATTGCATCACTATGTACATCTAAACAAATTAGAGATGATTGGGAAGAAAAGTATGGTGATAAATTGGTTGGCATTACCACAACATCTCTATTCGGTTCAAAATCATCGTACAATGGAATTAAGTGGTGGAAGAAGATGGGAACTACTGCTGGAAAAATGTTATTACCACCCAATGAAAAACATTATAAGTTTTGGCACCATTGGTTAAAAGAGAACTACGATGGTTATGAAAGATTAATTAAAACCGAAAATGATACAATTGTCAGCGGACCGAAACAAAAGATACTGAATAAGATTTTCCGACTTTTAGGGATTTCACCATCTAACTATTATCACGAAAATAATAGAGGAGTTTACTATTCACCAATTTATTCAAATACATACGAATTCTTACGTGGGGAGATAGGTGAGGAAGAGTTAGAACCACACCCAAATGGTGTTGGCGATTACAAACAGATTATGGATTGGTGGTTAACCCGAGCCATCAACCGATATAAAAAATTATTTGATGAAGATAGAATAGATGTAGAACCAATTTGGTACGATGAAATCAATATTGATGATGTAAAAGATTGGTTAGAGTTAAGAGGAATTAACCCATTAATTGAAGAAGAATGAGAAGAACAAAAGAGTATAAGTACAGAGTGTTAGTTTATCCTAATATTACTAAGAAGTACAATGAGATAATGAAAGATAGTTATATCGTTCTTATTCCAAAAGTACTTAGTGCAATCACAAAAATAAATCCATCTGTTCATTTTACTATTTTAAATCCAATCCATATGTTTGAATTGGATGAAATGAGAAATGTTAAACAATTAATATATAATCAGAAGTTCTCTTCAAATAATAATGAAATGAGAACCTCTTTTTTCTTTGATGGTGGTGTGTTTATGGATGTGTTGAACTATGAGGAAAACGATTTTGATATGGTTTACTCTCATCTTCCAGAACATACTTTACAAATCTCAAATCTTTTGTTTAATCAAACTCATAGTGTTCCGAAAATAATTGGTTATTCTCATTGGTTTGATTTTAATAATGCTTCCGTTAAAAATATGAGTATCCAAAACTTTGCAGGTTTGTTAGAAATGGAAACTTGCGGAGTAAATTCTCAATGGTTGAAAGATGAGGTTATAAAACAATCGAAAAAATATTTCAACGATAAAGTTGTATCCAAATTAGAAAATATAATCCAACCTCATCAATTGGGTGTGGATGAAATAGATTTCAAAGAACCAACAAATCCAAAAATAAAAACAATAGCTTTTAATCATAGAGGACAATCTTATATGGGGTTTAATTGGTTTGTTTCATCGATGGAAAAGTTATGGAAGATTCGTAAAGATTTTAGAGTTGTTACTTTTCAAAAGGATGCTGATTGTTCAAAATATGAGTGGGCAGATTATCAGAAACCTCAGAGTTTAAAAAAGAGAGAAGATTATTTCATTAAACTTCAATCTTGCTTCATCGGAGTGGGTTGTTTTGATGGTTCTAAAGGAAGTGGAGGTGCAAGTTGGAGTATTGGTGTTACTGATGGATTATCATTGGGGGTTCCCTATGTTTTACCGAACAAATATGTTTGGCCTAAACTGATGGGAGATGATTACCCATTACTTTTTGAACATAAAAATGAAGATTCATTTATTACAATGATTTCAAATGTGATGGATGATAAAAAACTTTATAATTCAGCAAGAAATAAGTTTAAACCTATTCTAAAAAAGATGGTTTGGAATAAACAAGTTAAGAATTGGTTGGATTGGGATTCTTTATTTGATGCAAACACCTTCCCAATGGTTGGTTCAGATACTAAAACCTACAATGATGTTCTTAATATTATCAAAAAAAGAAAGCGAGTATCCAAAAAACAATTGATAGGTGAATTGAATTGGGGCAAACAATTTAAATTCGGTAGATATAGAAATCGTTTACGTTTAGATTCAAATATCAGATTTACATCTGATGGATATGAATGGTTAGGTTAGAAGTGTATAATTGTCAGAGGTTTATCAATTTTGAAATCATTATATTTGAGTTATGAGGAAATTCTTAATCTTATTTACATCTATCACTATTTTAACTCCCCCAACAACAAATAATTTTTTCACCGATATATTCATATATATAGATTGTTAGTGTATCAATTCCTATATCCAAAAAAAACCAGGCTTGATAGTAAAACGTAGTAGATACCCATTTTAACTTTTTTTAAAACAGTAGTAACAAGAAACCTAACACATAACTCACAACGATTTAGTTTAACCTATTGTAGAGGTTTAGAAATAGTTGAATTGAAGAAGGAGGATATACCTATGGTTTGGGTTACTCTCTTGTAAAACGTCTAATTACTACCCCTTTTGATCTAAATATTTTAATTATCTAACCAAATTCTATCATTAAAATTCTCTAAAGAAATAAAAAAATCTATCTCTTAGATAAATCCCTTTAAAAGTTCACTTTTTACTGACACTATACAACTGATTTTCCTGAAAGACTGTAAGTTTGAAGTGTTAATCCATCAAAATTGATTGTAAAACTAATTTCTTGTGCTTAGTTATTTGGTACTAAAATACCGTTATCATTAGTACAGGTAATTAATAGGGAAAAGATAATTAGGAAACCTAACTGTTAATTGAAATAATTTTTTCATAACATTTTTATTAATTACAATTCAAAGAATAACTAGCTCCTGCATCTTTAACCCATAGATTATCTATTGTATTTAGTTGTGTTTGGTTTAATTGAATACAGGTTAAATTTCTATTCCCTTGGACAAATAATTTAGTTAAAGATGTATTAGCACTTACATCTAAACTTGTCAGGTGATTTGACTCTAAAGTTAACTCAGTCAAAGCAGTATTAGTACTTACATCTATACTTGCTAGTTGATTACTACCTAAACCTAATTTGGTCAAAGCAGTATTATCACTTACATCTATACTTTTAAGGTGATTACCCCTTACACCTAAATCAGTTAAAGCAGTATTATCACTTACATCTATACTTATTGTCAGTTGATTATTCTTTAACCTTAAATAAGTCAAAGCAGTATTTGTACTTACATCTATACTTTCGAGTCTATTATCACTTAACCTTAAATGTGTCAAAGCAGTATTAGCACTTACATCTATACTCAAAATCGAATTCTCATCTAAAATTAATGCAGTCAAAGCAGTATTTGTACTTACATCTATCCTTGAGAGGTGATTATTACCTAACCTTAAATGTGTCAAAGCAGTATTAGCACTTACATCTATTGTAGACAGTTGATTATGAGTCATATCTAAACGAGTCAAAGCAGTATTAGCACTTACATCTATACTCAAAATCCCATTAAGACCTGCGTCTAAATAAGTTAAACTTACAAAATCTTCAATTCCTTTTAAATCTCCAATGTTACTATCAATAAGTTCTAATGATGTAATATTTTCAATATTATCAGTTAACACATAATTATCTACCACGTCATCGTAGCCTAAATCAATTAATTTTCGCTCAAAAAAATAATCTGGAACATAAGTTTTCCTTGCATTTGGGTCAGTTTGTGAAGTAGAACAACCTGTTGAATCTACTGTTTCACCACTTGGAGTATCAGGACACGTATCAACATCATCAGTTATACCATCTCCATCTGTATCAGTTTGAGAAGTAGAACAACCACTATCATTTACAACTTCTCCTTGTGGTGTATCCGGACAAGTATCCACATCATCCATCACTCCATCTCCATCTGTATCAGTTTGAGAAGTAGAACAACCACTATCATTTACAACTTCTCCTTGTGGTGTATCCGGACAAGTATCCACATCATCCATCACTCCATCTCCATCAGTATCAGTTTGGGTAGTTGATTGAACTACGGATGTGTCATCTTTAGAACAAGTGATAAATAGTGAAAAGATAAGTAATAAGCTTACTGTTAATTGAAATAATTTTTTCATAACATTTTTTATTAAGGTGGGTTATAAAAATTGAGTTTTTCTATTTATGAAAAAAATAAGAACTCTTTTTTATCTTTTTGAGAAAAATTTCATTTCAAATGTACCGATAAAATATTGATTTCAATAATAAATATTGAAATTCTATCTATCTATCTATCTATCAGTGAATTATCCCCAGTCTTTTAATATCTGAATAAATTGTAGGTTAGGTTGATTATCCCTATTATTCCAGTTGTTCTTACTATTCCCACGGATTTTAAAACTAAACCTTTCATACTGTATTCATATTAAGTTTACGGTGTGCTTCTAACATTTCCTTATTTTACCACTTGTTGTTTCATTCATCATTTCCCCACAAAAAAAGTTTCCTCGATAATATTTTGAGGATTATACACCTTTTATGGTTTTTTCTTTTTCCCATTAACAAGAAACCTCCATTCTAAAAAGTGTTTCTCGGTTCTCACTTTTGTATAAAAAAAGGGTATAGATAAAATTATACATTAAAAATTGTCTTTTACCCTGAAAATATGCGTGTTTTGACTTGCCTGACTTACAATATTGGGGTATTTTTGTGTATATAATAAAAATATATACTATGAATAAGAAATTAGTTTACCGATACGTTAGGGTTAGCACAATTGAACAAACAACCGACAAATATCTAAAGGATGATGATAAAGAGAAAGGTATTATACCGATTGAAGAAAAGATAAGCGGTTATAAAGTTCACTTCTTTGATAGAAAAGAGGGCGGATACTTAAAATCACAAATAGAAAAAGGGTTAGTAGAAAAGATAATATGTTATTCCCCAGATCGAATTGCTCGTAAATTAGAAGATTTAACATCTGTTGTTAATTATCTAAATGATATGGGTGTAAACCTTCAAATTGAATCTTTAGGTATTGAAACACTATCTAAAAAGATTGTTGATGGTGAGATTACATTTGTTCCAAGCCGAATGGCAAAGTTCATCATTGATTTAAGTGGGGCGTTTTCAGAACTGAATTATTGGGAACGAAGAGAGAAACAACGATTAGGTATTGATAATGCATTGAGTAGAGGTGTTTATGATAATAAACAAAGAAAAAGAAGTAAAGAGAAGATAGAAGATTGGATTAGAAAACCTAAAATCCAAAAAGCAATTAATTTTTTAAGAGAGAATCCAAAAGTAAAGAATTGTGATGTTGCTAAAATTTGTGATTTACATTATCATTCAATTAGGAAAATCAGAACGATTGTGGGTATCCAAAAGGTAGCTTAGAAAAATTAAGTTCAGAGTTTGAACTAATTAATTTTTTAAATCTTACCACTAAATTGATTAGGGTTTTATCTTCAATAAATCAGATTGAGTGATAGTTTTGAAATGATTGAATTTATCTTTCATATTATCTCTAATATAAAATTTCTCCATCGTTGCAATATTATGACCAGTTATCTGAGAAATCTTAAAAGGTGATAAATCAGTATTGGTGATAGAATGTGAAACAAAGAATCTTCTTAAATCATGCGAAGAGTTTATTCCAAACTTATCCCACCCATTTTTCAATACCATTTCAACCTTAAACTCATTCATATAATAAGTTTTACTTCGTTTGGAGTTTGAGTGATTCTTCTGATTTGGTGATGGGAATAGGTAATATGATTTTGGGAATAATTCCATACACACATCAATAAATGGAGTATCCCAATATTCAATGAGATTCCCTTTTTTATCAGTTGTTTTATTATATTTTGAAACTTTTAATATTTCTTCCGATGGTGGCATCACCCAACTTCTAATCGTATCTGTGAATGGAACACTTCTATCTTTATTTTTAGATTTCTTAATATGGATAATCCAACCATCCTCAGATTTTTCCCAATAACTAGCCATCTCATTTGGATAGTTTGGAATGTGAAAATCGTTGTACACATCTCTGTTTCTGTATGAATAAAATACCTCTGATAATCTGAAACCCATTCTGATTTGTAGGTAGGATATGAAATAAACTATATCCCTCCCAATCATATGAGGAGGTTGATTTATTTTACCATTCTTATCTTTAATTCTATCTAAGGTTCCGAGATTTTCACAATATCCTTGCCATATCTTTCGAATCTTTTTATTACACATTTCATATCCTTCTGTATAGTAGGAATTCTTAAAAGATTTTATTTCCCTCGGAATTGTGGTGATATGTTTTTTTAATAATTCGTTTTGAAGATTTACTGAAATTGGATGAGATGGAAATAATTCAGCACCATCCAAAAGTTTATCCTCACATAACCAATTCAAAAAATATCTTACTATTTGTAATTGGGCTTTGATAGATGATTTTTGTAATCCCTTATTTTCTAAAAACTTAATGTATTTGAGAAATACATTTTTCATTTCATTTGTTGGCACAATATTCAATCTTACTCCTTCATTTTTACTCCAACTTCCAAATCTATCAATGGTATTTCTTCTACCAGATTTTACTGATGAGGTAAGGTATTTATCTTCATCAATAAATTCTTTGTATGGAATTATATAAGTGTGTAGGTATGATTTATTTCTTATGCCCATCACAAATTTAGAACGAAGTTTCTCATTCAAAATTCCGAGTGCATATTCAAAAGAAGTTTGATTTGGTTCTAAACCATTTGGTTCTACTGAACAAAGATATTTATCTCTACCTTTAACATTATTTGATAATCTATAATACCAAAAATATTTTCCTTTATGTTTTTTTACTCTGAAAGAACCCTTAAAATCTTTTTTTAATTGTGGATTAGTTGAAATAGAGAACTTCTCTAACGTTTCATTCCAACCATAAGTTTCTTTTATTTTTTTCGTATCCATTTGCTACCTCTGATAAAATCAAAGATAGTAAATTATTAATAAATGGGGGGAAGATGGGTGGAATAATTTTTAATCAATACATAACTACTTGAAATAATGGTATTTAACTCTCGTATGAACTTCCTATGAATAATTTCTTAGTGTTTTCTGTTTTATTTTTAGTTACAAGGGCTTTTCCTTGTATTTTCTCGTCGATAACTTTTTCCATTGGTTCTGTATAC
>Ga0307488_10005056_pt1 | contig 10924 bp, 21 predicted proteins | sample SB02metaG_FD_202248 | JGI IMG/M metagenome (GOLD analysis project Ga0307488, IMG submission 202248) | Sea-ice brine microbial communities from Beaufort Sea near Barrow, Alaska, United States - SB 0.2 | ecosystem: Environmental > Aquatic > Marine > Coastal | place: USA: Alaska | collected...
CTACCAGTGTACCCGTACGCCTTCTTGCGACACACTCATTCCATCAAGCCAAGGCCCCGTGCTGACCTTGACTGACGGCGAGTTTGACGAGTTTGACAACGACGACTGGCGGCACGACTACAACGACGGGTACGCGGACTTCAACGTCACCAAGCGCCTCGAGGAGATCTTCCCGCTCATGGATGTCGATCACGACGGCAGGGAACGAGGAACAAGATTTTGACCGCCACCTGTGTTTGTTGTCATCAACCGGGGTATGACTGGATGGGTATGACTGGATGGTTGTTGTTGAGCGCTGGGTGGACGAACGAGAGTCTCAAACCGAGCTCGGCATTCCAGACTTGCCGTCGTCGATGTAAGGCCCGCCAAAATACTACTGTTCCAGAGCGCTGAGGAGCGCGGTGTTCAGCAAACAACAGACGGCCGGTGGATGGTGCGGCAGGCACCAGTACACTATAGGCAGGATAACGCGGCCAAGACTAGTACACTAGACAGTGCGGCGCACAGGTACACACCATGCGGAGGATGACGCGGCGAGCAACATTTAGTACAACCGACCCTGCCCCGCGGGCACATCTCCAAGGCGGAGTTGAAGACGTGGCACCTGGTGCAGGGCCGCAACAGCAGCATGCGGCGCGCCAAGAGTGAGTTCGAGACGAGCGACAACGACAAGGACGGGTACGTCACGCTCAAGGCGGGGCTCTCATCCCAGCTGGTGCCGTGTTTGACCTTTGTGTCGAAGCATCGAGGAGATAGACGCCTCCATATGTAGAAGGAGGGAGCTACGAACCTCGTGTGTGGTTCACAGAGGCGAGCACGAGCAGCCGACTATCACACTTGGCCCCTGTTCAGCTGGCACTTGAGCGTCTTCGATGTGTTAATTTGGTATAAATGCCAGCAGATTGGGGTACGAATCACCGGTGTGGAAGCGTCAGGTGCTGCACAAACATAATGTGCGGTTTGCATGATCGAGCACGAGCAGCCGGCTCACACTCATCCCTCTCTCACCTTGACTTGAGCGTCCTCGAGGTGTTAATTTGGTATGTCGCGGCGTGAGGGCCCTGGGTGACGGAGTACCTGGAGGAGGACTTCGAGACGCGCATCGACGCGGGGGAGGGCGATGACCTGGAGCACATGGAGGACTACAACAAGAAGTGGATTCGCAACACGCGCATGACCTTCAACGTAGGGCCTGCCAGAACACTTGAAGTATGCCGTGCTGGTGCTGGTGAGCAGAAACGAGTGGCCTGTTCCGGCATGAGGCTGCGGCAGCTGTCTACCGTACACTGCTTCACCGTGCACAGACGGCCATGGATGGAGTGTTCGGCCCCGCCGGTAGCCTTCACTGTACCCCACCCAGTCCGCCACCAGTGCTCGCCACGTTGTTGACTCGTCCGCGTTTCTTGAGCTTAATGGCATCCTGTAACGTGGCGAGCGACATCTGCCGGGCCCTACCGCCAGCTGTCGGACACAAACCATGACGGGCGCCTGAACGCGGACGAGTTCTACATGTTCCTGCACCCTGAGGAGTCGGGGGTGAACGCCAAGCTGATAGCGCACCTCATCGAGCAGGACATCAGAGATCACGATACGAACCACGACCACAAGCTGAACTTCACGGAGTTTTTCGACGGGATGTATAACGAGCTGGAGGAGCATAACGTGGGCGGGGGTAGGGGCTGGCAGACATTGCTCGCATTGTCATCCAACGCATTGTACACCCTCGCCTCTTGTGTCAAATCGCATGGCGTCGAAAGCACTGGTACACCTCACATTATCAGGAGCGTCGCCGCATCCCCCTGCCCCCTGAAAACCACTTGGAGATGGATGTGGCTTTCCATGACGTGGCGAGCAGTGTCTGCCAGGCCCTAGCGGGAGAGGACGGGGAGCACGGGGATCACGGGGAGGAGCACGGGGAGGCCAAGGACGGGCAGGAGGAGGCGATGGAGCATGACCCCGAGGCGGAGGAGAAGAAGCGGGAGGCTAAGGCGCGCGAAGTGTTCACGGTAGGCACGAGTGATACATGCGGAGCCACGTCATCCACCACGTCTTCGACCCTCGTTTACTGAGTCACGTTGCATCCCGTGACGTGCCGCACGCTGAGTACCTGGTTAGTGTGGCTCGCCACGCCAGTCACCACGTGTTGAACCTTCGTTTTTTGAGTAAAATGGCATTCGATGACGTGGCGAGCATTGTCTATACTTGGCCCAGATTCCAGCCACGTCATCCACCTCGTCTTGAACCCTCGTTTGTCGAATTACATGGCGTCCTATGACGTGGATATGCATTGTTCACGTGGCCCGGGTCGCAGGGGCTGGACACGGATAAGGACGGGCACGTGACGGCGGCGGAGGTGCGGGCCTGGCAGATATTGCCCGTCACGTCATCCAACGCACTTTGAACCCTAGTTTCGGGAGTTACTTGGCATCCTATGACGTGGCGAGCAACTCCCTCCATGCCCTACGAGGAGGTGCGTGCCAACGCTGCGGCGATGAAGAAGCTGCACCCGACGGAGGAGGACACTGCGGCGGACGCGGCGGAGCACCTCATGGGGTAGGGGCGTGGCACAACTTGCTCGACTTGTCAAGCTTCCGGCAACAATTTCGCCAACTCTCGTTTCTTCAGTTGAACGCTGCCAGCACAAGTACCCTAAATCCTAAACTTTTACAACGAATATGCCGGTGAGCACAACGATGCGGGTGTCCCTTTGGACGTCCTTTGACATTTTCGCCAACACTCGTTTCTTGAGTCAAAAGCCGTCCGCCTGATGCTTTTTGCCGGCAAATCCTAAACCCTAAACCCTTTTCTACCGATAGGCCGGGGAGCTCTACGATGCGGGAGGCGGACGGCGATAAGAACGGGCGCCTCAACCTCACGGAGATGATCGCTAACTCCATGGCAGAGCCCTCTGCCGCCTCCTCCTTTCCATCTTCCGCCACAATACTTACCACATCATCCACCACGGCTTCCACCACGGCTTCCACCACATCCTTGTGTTGAATGGGCCTGGTAGATATTGCCTGCCGCGTCCTCGACACGCGTTTCGAACCCTTATTCCCTGAGTTGAATGGCATCCCATGACGTGGCGAGCAATGTATGCCTGGTCCTACTTGATGGCGTTCTACAGCACTGCGATGAGTGACGAGGACAACTACTCGTACCACGACGAGTTCAAGTAATATCGAGGGCTGGGGCAGGGCGGGGGCTTGGGGCTTGCGGGGCGGTCGAGGGCTGAGCTGGCGGTTGCATGGTGGAAGCGGGGGCGCGGCGGGGGTGGGCGGCGTGCGAGATGGGATCACGGATCAGAGCGGGCGGGTACACGTTTAGGATCGACGGTATTGTTTGGCCACAGCATAATTCATTTATAAGAAGCAACATATTTTCGCAAACTTCAAACGCTACGTTCGAAGCGACTACATAACTGGCTACCAGATAATCTCCCAACACACACCTCAACCCATATTACACAGTCACACGCCCATCACAATCAACGAAAAGTCACCCCACGACCCCCCCCGCAAGGGTGGGCGGGCGGCCACAGACACACATACCCATTTTGGAACCCGCCTATCAGCACAAACTTACTCGTCGGTATACGGCCGGGACATGGCCTTGAGGTCCTTGAGCGAGACGGAAAAGAACGCGATGCGGCGCCGGTGCCACGCAGCAGGGTCATTGCGAAACATGCACTCGAACCGAGATGAGAGCACAATGGCTTACCTTCAGGGTGAATGCTTGTGCCCATAAAGATGCGCTGCCTCAATAATTCGTCGAAACACAATGTCGGTCGAATGGTTCTTGTCAATAAGGGGACAGGCAGAGAGATTATAGGTCGCCTGGTAGCGCCTCGGGTGAAATTCGAACGGCGACATGACCCCCCTGCCAGGTGTAAGAGATGCTGACGCCCTCCTCCGCGCTATCTTGCGGCCACGGCACGGCCGCCATGTAGCTGTACTCGTGCCCCGCCCGCACCGACCCCTGCTCCACATCCGTGTCGTGGTACACGCTCCACGACTCGCCGTTGTCCTCCGAAATGGCCAGCCGCATTGGGCTTCGGCTGTCCGTCGACTAAGGCCTGGCAGATATTGCTCGCCACGTCATGGGATGGCACTTGAACTCAGCGTCTGGTTTGATATCGAGTCGAAGCCGTTCGACCCAGAAGCACGTAGCAATCCGACCCTCCAGAAAGCTTGCACCCTTTACACTATACGGGGGCATTCAGTCTTACAGCCAATCACGTTGCGAGCTCAGGGCGACATGTCGCCCTTTCACTGAGTGAACCAGGGTTCAAAACGTGTTGGATGACGTGGTGTGAATTATCTGCCAGGCCCTACCGTATGCATCACGTGGTTGTACGCCAGCACCAGAGTCCCGCTCTCGGGCAAGTACGCCACGCGGGAGGGTCATTGGGAATAAGATTTTGACCGAGATCAGTGCATGACTCACCTAAAGGGTAACTGCGCATGCAGACACGAGGGTATGCTGAAGAGGAGGAGGAGGAGATTCAACGTCGGTCGAGTGCTTGTTGCCAATCAACCCCTTGCCACGTCCAATCCACTGTTGTTGTTGGGCAGTTTAGTCCGTCGCGCTGGCGACCAAGTCCTGCCGTTGTCGATGGAGTCCGACCGCCACACGAACATGATCCGACCGCGCGAGCTGCGCATCAGCATATGTATGTGCCCTGGCGGGAAGGTCGTTGAGAATAAGCACTCGGACCGAGATCGGATTATGACCTACTTTAAGGTGAATGCTCATACAGACGCGCAGAAAAGGAGGAGGAGATGCAAGTTCGGTCGAGTGCTTGAGACGTACGGAGGAGGAGGAGGATGAAGCGAAGGAGGAGGAGGAGATTCAACGTCGGTGGAGTGTGTGCTTTCAATACCTCCCATACCTGGCTTGGTCTCCCATATGGTGGGTTGGATGGCGCCATATCCGGGGTTATTGGGGGAGAGGATGGCGGGGCCCGGGCGCCACGTCACGCCGCCGTCGTTAGAGAAGTCCACGAAGGGGCGCCACTGCTTCTTCACGTGGCCCATGGCGCCTTCCAGGCTCGCCGGCGCCGCCCACCGCCCGTCGGCGAGCACGATCGGCTTGTTCTTCACGGGCCCGCGCCCGCCCTTGTCGCAGGGCCTACCAGATATTGCTCGCCACATCGTCCAACGCACCTTAGACCCTCCTGTATAGTGTTCAACTCAGTGTCGATATGACTAGTCCCTGTGAGTTGGCGTGCTGTGCTTGGTTGAGAGAATGACCGCTCCCAAAGTATACCGGGTAAACACAGGTTTTTGGTTAGGACTGGAGCGTTCTCAATGGTGGAGAAGCCTGGATTCAATACCAAACCCGCCACTATGTTCAAATGGCATCCTATGACATGGCGGGCAACATTTGCCACGCCCTGCCTTGTCGCCATGCACCAGCTCCGAGGGCGTGCTCCAAGTCTCGCCCATGTCGCGCGAGCGGGTGGAGTAGCTCTCCCAGAAGGGGATCTTCCACCCCATCTTGAAGTACAGGATGACGTCGCCAGCGCACTCGCCGTGCAGGAGGGTCATTGAGAACAAGTGCTCGACCGAGTTCGGAGCATGAGCTACCTTCAGGGTGAACGCTCATACACACGCGAGGAGGAGGAGGAAGAGACCTAACGTCAGTTGAGTGCTCGTTCTCAATGACCCCCCCCTCATACAGACACGCGGAGGAGGAGGAGGAGATACAGCATGGGCCGAACACCTGTTCTAAACAGCCCCCGCATACGGGCACGCGGAGGAGGAGGAGGAGATTCAACGTTGGTCAAGTGCCTGTTCTCAATCATCCCCATGCCGTGATAGGCGCCGTCGCCGCCGCCGTTCTCCCCCGTCCCCGCGTCCGCGCACCACAGCACCGGGTTCCAGTGCGGCTCCCCCCCGTTCCGCGCCGGCTCTCAGTGACTGGCAGATACTGCTCGCCACGTCACATGATGCCTGTAAACTCAATTGTCGAGCATTCAGAACGTTTTGCTGGATATCATGATCATTGGGGCAGGGTGGGCAGGGCCTGGCAGATATTGCTCGCCACGTCAAAGGACGCCAGAGAAATCAATATATGAGGGATCGGAGTGAGTTGGTTGACGTGGTGGGCAGTATGTGCCAGGCCCTACCGGCTCCATCTTGTTGTACGGCCCGTTGTGCTTCAGCCCCTTGCCGTTGTATGGAGCGCTGCGGTGCACCTTGGAGTAGGGCATGGTAGATGCTGCTCGCCACGTCAATGGATGCCATTCGACTGAAGACAAGAGGTTCGACATGCAGTGGCGGGCAGTAGGCCCAACATTATCACTCGCCATAGGATGCCATTTGACTCAAGGAAAAAGGTGTCACGGTTTGCGCCAATGGCGTGGCAGGCAACAGCTTGACAACATCTGCCAGGTCCTACCTTGGCGGCCTGCAGGGGCGTGTTCCACACCCCGTTGGGCGCACGCTTGGCCACCCAGATGCCCACATCCTCCGCGCCCCACCAACAGGGCCTCGCACACGTCCCATTTCCGTGTCAGCGAACTAGTAAAGCGAGCAACTTTGAGGTATGAATTGGATTGTCGTCTTTAACAGCTTGAGTAGTTCCAGTCAGGCTTTCAGGGACAACCTGCTTTACGCGCAACGTAGGCACCTTTGAGGTATGCAGTGGGACGCTCGTCATCAGTGGGGGGCAGTGATTAAGCCTGGTGCCTCCGGAGACACGCGCAAGCGTTTATCTGCCTACCAGCCCTGGGCACCACCAGCACCACCAGCGCCGGTATCATGGTGCACCGGTACACCACCACCACCACCACCACCACCACCACCACCACCACCACCACCGGAACCGAGGCTAGCGGGGCGTTTTTGTGGGGCATGAGAGATCTTACAGTTTACTTGAAATGGTGCAGGTGTACTGGTGCAATGCCCTGCCTCGTAGGTGCCTCCGAAGTACGCGATCATAACATACCCGCCCTTGAGGTGCAGCAGCGTGGACGCGTGGCACGCATGCGTGGGCTCGTTGGTCTCGACAAGTGCAGCGGAGGCGCGCGTCGGGCCCCACGTCCCGCCCCATGCAAACTCGGGGAGCGTCATTGAAGGGCGGACGCGGCCTCCACCCCCGCCGCCGTTCTCGTGCCCCGCACCAGCCGAGTCGTACGACGCCGCATCCTCTGCGTCGTCGGCCGTGGCGGAGCGAACATGCGCTCCACCCCCGCCGCTGCTGCTGCGCTCCATCCTGTGGGCATCCTCCACTCAGGGACTTACGTGTGTCGACTTTTCGGCTCGACGTGATTATTGGTACGTTGGTTAGTAGGATGGTTGAGGTTTCAGTTGCGACAGTGAAAACCAACAGGGGAGGAGCAGGAGACGGAGGAGGAGATGGAGGAGGAGGCGGCGGCGGCGGAGGAGAAGCAGGAGCAGGAGCTCAGGTTGCACTGAGATGTGGTTGAGTGGAGGTACCTGCCTCCCACTGCGACGCGGCATCCGCGGCCGGCGCGCCTGCCATGAGCAAGTAAACGACAACGGCGAGAAGCGTGAAGGCCGCGATGGCTGCGCGGATCTTGAGCTGCCGCCGCCGCATGATCGGGATCGCATCCTTGCGTTCACCCATCGGCGACAGGCCTCCCATGCACCGGCGCCGCGCGCGGATGGAATTGGGCGAAGTGGTTAAAATGCGCGCCAACCACACCAGTATCACTACCAGGCAGGTGGCAATTTGGGGTTTAGGGTTTCAACCTCAAACCCTAATTCTAAACCCTGCTATGCACGCCGCGCCTCCTATAAAGTCCTCACCAACGTTATGTACAGGGTGGTGCTGGTTGACAGTATCAAATCTGGCGCGCTTGAAACGTGTGCGCCTGCATCACACAATAATCCGCCTCAGACTCCGCTTTCAATTTCAACTGCGCCGCTACAACGGTCACCAGCAAGCGTGTGCTATGACGCGTGACGGGGGCCAGGGCAAGAGCCTACTGTCTACTTATACACACGAAAGCGTCTCTAGCTAAATGTGCGCGGGTTGCAGCGAAAATTGAGGGCCGCCCGTCAAAGTTATATTCCAGAGCTACACACATCTAAGAGAACATTGACCAATGATAACACTTCTCCTCCGTTTGTGAGGCGAGCCGCCGCGCATATCATCTCCGGAGACGTGGTGGAGCAACGATGATCACGTAATGACGAGAGGAATAGTATACCTCCATGTTAACATGAAAAAGCAAAGGACTTCTATGTATGGGGAAAGAAATAACGCAGCGGTCCCGAAAGGTGTCCGGCATCCTACCGTCGTCATCCATCTTCATGGTGGGGATATAGCGTGTTGCCATTGCGAATGAATGCGCTACATGCGCCACACGATTCCGAATGGAGCTGATACTTGCCTCGAGCTACGCCCGTGCCACACATATCCTTGTGTCCCCCCGCATTCCAATCCTCTTTCTGACGCGTGGCGCCGCAATACCGGGCGCTCTTGCACTGCGGGCAAACCTTGAAGTCCTTCAGATGGCCCGCAACCTGGCACCCGTCGTTGCGGCAATACGGCGCCCCCTCCAGCGCATCTCTGCGTAACATGTCGAGACTGGAGACTATATCAAGTCCCCCCATCCGCAGCCAATGTGCCACGCTGGTCAAGACATCCGGGGGGACATCGTGACCCTCCATGACCCCCGCTGACGTGGCGATCCCGACCGCCTCCTCCACTTGCCCGACCTCGCGGGCATATGGAAGGTCTATGTACATGCGCACGGCGAGCCGCATGCATGCGCCGGCGTGGCCAATCTCCGCGGCCTTGCGCATCCACTACATCGCCCGCCGCTTGCTACGCGTGACGCCGCGCCCTAGGGCCTGGCAGATAATGCTCGCCACGTCACGTGATGATACCATTTGTCTCAAGAAACGAGGGTATATCACAGGAGAGACAGGCACCATATGTGAGGCCCTGCCGCGGCCGACCTGGGACATCGTGCTGAGATTCATTGCCAACGTGTGTGACTGTATTCAAAAGTAGACAAAGCAGACTAGGTCAAAGGGTCCACCAAGGCGGTAGGGCGCGTTGATGCCATGAGAAGACCGGCTAGGACACAAACTTCCTTTCAAAATATGTTTTGTATACATTTCGTCCACAAATTTCGTCTAAATTGTGTGTGTGATAGGACACTTCGTTTCGTATCAACGAAGACTTTCAGCAGCTTTGTCATAACGCACACCACATTATCCACCACACTATAAACACCGGTTACGTGAGTTACACGCCATCCTATGATGACAAGGCGAGCATGATTCACCCTAGGGCCCTAGAAGGTGGCGGCCCGTTTCGGCGTCGGGTTCGGGCAGTTCCGAGGCACTGTGATATCCGCCGCCTCCCTCCTGCTGCTCCTCTCGCCCTCCCTCGACCTTCAAGTGCTGGGCAGGCCCTTACTCTGATTCCCTTTTCAGCTCAACGTGACTGCGTGCTCATCATAATGTACCAGTGTAGACTACCTGTACACACTCGCCGCATCCTCCTCTATGGCCTAGACTCGTTCCCTTTTCAGCTCAACTTGAGAGTCTTTGATTGGTTCCAGGTGAGGTGCATTTTTTTCTGATTCCAGGTGAAGTGACAGGGACAAAAAGGCTCAAATGCCAGCCGAAAAAGGAACGATTGTACGGCCAGAGATGAGGATGCTGCGAGTGACTACGCGTACACTGGTACACTTAATATGAGCGAACAGACAGGTTGAGCTGAAAAGGGAGCGAGTGGCCCTATTGTTGGGCATGATATGTTACGCTGTGGCTAATCTCCTGATATGCGCGCTTTATTTCAGTAACATCGGGTAGGGACCGCTCCCGCCACGTCATCGACACGCATTTGAACCCTTGTTTCTGGAGTCAAATGAACTCATATGATGTGGCGAGTAATATCTGCCGGGCCCTAACATCGGGCGGAGCTTCGGGTTCAAGCACTAACGGTAAGGCCCGGCAGAAAATACTCAAAACACACAGGGTGGCATGTTCACTCAAGAAACGAGGGTTAAACATAAATTGAAGAACATTTTGAGCAATGTCTGCCCGGCCCTACCTACGGGATTTTAGCGGGGACGGGAATGCTGACGACGGCGGTGGTATCGTTGTTGCAGTTTCCACTGTTAACGGCGTCTATTGACGGGTGAGTGGAAGGACGGGACGCGGTGAACGGGGGGTGCGCTATGGCGGTGTTGGCGTGTGTGCCGTACACCCTGTGGCTCAGCCGCCGCGAGTGGCGCGAGCGCGTGGCGGCTGCGGCGCCCAAGGCCAGCCTGCCCAGGTAACTGTGGACTTTTTCTTTTAAATTATGACGAGCAATTATGATTATCATTCTACGTCCTACGTGCCCGCCATTGAGCGCGCGACCCTTGCCATCTTGCGCGCGTTTATCGACTTAGAATCCCCATGACCATACGCCTTCCCGTACAGCACAGCCGCCGACGTGTAAGATGCGGTTGCCTCCTCGTACCGCTTTTGCTTCTTGTACGTGATGGCCATGTTGTACATAGTGTCCCCAACGCTCGGGTGCTCCTCCCCCAGCGCCTTCCGCTGCACCGCCATCGCGCGCCCGTAGTGCTCCAGCGCCTCCTCGTACCGCTCTTGGTCGTCGTAAACGCTCGCCATGTTGTTCAGGGTGCCCGCGACGTCCGGGTGCTCCTCACCTAGTGCCTTCTGCTGCACCGCGAGCGCGCGCCCGTAGTGTTCCAGCGCCTCCTTGTGCCGCCCTCGTTGGTCGTACACGAGTGCCATGCTGTTCAGGGCGGCCGCGACGTCCGGGTGCTCCTCCCCCAATGTCTTCTGCCGGACCGCGTGCACGCGCCCGCACAGCTCCAGCGCCTCCTCGTACCGCCCTTGGCTCTGGTACACGAGTGCCATGTTGTTCAGAGTGTCAGCGACGCGCGGGTGCTCCTGTCCCAGCGCCTTCAGCCGCACAGCGAGTG
>Ga0307488_10005057_pt1 | contig 10922 bp, 9 predicted proteins | sample SB02metaG_FD_202248 | JGI IMG/M metagenome (GOLD analysis project Ga0307488, IMG submission 202248) | Sea-ice brine microbial communities from Beaufort Sea near Barrow, Alaska, United States - SB 0.2 | ecosystem: Environmental > Aquatic > Marine > Coastal | place: USA: Alaska | collected 2017-05-06
TAACTAACTTGCCAAATTACCGCTTCATCTTCATCACTTAGGCCTTTACCAAATTGAAGGTCTTCATGGGCATTTAAAATAAAAGCGATAAGCCTAACCATCATACGTTGCTCAGTTTCAGAGGGATGCTGAGCAATAGTTAAGTTGATGGTATCGTAATATTCGCGATCCATATCTGCTATATGAATGTTTGCTTTAAAAATTGTTGCTTTGAGGGCCATACTAAATTTTTTTAAATGTTAAGTTATCTTTATGATAACCCTAACGATAGCGATCGACTAGGGAATAATTACCTTGAACCTCTATAGAGTGCCGGTTATTTAGCTTATGAATGGTAAAGATAGGTGATATCAAATTTATTTGAATTACTAATAAGTGCTAAGCTATGCATTTATTTGGCTTTCACTTTTTTATTATTAGGACACATTATGCCATTTCAGTCATTTATTCCGCCACACCGCACTTTAATGGGCCCTGGGCCTTCAGATGTTAGTCCTCGGGTTTTATCGGCATTAGCCAGACCTACAATTGGTCATCTTGACCCTACTTTTGTTGTTATGATGGATGAAGTCAAATCATTACTTCAATATGCATTTCAAACAACGAATGCTTTTACTATTGCCTTATCTGCGCCCGGCTCTGCAGGAATGGAGGCTTGTTTTGTTAATCTGGTTACTGCAGATGATACGGTTATTGTCTGCCGAAATGGTGTGTTTGGTGGCCGTATGATTGAAAATGTTCAGCGTATTGGCGCTAAGGCTGTCATCATTGATAGCCCTTGGGGTAGGGCTGTTGACCCACAAATGCTTGAAGATACTTTAAAAAAACACCCCAACGCTAATTTTGTTGCCTTTGTTCATGCAGAAACATCAACAGGTGTGTTGTCTGACGCTAAAACCTTATGCCACTTGGCTAAAAAATACAATTGCCTTACTATCGTTGATGCGGTTACCTCTTTGGGCGGCGTTGAGCTAAATGTTGATGAATGGGGGATTGATGCGGTTTATTCAGGAAGTCAAAAATGTTTATCTTGTGTGCCAGGTTTATCACCTATTAGTTTTAGTGAGCAAGCGGTTGATGTCGTTAAATCTCGAAAAAGTGCTGTTCCAAGTTGGTTTCTGGATCAATCTTTAGTGATGGCTTATTGGTCAGGGCAAGGGAAACGGTCCTATCATCATACTGCACCGGTTAATTCTTTATATGCACTTCATGAATCATTGTTAATATTACAACAAGAGGGTTTGGAAAAAAGTTGGGCGCTCCATCAAGTCAAACATAAAAAACTAGCTCAGGGCTTTGCTGAGCTTGGCATTGAATTTGTTGTGCCTGAAACCGAGCGTTTGCCTCAATTAAATTTGGTAGATATCCCTCAAGGCTTAGATGATGAGAAAGTTCGTCAATTTTTGCTCAAAGAATATAATCTAGAAATTGGCGCTGGTCTAGGCAAGTTTGCTGGTGATGCGTGGCGAATTGGTTTAATGGGGTATTCCGCTCGAAATGAAAATGTTGCTTTGTGCTTAGCTGCGCTAAAAGATGCTTTGGGTCGCTTTCGTTAAAAGAGTGAATTAACGGAAGCTATGTAAGCCAAACATATTTTAAGATTAAGGGAGTTATCGGCAATAACGCGCTTGTCTTTGACAATATGTTTGAAAAATAACACAAAGCATTAAAAGATTGGATAAATACCTATGAAAGTGACTCGTTAATGCCACCTTTTATATTTATTACTCTTCTTCAATTTCTATTGATTTGACTTGTCTAACCGACGCTTTAGCAATAACTTCAATATAAAATGAGGTGAGTTTTTCATTTTGTGTCTGATCGATCAATTTACTAATCTCAGCTAGGTGAACAACTTCTGCGTCACTTTCGGTATTGCCAAATTTACAGTCAAAATCCCAAAAGTCAGTATCATCAGGTAAGGTTTTATTACGCTCCCTTTTTACGTATTTTTTAACTTCATGTTTAACTGCGTCAACACGCCTTTCAAGTTTGATTTTGGGATGAGTTAATTCGAATGTTTTTTTCATAATTGTCCAAATAAAGGTAATCACTTAAATGTGATTGTTTAAATTTTGTAGAAATTGTTAATGGAGTCATTTTACTTTAATTAATCAAAAGTTGCGACAGTCATTAATTATAATCGTTTGATTTATTAATTTATTCTCTAATGATGAGGTCGCTAAACAGATTTTCGTATTTTACTTCTCGATAATAGGGCGACAAAACCTATTATACTATCAATTATTGAATCCATTACTTAAGTAAATAATGAAAAACTAGGGATGAAGGGTCATCCTTATCTATTATGAGCCCCATTAAGTACAATAGGGTGATGTAATTATAGTTTATAGAGTGTGTCTTTTTATCAAAAAAGGAGAATGAGGGATGTTGATGTGGCGTCTAATAAAAGCGATAAATAATTTAGTAACGTGTTTTTACTGAAACTGGATTAGAATTACTTAGCAATATTTTTTTTCATAAACTTTAATGCCTTACTTACCGCAATTTTGACTTCATTATCCATTTCAAGACGCTCAAAATCGGATAAATAGAAAGCCATATCAACTTCATATCGAATATAACGTGTTGGTAACTGATTTAAAACGATACATATCAAGTCAGCAATAAAATCATCATCATAGAGACTTTCAAAATTAGCAGCATCAAAATGCTCTAGTACTAACTTTTCATAGTAATTATGAATATCATCTGAAAATTTCATTAATCGTATTTAAACTCAAGTTGTTATTTACTAAATCCTAGCCTGAGTTGTTAACAAAAGCTATATATCTTTTGTTAAAGGTTTATGAAACTTAACGTTTTTCAGAGAACTCAATGTCGCGTTCTAACAATGAAATGGCTTTTCTGCAGCGACCTAAACGTTGATGGAGTGTTAGTACTTGTTGAGATATATCCTGTCTGTGATTGTTATTACATTTAGATAATTCATGCTCTTTCTCTGTTAGCATATTAAGTAAGCGGCGTTCAAATTCATGGTGTTGAGATAATTTTTGATGCAGTTCTTGAGATGATTGAATGACTGATTGTACTGCCTTTTTATACTGTCTCGCTTTAATCGAGGTTATCTTGGTATCTAAACGGATTTTCGCTTCAGCATGCATTGTTGTATTGGCATTTAATGCAGTGAATAGTGCTTGTATTTGTTGTTCTATCTTAGTTAAAGCAAGCGCTGACAGTTCTAAGCGTTTTGCGTTAATTAAGCGAGACAAACTTTTTACCTTTACCTCTAATTCGTCAGTATAAGGGCGAAAACAATCACTATCAGTTGTAAATAAACTGGGTGAAAATAACGAGTTATTCTCAATTATTTTATGAGCTTTATTCTGAGCGTTAATTTTATCCGTTAAATTAGCTTGATGTTTTAATTGTTCGACGACTTTTAATAATCTCGTTAGTTGGGTTTGATCTATCACTTAATTAATTCCACGTTGAATTTAAGTTAATTCCAAGCATTCAGGGCTAGGTTAATTGACATTAGTAATACAACACTAATAAAAACGGGCTTAATAAATTTATTACCAAATTTTATCGCAGACTTAGCGCCAATCCATGCACCCACCATGATAAATAAACCCATTGAAATACCAAGGAAAAAATTAACATAACCCAAATAAACAAATGTAAACAATGAAAACAAGTTACTCACAAAATTAGTAGACCGGGCTAATCCAGAGCTCAATAATATGTTTATTTTATATAATGCCGACGAAGATGCTGTCCAAAAAGCGCCTGTTCCAGGACCTGCCACGCCATCATAAAAACCTAAAATAAGGCCTTGAGATATTTGCTGACTCACTAACTTTTTGCTCTCTTTAGGCAATGTTAACTGTTCTACGTTTACTGATTTTGACAATAGGGTGTATACACCGGTTAATACAATAACTAATGGTAAATATTTATCTAAAAAATCAGTGCTGAGAATACTTACAACAAGAGTACCTAATATAGCAGCAATAGCTGTTGAAATAAGTGAGTAACGCCAAAATATAGGGTTGAAAAGTTTATTTTTATAAAAAGTATAAGAAGCAGTACAAGAGCCAAAGGTTGCGGCAAGCTTGTTGGTACCTAAAGCAATATGCGGAGGAAGGCCAGCTGTTAATAGCGTAGGAACAGTTAACATTCCACCACCACCTGCGATTGCATCAATAAAACCAGCGAGAAGACCTATGCCACACAATATTACCCACATAGAAAGATCTACTACAGGCTCCATATTTTACTCCACAAAAAATAAGGCAAAATTGTAACACAAGATTTTATTATCAACAGCTTGAATCAAAAATTTCGTAATAAATAAAACTGTATTGTAAGTAAACCTTTATGTTTTGGTGTTTTATCGCCTTAACTGATTAAAAAAAATTATATTTTCATAAATATTTTATTTTTATTTTTAATAAAATTTTGAACTAAATATTACCTTATTTTATTTACTTGAAAAATAATGATATTTATTTATTTTGACTGATATTTAAAAATAAAATCTATTTATTTTAATAAAGTTATTTAGTTGTGAGATTGTTAGGTTTTTTAAAATAAATCATATGTTATCAGTACTTTGCTTATGTTTTTTTATGTTTTTTTTTATGTTGAAAGGTGTGTTTATATTTCTAAATGTAAAAAACTTTATACAATAGTTATAAATGGTGTTGACGGTTTTATATAATTGAGTTTATTATCTTAGTCGACAGATCAGGTCTTAGACCATTCTTATGCAAATTACAAAGCAAAATAGTTTTGAGTTTGTTAATAAAATTTATAAAAATAAATCACGAACATAATTGTGATCCAGGGAGTAAACATGAAAATCAATTTTAAAAGAACGCTAGTAGCAGGTGCCGTTGGTGCCGTGATTGCTATGAGCTCAACAGCTGTATTAGCTGGTAACGACAGTGGTAGCCTTCGAGGCCTTATTGTTGATGGTAAATCAGCTGCCGTTGCAGGTGCTACTGTTACAGTTAGTGACCCTAAAACAGGTTATTCTCGTACCGTAACTGTTAAAGCTGATGGTTCATACCATTTATCAGCATTACCAGTTGGTCACTATGTGGTCACTGTTACTAAAGATGGTTTTGAACCTCTTGAAGAATCAAATGTACGTATACAAATTGGTTCAACTAATTTAGATGCTCCTATCTACCGCATTGGTACAGATATGGAAGTAATCGAAGTTAGAGGCAATAGCTTTGCTACAATTGATGTAACTTCTTCTGAATCTGCTTTAAATATCGGTGATGTGGAATTAGCTCGTTTACCAATCGCTCGTGATATTACTTCTGTTGCCATGTTAGCCCCTGGTACCACTAAAGGTGATAGCGCTTTCGGTAACTTAGCCTCTTTTGGTGGTGCTTCTGTAGCTGAAAATGCATATTTCGTTAACGGTTTAAACGTTACCAACTTCCGTAATGGTCTTGGTGGTTCAACTATACCATTTGAATTTTATAAAGAATTCCAAGTAAAAACAGGTGGTTATTCTGCTGAATATGGTCGTTCAACCGGTGGTGTTATCAATGCGGTAACTAAATCTGGTACAAATGATTGGGAATATGGTGCAAACGTTTATTTCCGTCCAGACGGTTTACGTGAAAACAATGAAAACTTGCTTAAAGCTGATGGTAGTCTTCAAGTATGGAATGAAGATGATAAATATAGCAAGTTAGACGCTAACGTATATTTATCTGGTCCGATTATTGAAGATACTTTATTCTTTTATATGCTTTATAACCCAAGAAATATTGAAAGAGAATATATTTCTGATCAAGGTTTTACCTTATGGGAAGATGAGCAAGATGATGCATTCTGGGGTGGTAAAATTGATTGGAATATTTCTGATAATCATGTCCTAGAACTTACCGCTTTCTCAGATAAACGTGAAACTGCTTCTACTAAATTTGATTATGATTACCGCACTGGTGAAAAAGTAGTTGTACCTGGTACAGCTGTTTCATCTCGTGGTGGTGAAAATATATCTGTTAAATATACCGGTTATCTTACCGATGATTTAACTATTTCAGCATTATGGGGTGAAAACAGTGCAGATTTAACTGATTCTTCTCCAAATGATGAAACTTGTCCTGCTATTTATGATGGCCGTTCAGGTAGTTTACAAGGTTTAGGTTGTTGGACTAACCTTACTGCAGGTTCTGGTGAAGATACTCGTGAAGCTTTCCGTATTGATGGTGAATGGGTTATTGGTGATCACGTAGTACGTTTTGGTTACGATAGTGAAACCAATACATCTACTGATAAAACCTTCTATTCAGGTCACATTTATTATCGCTATTATAATTATGACTTAGATGAAAGCATAGATTCAATTGGCTGGACCTCTACTGCGGATGGAACTGAAGTTTCACGTACTCGTGTGTATGAGTCAGGTGGTGAATTTGAAACTTTATCAAACGCATTTTATGTTGAAGACACTTGGTATATCAATAGTGACCTTACAGCCACGATTGGTTTACGTAGTGAGTCATTTGACAATAAAAATGCTGAAGGTGAATCTTTCATCAAAGTTGATAACCAAATTGCTCCACGTTTAGGTATCTCATGGGATATTAACGGCAACGGAGAGTCTAAGTTATTTGCTAATTATGGTCGTTACCATTTACCAATTGCCGCTAACACTAACATTCGTATGGCTGGTGCAGAGACATTTACAGCTGAATACCATATCCTTGAAGGCTTAAACGGCGATGATACACCTCAGTTAGGTGAAACCATTGGTCTTACTGTCTATAGTGATGGAACAGTACCTGATGTTGCTGAAGTTTTAGATACTACTATTGATCCTATGTATCAAGATGAATTCATTTTAGGCTATCAAGCATTAATTAATGACCAATGGTCATGGGGCGTTAAAGGTACATACCGTGACCTTAAAAGCGTAATTGATGATATCACTATTGATAAAGCTATCCGTGCTAACGGCTGGGATTACAATGGTTCTAATGTTTATGTACTAACTAATCCAGCGACTGACCTTACTGTTTCTTACGATACAGATGGTGACGGTACGTTAGAAGTGGTTGATATTGCAGCTTCAGATCTAGGTTACCCTGATCCTAAACGTATCTATGCCTCTTTAGACTTTAGTTTAGAAAGAGCATGGGATGATGTTTGGTCAGTAAACGCAACCTATACTTGGTCTCATAGTTTTGGTAATGCCGAAGGTTATGTTAAATCTGATAACGGTCAAGATGACGCTGGTTTAACGACAGATTGGGATTTCCCTTACCTAGCTGATGGTGCAAACGGTAACTTACCGAATGATCGTCGTCATACTTTCAAAGTATATGGTGCTTATGCATTATCTGAAGATCTATTATTAGGTGCTAACTTATTAATACAATCAGGTCGTCCTATCAATGGCTTTGGTGAAGGTTTACCAGTAGGTTACGGTGATGAATTTGACCAATATGCATATGGTCAAACATATTATATCGGTGATCAATATGTTCCTCGTGGTAGTTTCGGTAGAACAGCTTGGACTGTACAGTTAGATTTAAATGCACGTTACAGTATGGAAATTGCTGGTGCAGATGTAACTTTGCAAGCTGATATCTTTAACGTCTTAGGCGCTCAAGGTGTTACTCAAGTTAACGAAGCCGCAGAAAATGGTGGTGTTAATCCAGAGTTCCTTTTCCCTACTGCGTTCCAAACACCTCGTTACGTTCAATTTAGTGCTTCAATGCGCTTCTAAATTGTCTTAAACGTTTGTAAAAAAAAACCCTGCTTAGCAGGGTTTTTTATTTTGTAGAAGTCATTAATAATGTTTAGGTTTCATTGAGTCAATCTTGTTTTTTGAATGTAGATTGAAATATAATGTTACGAACAAGATTTGTGATTAGCGGCAAATTAGTGAATGATGGATGCTGAAATATTGAGTAAGTAAATATGAAGTTAAAATTTGAGGGAATAAGATGAAAATATTTTTTTTAGCTATAGGTTTGTTAGCATATGTAAATGTTACTGAGGCGGCTACTGTTAAAGTTGAATGGAAAGAGTCTGAAAAATATACTGATATAATTGCAGGAAATACAAGATCACAAAGTAATTTTGAATCAGCATTATTTAGTGCTATTGAAGATGAATTTGAAACACAAGCCGCTAAGCTTGTTGACTCTTACCGAATGGAAGTTGTTATCTTTGATGTTGATTTAGCCGGTACTGTTGCACTAGGCCAACCAATTAAAATTAGAAAGATTGACGACAGTTCATTCCCAAGATTAAACTTTTATATGTTTTTATATGATAAAAACAATAAAATTATCTTTCAAGGAGCACAGCGTTTAAAAGAGCGTAAAGATAAACATAATGCTTTTAGAATGCATGGTAGCCAATCAGATTTTTATCTAGAAAAAGATTTAATTGCAAAGTGGTTTAATTTAGCCCTTGTTCCGGCACTAAAAGAACAAGTTGTTATTAACTGATTTATTTATAGCTTGGAACTGAATTGAGGACCTTTTCTTTTAAAGGTTATTCTTGACCTACTCCAAGCTAAACTGCTCAACCAATCCTACTTTTCACTAAATCAATAACTTAAGGTTATATACTTAGTTTAAAGCAAAGTAACTTTAACGCTAATTTTTATCAGAATAAATATTCGATATAGAGGTAATATATTGAAATAATATTGTTACTTTCTTGAAGAGTTAACATTTAATGCACTAAACTTTGCCATTTGCTCCTCAGTAGCGGGTAACTGGTGTTGTTCTTTCCATTCACTGTAAGGCATGCCATATACCTGTTCTTTTGCGACATCAATATCTAGGCTTATCCCTAAGTCTGTTGCCTCACTTACCGTCCACTTTGAAAAGCAATTACGGCAAAAGCCAGCTAAGTTCATCAATTCAATATTTTGTACATCTTTACGGTTGTCTAAATGCTTAAGTAAACGGCGGAAAACCGCGGCTTGAATTTTATCTTGTTGCTCTGGTGAAATATTACTCATTGAGATCTCTTTTGTTATTAACCATTATTAAAGGGCTGACATTATTGTTGACTAATTATTTGGGAGTAGTGACCATTTCCAACTCATTACCGTTGTCTAGTGACTCACCGTTTACTTCTGGTTTTGCTCTTTCATGCTTTCTGATTTGAACTATCATGCCAATATAGGGGTGATCAAAGTAATGGATTTCACCGCTGATCACGCGTCGGTTTTGATTAAATCTAATACTTTTTGTTGTATTGAATTTATGAACTGTCATTTTTTGTTGCTCAGCGGTTAAACTCAACAGATTAAAGTCAGCTGTTATATATAAGTAATGATTAAGATGTACCCTAAATAAACCATCAAGTGTCCATGGTTGACTTGGTTTGATCGGCGGTGAGGGCTGTTTGACATTATCGGCTATATTAAGATCAATCGCTAAATCTTTACTATTAATTTGGGCTAGTAGCTTTTGCTCATCAGCTGCTGTGACATCATTAATATTGCTTAGAATACGATTAATACTTTCTTGTAATATTTGCTCAGTTTCGATTTTAGCTTTTAAATTAACATGGCTACTATCATTATTTTCTTGCGCGGTAATCTGGTCAATAGACTCTTGAGTCGAGGTTTTTTTTACTTGATAAGTAAATTGTTCTTTTTGATATTCAAAGGCTAAATTATCACCGGAAAATAAACGATGGGCTGTTGCTTTATTAAGGTCTTGAGGAGCTTCCCTCCAACCCAGATGAAGAAGTGGTTTAAAGTTTTGACTGCGTTTTAAACTGATTACAATATCAGTAAGTTGTAAAGAGTCTTTACTGATTAAATAGCTGTCTTCACTATTAATGTATTCATTACCATCGACAGTCCCTTTAAAATTTATCGAGAATTTGTCATCAAATATTGTGGGTAAATGACATAACAGCATGTTGGTTGCTTGGTTGCTGTGATCAAAACTTAAACTGCTGTGCGCTAATTCAGTTGGTGATAATAGTGTTGTCTGTTGTTTGGTAATAGAAGGTATTAAGTCATATTCAATTATAGTATTAATTTCAATATCAATAGGTTGACTAACCGTTCTACTCGTAGTTGTATCATCTACTTTTTCGTCAAAATAAGTTTGCTTAATTTGTACTAAAGATTTTAATGGGTACAACGTCTGTGGATTGCTTACTAACGAAAGTGATGAATTTTGTGTTAAAATATCATCACATTGAGGAAGCTGTAACTTTAATGTGGTGATGTCAGGATAAATATAAGGTGTTAGTAAGTCTCTAACTTTTCGATAATTGGGTAGGACACTTGCTTGTTGTTCTTGATTAGGAAAACTTTCTTTTAGCTGTGTTTTATCACCAAGCTGACTAAATAATATCACTTCAATTTCAAACCAACGCTCTTCCTGCTCAGTTGCTGAGAATGTCGGTAATGCAAAGACGGTAGATATAAATAGTAAAGCAGCCAGTTGGAATTTGCGCCGTAATAAATTGACTATATTAGTTCTAATTAAGCTCATTAATTCTTTTATCCGTAAAGTGATTTTCTGACTTATTGTTATAGCGTATTTATACTATCAAATTTATATCGATTGTAGTGACTTGTTTTAATTTGTTGCTAACGCTGAGCCAGTTCTTTGAGCATATTATTAATTAAAGTAAACCTGGCTTGGTTATTATTAGTTTCAATTTTAAATTTTAATTTATTGGCACCCACCATTTGATAGATCCTTGGTTGTTGCTTAATTAAACCAATAATAAACATCGGGTCGACTTTAGTTTTGTTACTAAATTCTATTACACCACCATCAGGGCCTGCATCGATGCGTGAAATACCTGCGGTTTGAGCAATTAATCGTAATTTATTAATATGCATCAAATTTTTAGCTGCTTCTGGTAGCAAGCCAAAGCGATCAATAAGCTCTACTTGAATTTCATCTAATTGATTTTTATTTTTACAACTAGCAATA
>Ga0307488_10005058_pt1 | contig 10922 bp, 16 predicted proteins | sample SB02metaG_FD_202248 | JGI IMG/M metagenome (GOLD analysis project Ga0307488, IMG submission 202248) | Sea-ice brine microbial communities from Beaufort Sea near Barrow, Alaska, United States - SB 0.2 | ecosystem: Environmental > Aquatic > Marine > Coastal | place: USA: Alaska | collected...
ATGCAGCACATGTTAGGCCCTCGCTTCTTGGGCCCTTGCTCCTTGGGTCCTCGCTTCCTGGGTCCTGATTTCATAACCTCCGTGTCGGGTCTGGTATCGGAGATATGGTACCGAATCCCGTTCGACCAATCAGCACTGACCATTTCGAAATTCCCACCGACCGACTCACCAACAGCCCGACCGGGTCGCAATCCTTACGTAGACCCTCGATTGGAAGCAGAACAGGGGCACCGATCCCTCAGACACTGAGTTTAAGCCACACGGGAACGACATCACATGACGTGGCGAGGATTATTAATCAGGCCCTCGGGGCCGGGCGAGCCGTATGTTTTGAACGCGGAGCGCACGGGGGTGGAATTCTCACAGTACCTTACGAGCGAGGGGTACAACATCATACCCATCAGCCGCGAGATGCAGCTCGAGTACGGGTAGGGCCAGCCGGAATACGCCGGCACTCCTTTCGGCATAATAGACAAATCGGCATATTCGAGGGAATTTTAGGCATATTGGGCGTTTTTATGGAATTACTGCCGTTTTCTGGGTACATGCGGAATTTTGTTGGCATTTTTCAGCGTTTAACCTGCCCACCTCTGGGAAATTGGTCGGCATGACTCGGCATGTTTCGGCATAATCCGAGCATAATAAGCTGACTTTAGGGAAGTAAGCTGATGGAATTTGGGCATAAAAAAGCATATTCCGGCTGGCCCTGAGTACGGGTGCAACCTGCTGAACCTGGGGCGCGGCAACGTGTTGACGTGTCACGCGGGGGCGGCACGTGTCATCGCGCGCTCCGAGCACTTCCAGGGTGATCTCGAGCAGATCGACTTTGGCAGGGACGGCTACGCGGACGGCGCCTCTCTACTTTAAGAAACTGCAGAGATCAGTGTGAAACTACCTGATTCTAGGACTACGACCGACACCCTGTCGACCATTTTCAGTGCCTTCTCAAGTTATTAAACCCCCAACTGTAAATCAGTGTGAGTTACCCCCAAATTTCTTCCAGTAAAGGGGATCGTACCGCGTAGGGGGTGATGTGGCGGGTGTTGGTTATCTGTTTCACATGGTGAGTGATGTAGCAGGCGTGGTTTACTGTCCGTCGAGTGACAAGGCTGCCCCTCGATCGACATGGTTGCCATTATGGATTGTTTCTCGAGTGACATGGCAGGCGTCATGTACTGTCTCTCGGGTGGCGGGCGGGCGGCATGTAATGTCCCTGGAGTGACGTTGCTGTCGCTGTTTACTGTCCCTGCAGTGATGAGGCGGGTGTACTGTGCCTGGCCATGGAGTGACGTGGCAGGTGTACTGTACCTGACCCTGGTGACTGGCAGCATTACGGCGATGTATGGCGCGCTGCACTGTTCTTCCCAGGTGCTGGTACGCAACAAGCACGCCATTATGCGCTCCTCCGTTCAGCTCCCGAACGGCAATGTGCTCTGACGAGCTCAGCACAGACGCAGCCGCCGAGTGCGCTCCGTTGTTGTTCTTTTGTGTGTATAAACGTGTGCGTCATATTAATACTTGTATGCATCATATTCATCTTGTAAATCGCAATGCTATTTCCCTCTTAATTAATGTGCACGCTCTCGACAGCGGCGCACCGACTACCATGACTATCATGCTCGCCCACGGCACAAATGCGATACTTCATCGTTGATGTATCTGACTAACTAAATGCATGTGGGTGATAATTCAACGTGCACGCCTGCGACACCTACGGGTTGAAGGTCGGCGCTTGCTTGCCGGTGGCCGCCTCGTAGATCATCCGCGTGCCCGTGTCCTTGAACCAGGGGCTTACACTTGTTCACGTTTGAGCTTAACTTGAGCACATTCGGACACGTGCATTGGTCAAAATGGGTTACGCGGGGCACAAAGACAGCACGAGTTGAGCTGAAAGTGAACGACTGTAAGCCCCTGCCTTGAAGGGGTCGTCCGCCCGCCGCCGCAGCAGGTAGTCGATGTTGTCCTCCAACTCTGATTTCACAGTTTCGTACATCGCGTGCACGTCATCGTCATTCTTCGAGAACCCAGCCTTGTTGTATCGGCGCAAGTTGAATTGGAAAGCGAATGTTGAAGGCAGTTCAACATGCTATAGTGTCCAGCGCGTAGTTCCAGGCGCTTTCAACATGGGCTTCAAAAGGTCGACCTGCACTGCCCAACCTTGTACAGTCCCTCTGTGGTGATCGGCTTACCGAACTTGTAGTAAAATCGCGCCGGCACTTTGGGGGAAACCAAAGGGTAGGGCCGGTAAAATATTGCTCACGGCGTGTCATTTTGGATTATTACCGCAGCGCATGACGCCATTAAATCTCGCAACGAGGGTGTGGCGTGATGTGTGTGCCGCGATGAGTATAATGTGATTGTCCCTGCGAATGGTGTAACGAAGTTCTCCGGCGAGCCGCCGTCCTCGATGTAGCGGCGCAGGGTGAATATGAAAGCATAGTTTGAAGGCGATTTGTCATACTTTGGCTTCAAGCGCTGAAAACATAGGCCCATTCAACACGGGTCCTGATACTGTCAACCTGCACTGCCCTACCTCAGTGACGCGCGTGTCCTCCGCGCGCGCCTTGGGCATGTTCTGCATCCGCGCGCGCGACGACTCGCCGATGCCAAAGGGCAGCTTGATTACTTCGTCGCCGTCCAGCACGATGTCGAACGAGTCCTCCGCGCCCACCGCTGCGAACGGCACGATGGTCGCCCCATACCCAGGGGCTTACACGCGTGCCCATTTCAGCTCAACTTGAGCTCTTCTGTGCACCATATAACCCAACTTAACTCATGAATGTGTCCTGGAGTTGCTCAAGTTGAGCTCGAACGTGAACGACTGTAAGCCCCTGCCCGTGCCGCACTGCCATGCGGATGAATTCGGGCTTACTAGGCCCGGGCACAGGGTCAGATACAATTCAAGCTCACCACGTCATGGAATGCCACTTCAGTGTCTTTTGTGCACGCTTGATGAATTTGTGTAATTTCTCATGAGGGGGTCTGACTTACCATGGGAGGGGGAGATATTCGTTAAAAGGTGGTATGGGGTCTGATGGTTGGAGCTAATCGGTATATCGTAAATTAAATCAAGAACTCTGATGCCATTCTCCCACTCAAAACTGTGAGAGAAGGGCGGCAGTGTTGTGACGAATGGGAACAGTGTTCGAGGGTGTTGAGTACCTCAGGAATGGTATTAGCTGAACCATCCGCCGACGTAAACAGCAGACGGGGGTTATGGTTGAACAGAAAACTATGCATCTGCCCCTACCAGAAGAGGCGGTAGTCTTCCCCCTTTTTTTTGTACGCCTCGCGGAGCCCCCCGGGGTACAGCAGCACCGCCGAGCAGGAGGGTCGTTTAGTGTTTAAGGTTTAGGATTTAGGGTTTAGGGATTGGGGATTAGGGCTAAGGAGAACAAGCACTCGAACCGAGATCAGAGCATGACTTACAGGGTACCTCAGGGTGAATGCGTGTGTAGATGCGCGGACTTGGCTCATCGATTCACCGTCGATCGATCGCTCGTTCGACAAGCACTCCAACAGAGATGAGAGGTTGACTTACAGGGTACCTCAGGGTGAATGCCTGTGTAGAGACGCGGACTTTGGTAGTCGATTCATTGTCGATCGATCGCTTGTTCTCAAGAAAGGCCCCAACTAATAACGAGAGAAGCGGAGTGTGGTTATGGGCAAATGGGATGAACAGCCCTGGGTATAAAGGACCGAAGTCATAACCAGAGAAGACGAGTGATCGCAGCAAACCGATGACCCCCCCGCCTCGCCGGCTTGGAGCAGCCGGTAGAAGTTCTTGCCGGAGACCTCGACAGCGCCGAACTTGCTGAATATCTCCATGCCTCCGCCCAGGATCTCGCACCAAATAACACATTTGCTCACCTTGATGGCTTCGGGAACCTGGTGCTTTGTCTGGGAGCGAGTCAGTACTTATTCGGCAAGTAAGTAATCGGCAAGTAAATTACTCGCCGATCACTTACTCGCTGAGTAAGTACTTACTCGCTCAGAGACCAGGCACTAGAGGGATAAACTTTACTTTTGGTACAATATTTACAGACAATCAGGTTGACCCGAAAAGGGACTGGAGGCCACGGAGGCACTACCTTCATAATAATAATAATAATAATAATAAATAATAATAATAATAAATAATAATAATAACATAAAATAGAATAATAACATAAAATAAAATAATAAATGTTAAATAAATAACCTACACACCTTCAGGCATCTCCGGTAGCTCCCCACCCTGCGCACCCGTCTGGTTGGAGCCATCGTTGTTTGTGATGGCGGCGGCGGGGGTGGGCGTGGGGATGGCGGGCGGCTGGAACGGCAACTGGAATGGCGGCGGCTCGGGGGCACCGCCGCCGGCACTGCCGAAGATTTGCGCCAAGTCGGGAAACGGAGAACCGCCGCCGAAGCCGCCGCCGTTGGCTGGGGGCTTACACTCGTTCCGATTTCAGCTCAACTTGAGCCCTTCTGTCCACCATGTTACCCAGCTTTCCTCATGAATGTGCCCTGGAGTTGCTTAAGTTGAGCTATAACGTGGACGAGTGTAAGCCCTTGCCGTTGGCCCGCCGCTTCGGTGCGCTGGCGGCGGGAGCAACCGCCTGCGCTGAGGGCCTGGCTGAAATTGCTCGACTCGTCAACCAACGCATCCAATAATTGCTCGCAACGTCAACCAACGCACCCGATGCTTGCTCGCCACTTCAATCAACGCATCCGATGATTGCTCGCCTCGTCAACCAACGCATTCTATGATACGGCGAGCATTACTTTCCAGGAGCAATGCACGCCACGTCATCCATCGCATTTTGAACTCTCGTTTCTTAAGGCTAACGGCGTCCTATGATGAGGTGAGAGATAACTGCCAAGCCCCACCCGCTGCCCGCTTCCTGCTGCCCGCTGCCCCACTGCCCCCGTCGCCGCTCTGTCTGTTGTCACTGCAACCGCCCCCCCACCGCCGCCGCCGCCACCCAGGGACTTACACTCGTTCTCGTTAGAGCTCAACATGAGCAACTGCAGGACACGTTCGTGAGTTAAGCTGGGTTACACGGTGAACAGAAGAGCTCAAGTTGAGCTGAAATGGGAACGAGTGTGAGCCCCTGCCGCCGCCCCCGGCAGCCGCCGGATCCACCACCCCGCCAGTCACGGCCGGATGCGCCAGTCCTCGAATAAGCACGCCTCGCTGTAGTGGCGAAAGTTCAAATTGAAAGCAACGTTTAAAAGCGGCTCGACACATTTAAGTTTCAAGCGCTGAAACCAGGCACGCTTTCAACTCGGTTTTTGATACGATCAACCTGCACCGCCCAACCTCGCTCCGTGATGAACTGCTCAAGCAGGAAAGGCAGGTCGGGCGCCAGCGTCTGGTGGTTGCCGACGAGCAGGGTCTTACACTCGTCCACTTTCCGGCTCAACGTAAGCACATTTTGTGGGATACGTCGGGTGCATGGTTGTCCCCCAGTCTACTAAACAGGGGGACACGGGGAGGTGTGACCAAAACGGCTTAAACTCAGTGTCGGATCTGATATCGAAGATATGGTACCGAATCCCGTTCGACCAATCAGAACTGTCCATTTCGAAAACCCCACCGACCAACTCGCCGAACGTCCGACCGGGTCGCGATCCTTGAGTAAATAGACCCTCGATTTCGAAGAGATAAGAGGAACATGTCCCTCCTACACTGAGTTTAAGTTGAGCTGAAAAGAGGACGAGTGTAAGCCCCCGCCGACGAACAGGACAGGGCGGTCGCCGTCTGACAACGGCACCGCGCCCAGCCCCGGTGCAGTGGCGCAAGTCGAATTTGAAAGGAACATTTGAAAGTGGTCTATGATGATTTCCTTTCAAGCTCTCAGATACAGGTGCTTTCATCGTGGGTTTGATAGGGTCAATCTATACCGCCCTACCCTGGGACCACCGTTCCGTCCGCGCGAGTGGAGAAGAACACCGGGCTTACTACGGACTTGGACTAGGGCCGAAAAATATAGTTGCCACATCATCCACCGCGATGTAAACCCAGTGTTGGTCAGATAAATGTGCAGCGAGTTGTAGTAAATGACATCACGCGAGGCTGGTTGATTTTTTTTCTGGCCGACCTTAGAATGTGGGCAGGCTCTGTTCTCTTAAAACCACCTCGATCTCGATCGGCGAAGGGGAGACGAAATCAACATTGGTTTCTACTGTGGGATGGCGTTTTTGGATTCGGGCGGATTCGGTAGAGGGTCGGATTCGGACGGATTTGGACGGATTTCTGGACCCCAATGATGGAAGTCACCAAACCAGTTTCGATTTACACAACCCCACCTTGAACCCGGCTATGCTGTCGAGCACCGTCTCGATCTCTATTGGCGACGGGGGCACGAACTTGGGATCGCGCGAGAGCGGCGGCGCGTCCGTGGGCTGCCGCGGCAGGAACCCGTGCCCAGGGGCTTACACTCCTTCACTTTACGGCTCAACGTGAGCGCTTTCTGTGAGATAGGGGGTGCATGTAGGGTTTGCTGAGGGGGTGTTGAGGAGGTGTCAGGGGGTTTTAGGGGGTGTTTAGGGTGTATTTTGTGTCAGAATTGGCTCAGGCTTGGGCTGAAAAGTGGACGAGTGTAAGCCCCTGCCCGTGGCGCTTCATGATGTCGGGGAGGTCAACCGACACGTCTTGCAGCGCGGCGTGCGGCACGTCCTCGATGGTCTCCGTCATGCAATTGGGCATTTCCTTCATCAGCCGTGGGCCTTCCTCCGCCGATGGCAGCAAGTTGTCGGAGTCCGACACGATTACCAATGTTCGGGTCTTGATTTTTTTCAATATCCCTTCGGCGTTGATCACTGCGCTCCCGTCAGTGAGGGTCTTGTGCCGGGTCTGTAAGCTAAGTAAGATGAGTAAGTTGAGCAAGTTGAGTAAGTAAGTAAGTGATCTGACGAGTTAATAAATCGTCCAGGTACCGACTAGCCAAGTACCTACTCACGGCTCATAGACCAGGCACTTGGGTACAACGGTTCACTATGAGCAAACAGTGTAAGATCATGCTGTCGGCGAGGAACGTCCACCCGTGTGCCAGTTTGGTGCGGCAGGTGTACGGGTACACAGCAGGTATACCATGCACAGTGAGAGTATATACTGACGCCAGTGTGCACGGGGGCATTGGTACACAATGAGCAAACTATTGAAACTCAGTGTCGGGTCTGGTACCAAAGGTCTAGTACTGAATCCCGTTCGACCAATCAGAACAGTCCATTTAAAAATCCCACCGACCGACCCGCCGAGAACCCGACCTGGTCGCGATGCTTGAGTAAACATACCCTCGATTCCGAGGAGTGGATCAGGGTAGCGCATTACGCCGACACTGAGAGTAAGGCCTTGCCCTGGGCGAGGACCTTGATGCGGTGCGCCAGGGTATCGCGCGGCAGGATGTTGGTCAGCTGCCCCAGAGCAGGGGCTTACACTCGTCCACTTGTCAGCTCAACTTGAGCCGTTTCTGACACAAAATTCACCTCAGACACACCCTGATACACCCTAATTAACCCCAGACAACCCTTACACAACCCCTGCATCCACCCCCTGTCCCACAGAAAGCGCTCAGATTAAGCCGAAAAGTGGACGAGTGTAATCCCATGCCCCAGAGCCGGGAACAGCCGTGCCAGCTCCGTGATAGCGGCGGCACTCGCCTTATAAGGCCTGCCAGATATTGCACGCCACGTCATCGACACGCGTTCATAATTGTTGCTTCTTGAGTTGAGTGGCAGCCTACGACGTGGCAATAATTGTCAGCCCGGATCCACGCACATCCTGCTCCGCATTTTGAATCCTCGTTTCTTCAGTTAAATAGCATCCTGTGACAACGAATCCTAAACCCTGAATGCTACACCCTGTGGCATGGCGAGCGTTATCTGGCAGACCTTACCGCATCCCCCCCCTGGCCGCTCGCCGCCGTTGCCGCCGCTGTGGTGGTTAGGACTCCCATCACCAGGCTGTGGCGGCGCAAGTTGAATTTGAAAGCAGAAGTTCAAAGCAGTATATCACACATTAGTTTCAAGCGCTTAGTTCCAGGCGGTTTCAGGTTGGGTTTCATAGGGTGAACCTGCACCACCCTGCCAGGCGGTTGGGGTCCATGAGCACGGGCGCAATGACGTACGGCAACCCCGAGTACAGCTCCCCCGGGATGTTGGGCAGCAGCGGGCCGATCACGGGCCACACGGACCGCTCGAAAGACGACGCCGGGTTGTAGCGGAGCAAGTTGCATTTATAGCAATTTTTTGAAAGCAGATCACCACATTTAAGTTTCAAGCGTTCAAATCCAGGCGCTTTCAACGTGGGTTTGATAGGGTCAACCTGCACCGCCCTACTGGGTTCACCACCAGCAGTCGGTTCACAATGTAGGGCCAGCCGGTGCAAATATATCGAGGGGTCACCGCAGATGCAGGGGGTACTGGTATATATTTTGTTGGACCCTGTGTTGGTAAGGCCGTTGGTAAGGTCGCTGCAAATACAGGCGAGGGATTACCGCAAATACAGGGGTCACCACAAACACAGGGCCACCACAATACAGGGGTCACCACAAATACAGGGGGCACCGCAAATAATACAGGGGATGGGGGCGTACCACGAGGTCCGGGCGGGCCTGCGCCACGCCAAGCGACCCAAAACACTAAACTTTGAACCCTAGACCTTACCACGAGATCCGGACGGGCCTGCGCCACGCCAAGCGCCAACAGACCGCCCATTGACTCGCCCATCAGCACCACCTCCGCGGCCGGACCGCCGCCCTTCACCCAGGGTCTCACTCTCGTCCACTTCTCAGCTCAACTTAAGCACCTTCGGGACACATCGCTCACGTTAGAGCTCAACTTGAGCACCTGCGGGACACTTCACGGCTTAGGTCGGGTTGTATGGGGGATAATGAGCGGAAACGGGCAAAGTAAGCTCAAGTTGAGCGGAAATGGGAACAAGTGTAAGCCCCTGCCTTGACCCCGCACCCCCGCGCCGCACGCTGCTCCTCCATGAACAAGGCGATCATGTCCACCAGCTCGGCGAACGTGCTGCGGTCACCAACCGGGATGTTGAGAGCCACCAGGTCAAAATACTTTCCGAGGCCTTCGAACTGCGAGCATGCGCCGATCCCGGTGCCTTCCAGCAGGGGCTTACACTCGTTGCCTTTTCAGCTCAGCATAAGCGCTTTCTGTGGGATAGGGGTTGCGTTTTGGGGGTATTGAGGGGGTGTCTAGGAGGTGTCAGGGGGTGTCCAGGGTGTGTCTTTGTGTCAGAAGCGGCTCATGTTGAGCTGAGAAGTGGACGAGTGTCAGCCCCTGTCTTCCAGCCCGGGGATGTACACCATGAGCGGGCGGTCGGGTTTGTCGATCGGCGGCGAGGGTGAGCCGCGGTCGGTCGGCCGGCAGGCGGTCATCGTCAGCGGGCAGAAGAAGCGCGGGGGGCCGTCGATCAGGGCCTTACCTACCAGTGCGGGGCTTAGATACATTTTATCGATGATGATCATACAAAGTGCGTCAAACCACTTAGCGACATGGTAACTTTGAGTGCCAAGTCGTCCAAATGGACAGTCCTGATTGGTCGAACTGGACAACTTTATAGCACGCAAAGTCGCTATGTGGGTAAGTGGTTTGTCGCACTTTGTCATATATGAGAATGATTATGGCTACGTTTTGAAGTCCAGGGGATGAACCACTGACTGTCGTTCGAGCCCCCTTCAGGGGCTGACACTCGGTCCGATTTCAGCTCAACTTAGTTAGTTTGTCCACCGTGTAACCCAACTGAACCCTAACTGTGTCCTGGAGTTGCTCAAGTTGAGCTCTAATGTGAACGAGGGTAAGCCAGTGATTATGGCGCCGTTTTGAAGTCCAGGGAATGAACCACTGTCGTTCGAGCCCCCTTCCTTCGAAAACCCAAAACTTGGCGTACTTCCCGACGCCTCGCTCGGCGCGCGAGGTGTCGTCCAATGCCCCACCGCCTGTTCTCTCGGCCAGTATGTCGTCCAGCGTCACGGCACCCATCTCGCCCGCCGCCTGCTTCCAGGGCCTTCCACACAAGTAATCATTATCTGCAGCAGCTTCAATTACGATCCGAGCCTGTGATTGGTCCATGCTTTGCTTTGCTTTGCTTTGCTCGTCACACTTTGACGCACTCTGTCACATGGATGGCTGTAGAAGCTTGCAGAAGGTGGAAGAAGGTCGAAAATGGTGACACCAGCTACTTTCGAATGGGAGGAAACCTTGAGGTATCAGATCGAGCAGTGGTTGCAGGGTCAAACGCCTTGAGCTCATTGAGGTCAATGCACATTCAAGTTAAGCTGCGCCGCATTCACGTTAAGGTCATAAGCAAAGGCGCGTTCAAGTTGAGCTGACAGGACTTGTGAATTTAAAGTCAGCATTCCCGGGGCGAACGACCCTGCCTGTTTAACGACGGTCTGGACGAAGGATCCCTCGCGTACGTCCATGCCGCCGACATTGGGCGTCGCGGGCGCGGCAGGATCGGCCGTGTCCGCATCGGCAGCGACGGCGGCGGGAACGACAACGACGTGGCGGCGCCGCGCGGCCGGCGCCGTGACACGGCGCGGTGTAACGTGGATGCGGCCAGCTGTGGATGGTGCCCCTCCGGCGGATGATGCCGTCGGTGCCTGGAAGCACCTGGACTTGGCAGGTCCAGCTGAGTGCGCCACCGTCGCGGCAGCAGAGGAAGCGGCTCGTGCGCCGATCATGGTGTTTCGTATGGTCGAGTTCACGAGGTGCAGCGCCGCCTACAGAAGTGGGGCTGTGAACGTCAAAAAAGTCGTTGTCTGACAGATTGTACGGAGGTGACACTGTGAGGGGGGCACCACTGCCGCCACTGCCAAAACACTGTAAATCGGCAGTGTCGGGGTGGTCCGATGCGCGAGGACCATCGCAGACATCTGATTGGCCGATCTACCGCCACGTGGAGCCCCCACACTGCC
>Ga0307488_10005059_pt1 | contig 10920 bp, 7 predicted proteins | sample SB02metaG_FD_202248 | JGI IMG/M metagenome (GOLD analysis project Ga0307488, IMG submission 202248) | Sea-ice brine microbial communities from Beaufort Sea near Barrow, Alaska, United States - SB 0.2 | ecosystem: Environmental > Aquatic > Marine > Coastal | place: USA: Alaska | collected 2017-05-06
CTAAAGACTCATGAGCTTCAGGGCTTAAAGAACCAATTGACATAGCTGCCGTGTCAAAGCGTGGGTATAAGTTTTCTGCAGGTTCAACTTCATCAATCGAGATGGCTTCTGAATCAGGCGATAAAGCTAATAAATCACGTAAACAAGCAGTGGGTCTTTCATTTACCAAGGCGCTAAATTTTTGGTAATCTTGGTAATCACCACTTAATACTGCCTTTTGTAGGGTTGTAACTACGTCAGGGTTGTAAGAGTGATATTCACCGCCGTGCACATATTTTAATAATCCACCGTGGTCGACGTTTTTACGTTTTAACCAAGCGACCCGATTTAAATTAACTTGATCTTGTTGAAAATCTTCAAAATCAGCGCCTTGGATTCGACTTGGCACGCCTTTGAAGCACATGTCCATTACCGATCTGTTAATACCAATCGCTTCGAATAATTTCGAACTGCGGTAACTAGCAACAGTTGAAATCCCCATCTTTGACATGATTTTGTACAGGCCCTTGTTTATCGCTTTACGATAATTAACAGTTGCTTGCATAGGCGTCATGTCTAGATGCCCAGACTCACACATTTGTTCAATAATTTCGTATGCCAAGAACGGATATATTGCTGTAGCACCCAGACCAATCAAGACTGCATAGTGATGCGAGTCTCTGACCGATGCTGTCTCTACTACTATATTTGCATCGCAGCGCAAGCCTTTATCTACTAATCGCTTTTGCACCGCGCCCACTGCCATAGCTGCTGGTATAGGTATGCGTGACGTTTTTATGGCTCGGTCTGATAAAATAACGAACGCGGCACGTTTGTGTGAGACTAAGTGTTCTACCTCATTACATATTCGATTAATGGCTGCCTTAAGCCCTTCTTCTGGTGGGAAATTAAGATCGACTACCTCAGAATAATAATGTTCAGGATCGTAATTACGTAACTGCTTCAGATCTGTATACACCATAATTGGTGAATCAAACAATACGCGATCAGCATAACCTGATGTTTCTGTGAAAACCGATTTTTCGCGTCCAATACAAGTAGCCAAAGACATCACGTGATTTTCACGTAAAGAATCAATCGGAGGGTTAGTAACCTGAGCAAACTGTTGCCGGAAATAATCATAAATGGTACGACTTCTTCCAGAAAGAACCGCCATAGGGGTATCATCCCCCATGGAACCCGTGGCTTCTTGGCCATCTTTGGCTAAAACCTTGACTACTTGTTCAAGTTCTTCATAACTGTAATTAAACTGTTTTAAATAAGTATTCATCATGTTGTCGTCAAACATACGTTTGCCGATTTCAGGCGCATCACATTGTTCAAGAGGTGTTAAGCGACGAATACTTTTATCTAACCATTCTTTGTAAGGATGACGACCCTTTAAATCATCATCTATTTCATTTGAGCGCCATAATTTACCCGTTTCAGTATCTATAGCTAGCATTTCACCTGGTCCTACACGCCCTTTTTCAATCACATCTTCTTGCTTGTAATCCCAAATGCCCACTTCTGAAGCTAAAGTAATTAAGCCGTCTTTGGTAATGACATAACGTGCGGGACGAAGGCCGTTGCGATCAAGATTACACGCAGCATGGCGACCGTTAGTTAATACAATACCGGCTGGGCCATCCCAAGGTTCCATATGCATGGAGTTGAATTCGTAAAAGGCCTTTAAATCTTCATCCATGGTTTTGTTATTTTGATAAGCAGGTGGCACTAATAGACGCATTGCACGGAATAAATCCATGCCGCCAGCTAAAAACAGCTCTAACATATTGTCTAATGATGAAGAGTCAGAACCTACTTCGTTAACAAAAGGTGCCGCATCCGCTAAATCAGGTAGCAAAGGTGTTTTGAATTTACCTGTTCGGGCTTGTGCCCAATCGCGGTTACCACGGATGGTATTAATTTCACCATTGTGTGCTAAAAATCTGAATGGCTGTGCCAAAGGCCAGCGAGGTAATGTGTTGGTTGAAAAGCGCTGGTGGAATACACAGATAGCTGATTTCATATTCTCATCAGCTAGGTCTAAGTAAAACTTCGGTAAGTCGCCGGCCATAACAAGGCCTTTATATATTGTTACTAAGCTGGATAAACTTGCAATATAGAAATCTTCGTCATCTGCGAGACGTTTTTCTGCCCGTCTACGAGCCATAAACAAACGGCGTTCTAAGTCTTGAGAACGCCATCCTGATGGGCCATTAACAAAAACTTGTTCAATTTGTGGTACACATGAAGCTGCTAGGTCGCCCAAGACTGAATGGTCTGTTGGCACAACTCTCCATCCAACTACGCCCAAGGTTTCTTTTTCTAGCTCTTCAGTGATGACTTGTTTGGCATGGTCTGCTAATGCTTGATCTTGATTAAGGAAAATAACCCCAACACCGTACTTTTTACCTAATTTCCAATTTTGTTGCTCGGCTATTTTGCGAAAAAATGCGTCGGGTTTTTGTAGCAATAAACCACAACCATCGCCTGTTTTGCCATCAGCAGCGATACCGCCACGATGCTGCATGCGGTCAAGCCCCTCAATTGCGGTACTGACCAATTTATGACTTGGCTCACCTTTAGTATGGGCAATCAGACCAAAACCACAGTTATCCTTTGAATCATTAGGATGATATAAACTCATTAATGTAGACTCCTTCAACCATCAACTGGGCAGGGTGTTGTATGTTGTTAATACTAATCATACATCTAAATACGTGTATTAACCTTAGATGGCTTTATGCCCCGATGCTTATTTTCTGGTAGTAATTACTATTGGGGATACCAGTCAAGTATCGAATAGTTATACTAAACGACGTACAAAATACCGAGGATTATTTTATAAATCAATTCTCTTATATAGTGTATTCTATGTTTTTCATTATACATCGGCTGTTTATCTTTAAAATTTCATTAAATTCAATGGTATAGCATCATGTCGTGGCTTAGTTATAAGCTATAAATAAAAGTTTAAAAACAGTGCTATTTGTTATTAATAGGTTAAAAAAAGCCTTGTTTTTCTTTTTTTAGCATAGCTCGCCTTGAATTAATATTTAGGTAAACTGAATAAATAGTCTTTTAGGGTTTGAGATAGACACTTTAATGCGAGGCTAAGTTTTGATCCTCGGAATATTCTTGCTAGCATACTGCAAATTGGCAAAAACTACAGATGTCTGAGACCCACTCATTATGACGAATAAGACGACAAAAAAGACCTCAGTTGATCCATGGGTTATCCGTATTGCTCAGCTTATTAATCGTTTCGGTGCAGTAAAGGCCAGTGTTTTATTCGTTTTTTTGACTTTAATTTTCACCTTCGCTGGCACCTATTTTCTTCGGATGTTCTTTAGTGACCAAGCTCATGCTGAAGACTTCTTAATTGCGGTTGTATTAACATTACTCAGCGCGCCTTGGGTATTGTGGGTGTTTAGCGAGTTAGTTAAACAACTGGAGCGCTCAAGAGAGAGTCTTGCAGACGCGGTGACTGAGTTAGAACGATTGCGTGAGGAAGATGAATTACTCAATCACACGTTGCAAAATAATATTAAGCAGCTTAATCATGAAATTGAGCAGCGCAAAAATGCTCAGCTAGAGCGTGAAAGTGTGTTCACCGATCTTCAACATGAAATCACTGATAAATCTGAAAAAGAACAACAAGCATTGCGGTTATCTACACTACTGAGATCAATTATCGATGCGTCCCCAGACTTAATATATTACCGCAATCAAGAAGGGCAATTTGCCGGCTGCAATCGTGTTGCTGAACAAATGACTGGCAAAACCGAACAAGAGTTGATTGGCTTAACGCCCCACCAAGTTTACGACGAAGAACTTGCCCGACAAGTGGTGGCTAGTGATCAAGACGTGCTCGAAAACAACCTCAGCATTACGGAAGAACTATGGTTGCGTTTTTCCGATGGTCGGCGCCGCTACTTTGAAATGCGCAAGGTGCCATTTTTTAGCGTAGACGGCACTCGACTTGGGCTACTTGCTTTTGGACGAGATATTACTGAGCGTAAGCAGGCAGAGAATGTGGTGGCTAAAGCCAGCAAAGACAAAACAGCTTTTATTGCCACTATTAGCCATGAGTTGCGTACGCCATTAAATGGCATTGTTGGCTTAAGCAGAATGTTGCGTGATACTGATCTGACTAGTGAGCAGTTTGCTTGGGTCAGTACGATTTACGCAAGTGGCATTACCCTAGGTAATATATTTAACGACATTATTGATTTAGACAGGCTAGACAGAGACAGGCTCGAATTATCACTGAAAACAGTATCGATAAAAGACTTTACTCAAGAGCTTGGCAGCATTATAGAGCTATTAGTTGATGATAAAGACCTTACTTTTGCTGCGCATGTAGAGGAGCCCTTGCCCGCTTTAGTTGAGGTAGACGGAACCCGTTTAAGACAAATTTTGTGGAATTTATTGTTTAACGCGGTCAAGTTTACACAAAAAGGTACGGTCTCATTAGAAGTTAAAGCTGAACAAATTGATGCTGAAACATCCATGGTCACATTTAAGGTGTGTGATACGGGGGTAGGCATACCCCAGCAAGAATTAGATAAAATATTTGCGATGTATTACCAAGTTAACTTACCTGAACATCAAAGTGCCACTGGCACTGGCATTGGCCTTGCTATCTGCCAACAAATGGTGTCATTGATGAATGGTAAGATTAGTGTCAGCAGCGTGGTGGGTGAAGGCACCTGTTTTACTGTTGAATTACCCCTTAGTATAAGCAAAAAGCCTATTCAGGTTGAAACGCTTAAAGTCACAGGTTTACAAATATTGTTGGTAGAAGATATTGAGTTAAATGTGATGGTCGCCAAAGCGTTGTTGGAAAAACTTGGACAACATGTTGATGTCGCTGTTACAGGTAATGAAGCCATTACTATGGCCCGAGGCAAACAATATGATTTGATTTTACTAGATATCCAATTACCAGATATGAATGGGTTTGAGGTGGCGAATGTTTTGCATGAAGAATCTTTGGTAGAGCAGACCAGTATTGTGGCGTTGACCGCCAATGTGATTAAAACACATCAAGAATTCCTCGATAATGGTATGGATGAGGTCATCTCGAAGCCAATCAAAAAGAGTCGTATTATTGAAGTGTTCAATAGTCTGTTCTGCGAGCAACCTAGTGTGCCTCACCAACCTGCTCCAGAGCCTAAAAAAAATCTACTCAACAATGTTCTCGATTTAGATTTGTTACAAATGTTAGTGGATACGATAGGCCACGATATGGTGTGCACTAGTGTTAAGGTATTTCAGGAAAAAATGCCTGAATATTTGGAAATTTTGCAGCTGAGCTTAAGTGCCGATGAAAAGGAAGAAGTATGCTCCCAAGCCCATAAAATAAAAGGAGCAGCGAGTTCGGTAGGCTTAACCCGAGTACAAAAAATTGCTAATGAAATCCAACAAGGTGATCATCCTGCATGGTGGCAAAATGTGCATGATTGGGTAGAACAATTACATCAGGCCGCTGACCAAGATATGCAAAAATTAATAAATTGGTTGGGTCAGCAAGATATAGATGACTAAAGAGGCATAGCTGGCCTCTTGCTCAAATGCTAGTTTGGTTTTAGATGTCACACATTGATGAATAGTCATTTAAGTTAATGGCAGCACACATAGGTTATAAAAATCATGTCAAAATTTGATCCCGTTGATCACTCACATCGTCGTCGTAATCCTTTAACTGGAGATTGGGTATTAGTCTCACCCCATAGATCAAAACGTCCTTGGCAAGGCCAAGTGGAAAAACCACAGATTGCTGATACTGTTCCCCACGACCCAGAGTGTTTCCTATGTTCGGGTAACACCCGTATTAATGGAGAAGTGAACCCCGAATATGATGGGACCTTTGTATTTACGAATGATTTCGCAGCATTGATGCAAGACACGCCTGCAGCACAACAATCGAATGATGACCTGTTTACTTTACAAGCGGCCAGAGGCACCAGTCGCGTTATTTGTTTTTCTCCTGAGCACAACAAAACGTTACCTGAATTATCTTTATCTGCTTTAGAAGGGGTCATTGCTTCGTGGCAAAAACAAGTGGCCGATTTATCAAAAGATTATGTTTGGGTACAAGTATTTGAAAACAAAGGGGCAGCCATGGGCTGTTCTAACCCGCATCCCCATGGGCAAGTATGGGCAAACGATTTTATTCCCAATGAAGTAGCGAAAGCACAAGCGAGCCAAAAAACGTATTTTGAAAAACATGCTAGTTCGCTTTTGTTAGATTATGCACAAAGAGAATCAGCAGATGGCTCTCGAACAGTGGTTGAAACCGCACATTGGATAGCGGTAGTGCCATATTGGGGCGCTTGGCCTTTTGAAACTTTGCTTATGCCTAAATTTGCTTGTGCCAGACTCACTGATGTTAATGCAGCGCAAAAAGCCGATCTGGCTATCGCCATCAAAAAACTCACAAGTCGATATGATAATTTGTTTCAATGTTCTTTCCCTTACTCAATGGGCTGGCACGGTGCGCCGAATAATCTAGAGTCGACTGAACATTGGCAAGTCCATGCTCACTTCTATCCGCCTTTGTTACGCTCAGCCACTGTGCGTAAATTTATGGTGGGTTATGAAATGCTGGCAGAGCCGCAACGAGACTTAACCCCAGAACAAGCGGCACAGCGTTTACAGACGCTAAGTGATGTGCATTACAACGAATCAACTGGAGCCTAGTTCTTTATGTCTAACGATACATCTAACATCTCTCAAAGTATGTTAACTGAACTTGATTCGGTATTTGCTCAGACATTTGGTGCAGCACCCGCACGTCATTTTCAGGCGCCTGGTAGGGTTAATCTGATTGGTGAACATACAGACTACAACGATGGTTTTGTGCTGCCTTGTGCTATTGATTATCAAACTTTAGTTGCCGTGACGCCTAGAAATGACATGACGGTTAAAGTCGTGGCTGTTGATTACAGTAACCAACAAGATGAATTTTCACTCGATTGTGACATCGAGGCCCACGCCACACAATTGTGGAGTAATTATGTACGTGGTGTCATCAAACACCTGCAACTTAGAGGTCATGTATTCAAAGGTGCCAATTTGGCTATTACCGGCAATGTGCCACAAGGGGCAGGATTAAGTTCTTCAGCCTCTTTGGAAGTTGTTATAGGCGAAACATTTCGTGGTCTATATAAGTTGCCACTAACAAAAGCAGAGGTGGCGTTAAACGGCCAAGAAGCTGAAAATCAATTTGTGGGCTGTCAGTGCGGGATCATGGATCAAATGGTCAGTGCCTGTGGCTCTAAATTTAACGCCTTGTTATTAGATTGCCGTTCATTAGACGCAGAGCTGATTTCGATGCCAGAAAACTTGGTGGTGATGATTATCAACTCCAATGTGAAAAGGGGATTGGTCGATAGCGAATACAATACCCGCCGCCTGCAATGTGAAGACGCTGCGCGCACTTTAGGATTAAAAGCATTACGTGACATCAGTTTGGCTGAGCTACAAAACAATAAGGATAAACTGCCTGAGGTGGTATACCGTCGAGCTCACCATGTGGTGTCCGATAGTGAGCGCACCGTTTTAGCTGCAAAAGCGCTTAGAAACAATGACGTAACTCAGTTATCACAATTAATGGCCGAGTCACATATCTCCATGCGTGACGATTTTGAAATCACCGTACCGCCCATCGATTTTGCTGTCAAAATATTAACTGAATATCTAGGCGATAAAGGTGGCGTACGTATGACCGGTGGTGGCTTTGGCGGCTGTATGGTTGCCCTTATGCCTCATGATATGGTTGATGGCGCAAAATTGTTGATGGCTGAGCGTTATGAGGTCGCAACTGGTTACAAAGAGACTATTTATATTGGTAGTGCCAGTGATGGTGCGGGTGAATTCTGAATAGTTATTCTCCCGTAATTGTCTCTCTTTAGCATTTATTAGCAGCGCCGTTCGGGTCGACGCGCGGTATTACAATGTTCTGATTGACATAGGACGGCCATCTATTAATTGAAGTAAGTCCCAAAGGTTTCCGTATAAGTCTTCAAAAACTGCAACCATGCCATAATCTTGTTCTTGAGGAAGTCTTACAAACTTAATGCCGTCAGATACCATTTGGTTATAGTCTCGCCAAAAGTCGTCGGTATTTAAAAAAAGAAATACACGTCCGCCTGACTGGTTACCGATAAAATTATGTTGTTCAGATTTCGATGCTCGCGCTAACAGCAACGTCACTCCTTTTGAACCTGGCGGGGAAACCACCACCCAACGTTTGTTTTGTTCGGGTTGATGTGTATCTTCGATTAACTCAAAGTTCAATTTATTGACATAGAAATCAATGGCCTCGTCATAATCCTTTACTACTAAAGCGATATGTATGATTGACTGCTTCAATATTATTTACCTTTTTGTTTCGCCAAAATCACCAACAGAATCCCACCTAATATCACACTACCCGATACAGTTAGGTGTAAGTCAATCGGCTCTGATACTAGCAAGACACCACCTAACCCCGCCCAAATTGGCACTGATAACTGACTGACTGCCGCTATGTTAGGTTTTAAATGTGGTAACACGGCATACCAAACTGAATAACCTACTCCTGAGGCTAACGCACCAGAGCCGATGGTATATAGCCAACCTTGTAAACTTATCCCAAGCCCAGTGCTAAAATAGACCCAAACTAATGCGATTAATACCACCGGTAGTAACCGGATAAAGTTGCTTGCAGTATCCAAAAGAGGTTGAGTAGACTTTGCCCCTATCAAGCTGTAGAAGCCCCAAGCCACACCAGCGGTACTCATTAACACACAGCCAATTAAGCTGGGCTTTTCAAGCTCAGGGTAGACAAAATAGAGAAAGCCAAGAAGTGACAAACTAATGCCCACAAATTCTTGCTTACTCATTTTAACACCTGTTAGCCAGCCTTTGAGCAACATAGTAAATTGTACACTAGCGAATAAAACAAGTGCACCAGTAGCGGTACCGAGAGTGACATAGGCATAGGAAAACCCTGCGGCATATATAAATAAGTAGATTGCACCTGAATAACTGCCGAATTTAGTTATTTTACTGAGATTTTTTTTATTATTGATAACGATAATAAGCGCCAAAGTGAGCGCCGCTGATAAAATCCGAATGGCAGTAAAATCTAAAGGATGCACTCGTTCGGTATTAAGAGCTAAGCGACAAAGTACTGAGTTAGCAGCAAAAGCAAACAGTGAAATTAGAGTGAGTAGAGTAGCTTGAAATATATTCACTGATATTTATATCAGTAGCCAAGTGGCGGTACCTAAAAAAGCAAATATACCTACTACATCAGTGATAGTGGTTAAAATCACACTGCCTGCCAATGCAGGATCTATTTTTAATTTTTTCATTATGATGGGCAAGCTTGCACCTGCTAATCCGGCCGCGACCATATTGATAAGCATTGCAAAGGCGATGACTGCGCCTAACATTAAATCTTGTTTCCAAATGGCAATGACCGATGCAATCAGCGTAGACCATATCACGCCATTTAAAAAACCAATTGCGAGCTCTTTGCTTATCAACCACCTGGCGTTAGCTGAATTTACATGGCCCAATGCCATACCACGAATAACTAAGGTAAGGGTTTGATTACCCGCCACCCCGCCCATGCTAGGCACTATGGTGTTGAGTATTGCTAACACCGCCAGTTGGCTTAAGGTTGCTTCAAAAAAGTCACTTACAGCAGCTGCCATTAAGGCGGTAAGTAAGTTGACACCTAACCAAATTGAACGTCGTTGGGTACTTTGGACGACCGGTGCAAAGGTATCTTCTTCATCGTCTAAACCGGCCATACTCATCATTGAATGTTCGGCGTCTTCACGAATAATGTCTACCACGTCATCAATAGTAATACGGCCCAATAATTTATTATTTTCATCCACTACTGGTGCCGACAACCAGTTGTAACGCTCAAACAGACTGGCGACCTCGTTGTCCATCATATCGGCAGGGATGGCTTCCGAATCCTTAATTAAGGATTCTATTGGCGTATCAGCGGCGGCAGTTATCAGTCGCGTGAGCGCCACCCCCCCCATTAATTTATCGTTGCGATCCACCACGTATAAGGTATCAGTATGCTCAGGCATATCACCTTTAAGGCGTAAATATCGCAGGATTACATCTACATTAATTCCTTGGCGAAGCGAAATAGCATCGGTGTTCATAATAAAACCGGCTGTTTCTTCACCGTAAGACAATCCCAGCTCGGCACGCGCTCGATCTTGCTCTTCCATGGCAGCCAATAGTCCTTGAGCGACTTCTTGTGGTAAGCCACGCAAGGTATCAACAAGGTTATCGGTGTCCATCTCTTCTAAGGCATCGGCGACCTTTTCGGGAAGCATATTTCTGATAATGCCATTACGCACATCATCGGATAACTCTTCAAGCACGTCACTGTAAAGGTCAGGGGGTATGAGTTGCCAAATATCCAAGCGATTGCGGCTGCGGCTTGATTCCAAAAGCAAAGCAAGATCACCGGGCTGCAACTGAAGCAACATATCTTTGGCTAGCTCAGTTTGCCCGCCACCTAAGGCTTCATTGATGTCATGAAGTTGGTTGTTACTGCTTTTGGCTTCGAAGGTATTTGGCATGGCTTAGATAAACTTACTCATTAGGTTAATACGCCCTAAAACGTAATGCTTTGATTTTACATCATTAGTTTAATCTATGCCCACGATTTGGTCAGTACATATTTCACTTTTGCCGTGTGAAATATGTAGAGCAGTGTCTAATAAACGGCAATGTTGATGTGTTATTTAGATATATTGTACAAAGCTTATGAGACTTTTTGCTCAATACCATCAATACCTGCCAAGCCCTTATACTTCGGACACATTTTTTATGAGTTAAACGGTGTTTTACATATTTGTGTGAAGCGTAGGATTTTGCTTCTTGAAAGGTAGTCATTACTGATATAGG
>Ga0307488_10005062_pt1 | contig 10917 bp, 7 predicted proteins | sample SB02metaG_FD_202248 | JGI IMG/M metagenome (GOLD analysis project Ga0307488, IMG submission 202248) | Sea-ice brine microbial communities from Beaufort Sea near Barrow, Alaska, United States - SB 0.2 | ecosystem: Environmental > Aquatic > Marine > Coastal | place: USA: Alaska | collected 2017-05-06
GATGTTCGCGATGTTCGCGATGTTCGCGATGTTCGGCAAATAGTGATCTCATTTTCCTCTGTGAGACAAAAATCCTTTAACTTTTCAACAAAAAAACTTTCAACCACAGAGGACACAGAGCGGTGGAAGCCGACCGCTTCACAGAGGGAAAAAACGATTGAACTAGGGTATGTTTTTTCTTATCTCTAAGCGCGGCAGGGGTGAACTTATATTTTTCTATAGTGCAAAAACAATCATTTTACTTTTACTATCTAATGTTTACAGACCGCACCTATTCAATATATTTAACAATCCATTAACTTATTCTGCTTGCAGTGCCCGCAGTCCATGAGGTTCAAACGCTTTTAATCTCTAGCCCTGTTAATTAACCGGGCTTTTTTATAGCCTTTTAATATCATCTATTATCGAGGTTGATCGACAAACAAATAGCAGGCATAGTGCCCGCGCTATTCACCCCCCTAATATTAGTGAGCTAATCTATGACATCACCCCATCCTCTCCCAATTTATCAAAGTTTTGTGAATGGCCAGTACCTTAATAATCAAAGTGGTGAAAAATTTGATGTAATCAACCCTGCAACAGGCAAGGTGATTTATCAGGTTGAAGTAGCAGATGCATTTGTTCAACAAAGCGCTATCGACAGCGCAAAACAAGGCTTTATCACTTGGTCCCGCATGACGGGAATAGAGCGTAGCCGGATATTACTAAAAGCCGTTGCGTTACTAAGAGAAAAGAATGACGACTTAGCCCTAGTAGAGGTTGCTGACACCGGTAAACCATGGCAAGAGGCCAGTGTGGTTGATGTGGTATCTGGGGCCGATGCGATTGAATTTTTTGCAGGCCTTGCGCCTGCTGTCGAAGGCAATCAACAACAAGTAGGTGAAGATTTTTATTACACTCGCCCTGAACCGCTAGGCATATGTGCTGGCATAGGTGCTTGGAATTACCCGTTACAAATAGCTTGTTGGAAAGCGGCCCCTGCACTTGCCTGTGGTAACGCGATGATTTTTAAACCTTCTGAAGAAACACCATTAGGGGCATTGAAGCTAGCTGAAATTTTTATTCAAGCCGGCGTACCCGAAGGCGTGTTTAACGTTATTCAAGGTGATGGCAAAGTAGGCGCTTGGCTCAGTCATCATGAAGATATTGCAAAAGTCTCTTTTACTGGCGAAGTCGGCACAGGTAAAAAAGTGATGGCAGCAGCGGCAGGCTCACTCAAAGAAGTGACGATGGAGCTGGGTGGTAAGTCTCCTTTAATTATTTTTGATGATGCCGATATTGATAACGCAGTATCTGCAGCCATGCTTGGAAACTTTTATACTCAGGGCGAAGTTTGTACTAACGCCACCCGAGTGTTTGTACAAAAAGACATTTTCCCTATATTTATTGAAAAATTACATAGCCGAATCAAAGCCAACATTGTGGCAGGCGACCCTATGGATCCCGACACCAACTTTGGCGCACTTATCTCCAAGAAACATCAAAACTTGGTGCTGAGCTACATTGAAAAAGGCAAAGCAGAAGGCGCAACGTTATTATGTGGAGGAATAGCACTGCAACCCGAAAATGCACCCGACGGCTATTTTGTTGCACCTACGGTATTTATTGATTGTGAAGACAACATGAGGATTTGCCGTGAAGAAATTTTTGGCCCCGTGATGGCAGTGCTGACGTTTGATAATGAAGACGAAGTTGTTACACGTGCCAACGATACTCACCTGGGTTTAGCTGCGGCTGTATTTACCCAAGATATCAGCCGTGCGCACCGTGTAATTCATCAGATGCAAGCGGGTATATGCTGGATTAACAGTTATGGACTATCGCCTGTTGAAATGCCTGTGGGCGGTTACAAACAGTCAGGAATCGGCCGCGAAAATGGCTTAGCGACACTCAAACAATTTACTCAGTTGAAATCGATATATGTCGGTTTACAATCTTTAGACAGTCCTTTTTAGAGGCCAATAATGAATATCCAAGCAGATTATGATTATATAATTATTGGCGCAGGCTCTGCAGGTTGTGTGCTGGCCAATCGTCTAACCGAAGACTCAAACACCCGCGTATTATTATTAGAAACAGGCGGCAGTGACAAAAGTATTTTCATTCAAATGCCCACTGCTTTGTCTATCCCCATGAATACTAAAAAATATGCATGGCAGTTTGAAAGCCAGCCTGAGCCTTATTTAAATAACCGCAAAATGCATTGTCCTCGTGGCAAAGTGTTGGGCGGTTCATCGTCAATCAATGGCATGGTGTATGTACGTGGGCATGCTAAAGATTTTGATGAGTGGCAACAAAATGGTGCCACCGATTGGGATTATTCCCATTGCCTGCCCTATTTTAAAAAAGCTGAGAGCTGGGCATTTAAAGCTGATGATTACCGCGCCAAAAAAGGGCCACTTGGGGTCAACAACGGCAATCAGATGAAAAACCCGCTATATCAAGCCTTTATAGATGCAGGAACAGATGCAGGATATCTGGCCACCGAGGATTATAACGGTGAGCAACAAGAAGGCTTCGGCCCTATGCATATGACAGTTAAAAATGGCCGCCGCGCATCAACCTCCAATGCCTATTTGCGCCCAGCTATGAGCCGCCCAAATTTGACCGTTGTCACCCACGCCTTAGTGCATAAAGTACTGCTTGAAAACAAAACAGCGGTAGGGGTGCGTTTCGCCCATAAAAACCAGACTCATGAAATAAAAGTCAATAAAGAGGTCATTTTAAGTGCTGGCTCTATTGGTTCACCGCACCTATTACAACTGTCTGGTATCGGCTCCAAAGAGGTGTTAGATAATGCAGGTATTGAGTGCCTGCATGAATTAAATGGTGTAGGTGAAAACCTGCAAGACCACCTAGAGTTTTATTTTCAATTCAAATGCACTCAGCCCATCACGCTCAACGGTGAATTAGACTGGTGGAGTAAGCTTAAAATCGGGGTACGCTGGATTTTAAACAAAGACGGTTTAGGTTCAACTAACCATTTTGAATCCTGCGGTTTTATTCGTTCAAAAGCAGGCGTCGAATGGCCTGACTTGCAGTATCACTTTTTGCCTGCCGCGATGCGTTACGATGGCAAAGAAGCCTTTGCAGGACATGGTTTTCAGGTACATATTGGTCATAACAAACCCAAAAGCCGGGGTAGCGTCAAGGTGGTATCAAATCAACCTGACGTAGCACCGCAAATTACATTTAACTATTTGCAACATCAGGATGACATTCAAGGTTTTAGAGCCTGCGTAAGGTTAACCCGTGAAATTATCGATCAACCTGCATTTGATAGCTATCGAGGTGAAGAAATTCAACCCGGTATGCATATTCAAAGCGATTCAGAGATTGATGCCTTTGTGCGTGAATCTGTAGAAAGTGCCTATCACCCAAGCTGTTCATGTAAGATGGGTACCGATGCCTTATCTGTGGTTGACCCAGAAACCAAAGTACATGGCATCCAAGGACTACGCGTAGTGGACTCTTCGATATTTCCGACTATTCCAAATGGAAATCTAAACGCACCAACCATTATGTTAGCCGAGCGCGCAGCGGATCTCATAAGAGGTCACCACTTACCGCCTGAAACGGTAAAGGTAACGGGTGATGTGCAGTGGCAAACTCAGCAACGAGCTAACACACCTAAACGATAATAAGGGCTAAACCATCACATATTTTTCAGTTGTACTTTTTTCGGATGTACTATGACAATTTGGTTATCAGCAGGCATTTTATTCACTTTTTTTTGTATTGGCTGTATTTTATTTAAATGGGGAAATGTGCGATGTATTGGTGTAACTCCGGTTAGCACCTTTACCTTTATCGCCATTTTATTTACCTCTGGGTTAGATGTGGGGCTGATAATGTTTCCCCTAACTGAGTTTGCTGGCTACGGTGACATTGCTACCAACCCAGAATATGCATTCACTAACCCCTTAGCGATTGAATTTGGTTATTGGGCATTTTTGATCTGGGGTTTCTATTTTCTAACCTGCTTTTACTTTTGCATCATCGAGCCTAAAGTTCAGTTTTTTTCCATCCCCATTATCAAGTTTATCAATAATGTAGTGATAATAGGTACCTGTGCTTTTACCGCTTATTTACTATTAAGTAATTTACCTTGGTATATCCCGCAGCTAGCCGATGAAGGCGCACTGACTGCCAGTTTCTATTTGATAGTATTGGTAGTTATATCTGCTTCAGTATATTCGAGTACTGATATTCGTTATGTACGTTTACTCAGCTTAGGTAGTACCTGGTTATTTTTTGTTTTAATTGCTTTGATGTGGGCTGGCGCATTGTTAACAGACGAAGGCAATGCCAGTGAGTTTTTGAATACCTTCAATTTATTAAGTAGCTACTTTTCAAATATTCATCAGTTTGTGTTACCACTTAATACTTATCATGAATTTTATCTGTATTGGTGGTTCGCTTGGAGCATCATGATTGGCCAATTTACTGCACGTTTTGTGGGTGGAATGCGCACTTACCAAATATTTTTAGCGATGTTGATATTTCCATCCATCCCTATCGCGGTATGGTTTGTAGGACTTTATTATTATCATCTTAACGAGTTAATTATTCCAGGCTGGCTGAATGCTTTTATGATTGCAGTAGGCATATTGTTTGTGATCAATTCATTGGACTCACTGATACGCTTATACACCGACAACTTAAACATAACCGTTGCTCGAATTGGTAAAGTCTCCTATTTTATGGGCAACCTTTTGACTTTAAGCGGCCTAACCTTATTGTTCACACTAGATTTTTTACAAATCCAGTGGGTAGGCGCCATAGTAATTGGCTTAATGTTTAGCTGTTTACTGTTTATCGTATTTACCCGCTTTAAATCGGTCATAGAGATTGATAGCAGTCCCGCAGAAAATATTTTAGATTTTGATAACATTGAGCGAACAAAGTAATATTAGCTTTAACAGGTAATCGTCTGATGTTACTGAAAACATGGATGTTTATTGAACTATGTTGGTGTTATAAAGTTCTCTGGAAACATAGCTATGCCTTACAAAAAATTTAACCCTTTATCCAAACAAATCATTTTAAAGGGCTTTTTTCCGGTTGTTTCGATTATATGTGGCTTTGCGGCTTTGCGGCTTTGCGGCTTTGCAATATTACATTTATGTCAGGAACGAGCTGAAAAACAACCAAAAAAATCTCTCATTCATTGCTCAAAACCTCTCAGCTAAAATACAAGGCAGTAACCAATTTGCAGTTGGTTTGGCGCAATCTATGGCACAGGCCCAAGCCAATGGTTTATTTGGCGACAGACTGGGTTCCAGTCAATATGCTAAGGATGTGTTAACTAGCCACCCCCCTTACCGCTGCTTATTTTGCTTACGAACAGAATAGCGATCAGTTAGACCAGTTATTTTTAACTCATGCCAAAGAACAAGCTATATCCAAAGGCTTATATAAAATTGGTCGCTTTTCACCCTATTGGTATAGCGATACCGCCCAACAAAATGCTGTCGCTAACAATGGCGAACGAGCATATAAAGTTGCGCTTAATTTCATGCCAGACTTAATATTAATGCATGTGCTAATGCCTGGCTGGGATGGTTATGAAACCACCAAAGTATTTAAATCCGATCCACAGCTACAAGATTTACCTATAATATTTGTCACCGCTAAACTTGAAGAAGCCGAAAAAGCGTTCGAATATGGTGCCGCTGACTATGTTATAAAGCCTTTCAGTAACATAGAGTTGCAAGCCCGAGTTGAATTTCAATTACGTAGCATCAAACGTCTAAAATACGTGCTCACAATCAAAAAAAAGCTTGAGTTTTCTCTAAAAATGAAAGAAGAAGAATTAGCAAAAGCCAAAGAACAGATTGCTACTCTCAAGCAGCAGCTAGATAAAAATAGTAAATAAATTAGCCGAGTCTTAAATAAAGTATCACCCCAACGAGCTACATTTAGCCTTTATTTTTTATGCGAACACGGCACCTAGTGATCTCACTTTCATCTGTGATAAATAATGTTTTGTTCTTTCTATCTTCTATCTACTGCTGTGTCTATTCCCTGCACTTAACAATTAACATTCTATTAACCTTTTCGCCATATTTTTCAATGAATTAGTCGTCAAAATGCTTAAAATTTAGATTTTTGCGCTGACGAAAAAAGGCTACAATAGTAATGTTTACTTATTTGCCGCTTCGTTTGGAGAAATCATGGATAAAATTATCAACTCTCGCCACAGTGTTAGTTCACGTACCACAACTCAAAAAGCACTGCGTCTTAACCTTGATGAGAAGAAGTACGGAACCATAGTAGAAATTGGTGCTGGGCAAGAAGTAGCGAGGCATTTCTTTTTAGCGGGTGCGGCGGCAGGCACCATTGCTAAGACCATGTCTGCTTATGATATGAAGTTTTCAGATGCTATTTATGGTGTCCAAGAAGACAGGCGTTATGTAAGTAAAGGCCGTGTTGAAGCTATGATGGAGCAAGAGTTCGACTTAGTGGTCGATAGAGTGGGCGAGACTCGTTCTAAGTCGTCTAGGTACTTTAGTTATGCCGCCACCGTCGCAGCTAAAAGCTTCAACCGAAAAAATGAATGCCATGCCTGGTGTGGTGTGCGAGTGCAAATGTATCCCGGTGCAAAACCTTCAACTATCACCGTGCATGTAAGAATGTTAGATGATAATGCTGAAGCACAACAACAGGCCTTAGGTGTATTAGGTGTAAACTTAATCTACGGGGCCTACCATTACTTTGAAAATCCTAAGCAAATTATTGATTCACTTACTGATGGTATGAAAGCCAATCGCATTGAAATTGACTCGATCAATTTTGAAGGCCCTTACTTTGAAGATGCCGACAATAGAATTAAGAACATCCACCTTATTCGTAGTTGGAAAACCCGTGCCGTTATGTTTAAGCCTGATGGCAGTGTCGGTATCCCTGCTGAGATGTTATACAAAAAAAATATACTCACTATTCGAGGCTCATTCCGCCCAGTCACCAATTTAAATGTAGATATGATTGAGCAGGGACAAAATTCCTTTTCAGAATTGCCCGGAGTCAATCCGAATAACACTATAGCCATAGCCGAGATATCTCTTAACGACGCTCACGGTAATGATGCTAAGGTGCCAGAAAGTGACATTGTGGCAAGAGTGCAGTTGCTTAACTCCTTGGGTTATAACGTCATGGTTTCGGATTACACTCGTTATTTCTCTCTTAGAGCATACTTCCGTCAATTTACCCAATTACAAATAGGTATCGTGATGGGCATGGTTAACGTTAAACAGATATTCGATGAAAAATTCTATCGAGGTGTAGAGGGTGGAATATTAGAAGGTTTCGGTAAACTTTTTCCAGACAACACGCGTATTTTTATCTACCCAGAAATGAATCAAGATGGCCAACTAACAGAATTTACCGATGTTAAAGTGCCTGACCATTTACGCTTTTTGTATCGTCATTTGCTAGAGAACGACTTCTTACATGGTATTGAATGTAGCGACCCAAAATTGTTTAATATCTATTCACGAGAGATCCTTAAACAAATTTCTAGTGGACAAGGTGATTGGCAAAAAGATCTACCTGACGGTGTAGCCGAAGAAATAATTAAAAATAAGTTCTTCGGTTATCGCGGATAAAACAAGCCAGTTTAAGATAAAAAAAAAGGTGAGCATAAGAATTAAATTTATGTGCACCTTTTTTGTAAATAGCGTCTGTACGTTCTAATTAATTCTTCGTATAAACTCCACAAACGCATGTTGTCCTGATGCAAAAGCAAACGCCTGAGTAGTCAGACTCAACACATCCAACCAGAGGTAACGACTCAGTTCTTCTTGCTGCAAAATTAAATCAGGCTTAGTGTCTAAAGTAATTTCAAAAAAGCTGTGTATTGTTGAATAGAGTACGTCTTTATAAAGGTAGCTATTGGGATAAGAAAAAAGGTACTGCATGTTGTTCACGGGCAGTTGTAACTCCTCCAATAGCTGTCGCTTTAACGCCTGCTCATCTGATTCGTTGTAATCCACAAACCACCAGGAAAGTCCAGTTTCCCCTTTGATGGTTGTTGCGCCCTTTCCACCAGCAGTATTTGTTGGTTACACACAATAATCGCGCAAACTGCAGCGGCGACATTGTGAACATAAACAAATCCACACAAATTACAAATGTAGGCTTTTTCACCTTCCTTATTAAGGCTTGGTTGGGCGCATTTCACAGGGTGTAAGTTGCAAAGTTGTTAACCATATTGAGTTACCGAGTTTGAGGTAAGCAACTAAATAGGTGAGCCTGGCGGTAAAGGTTTCAATGTAAACTGCGACTGCCACTTACCTAAACGCCAATATTGTTCCAACTGACGCGCCATTACCTCGTTGTGAGCATTACGTGCTTTATTTTTTAACCACTTATGTAAATCAATCAATTGTATTTCAATTTCACCGCGGACTTCAGGTGCCAAATTATCTTGCTGCATGGCTTTAACCACTTGATCTAACACCAAATAGTTCACCCGTTTACTCAGTTGAGGGTGGTCTTTGTCGATGCCGTCTTTAATTGACGTGTTAAACAGTTCAGTCAATAGATACGCTATATTAGGTACCCCCCTTAACTGTTCTTCTTGTTGCGCAATACGATTTAAACGCTCAGCCTTTAACAACAGATTAAGGCTGTAACCCGCTGCAGACTCTGCTGCGCTGATAGGGTCAAATGTATGCCCAGTTCGACCTTTAAAACTTTCGCGATTACGGCTTTCACCGTACGCTTTAGGCGTGATTAACTGAGCTAGAGAGCTAGGAATACTCAAAAATTCACTCTGTAAGGTATTTAACATGGCAGCTAATGCATCTTTTTGCCGTTTAGCAGAAATGACCTCAACACCTTTGGCCTTTGAATAATCACCCTTTGATTCATACTCATAGCTCACCCCACCAATAATCTTAGCAACGGCATCTAGTTGGTAACGATGTAACAAATAAATAGGTGCAAAGGTTTCTTCTAATGAAGATAAAGTAGCACCGGTTTTAATCGTTTTGAGGCCAAAGTTATCCATAGCGACTTGGCGCACTTCACTAATACGACTTAACTCATTGACAGGGTCAGCGCCATTGTCCCAGAGGTGTCCCTCAGCATTGGCGGCATTCGACTGACGAGCGTCTGGGTCAGACTGATACCTGTAACCTTTCGCTCTAGCGTCAACCACTAAACGTTTTAACGCCAGTTGTTCGGTATCGGCATCGGGATATTCTTGATAACCATAAGCCACCACATATTTATCCCACACTCCCATACCGACGTCGTAAGCATTATCTAAACTAATTTCACCATCAATGACACTCACTAAAGGATGAGGGTAATCCATCACTGACTCTCGGCCATATTCGCTGGCAGCAAAGTTATGAGCAATACCTATAGTGTGTCCCACTTCGTGGGCAGACAGTTGGCGAATACGAGCCAGTGCCATTTCTTTTTGTTTAGAAATATCCACTTGATCATCAGCCGGGCGATTAGCAACAACTCCGTCCGAACCGGTTCCATCGGCACTAAAAGGACTGGTCAAACCTAAGGCAATTAAATAATCCTGTTTAACCCGCAGTGAACCCAACGTGACATGCCCTTTAATAATTTCACCGCTACGAGGGTCAATAACAGAAGAACCATAAGACCAACCACGTGTGGCTCTGTGTACCCACTGGATCACGTTGTATCGCACATCCATGGGGTCAGCATCTGCAGGCAGCACTTTAACTTGAAAGGCGTTTTTATAACCGATAGCACTAAACGCTTGATCCCACCATAACGCACCATCTTTTAGTGCACTCATTACGGGCTCTGGAATGCCAGGGTCAAGGTAATAAACAATAGGTTCAATCGCTTCACTCATCGCGGCGTTAGGCTGCTTTTTATTCAAACGGTGCCGAGGTATAAACTGCTTTGTCATGCTGTCTTCGATTGGTACTGAATAATCTTGATAACCCACTGACCAGAATCCAGAAAAAGGCACAAATTTTCTTGGCTGATAATCGGTATCCGGTAGCTTCACCAGTGAATGATGTAAATGCACAGAAATACTAATAGGATCGGGTGTCACCTGATTGACATACTGCCCTGGATTAGAGCCGCCAAAGGTCACTAAAGCTTCTAACTCTGTATTATCAGGGAATGCCTTACTACGGTTTAAAAATACCCCACTGCGCTGTGGATCAACTTTATAGCTGCCTTGCTTAGTACCCGTTAAACGCTGAGAAATTTGATGAATGTCAGATAACAAAAATTCAGTATAATCGATAACAACCATATCACCGTCAGTGGCTACGACAGGGAAACCTGCAATCACCGAGTCAGCAAAAGCCTCATCAATACTCGCCTGTTCAGCAAGGTTCGATGAACTAGCACGATACTGTGTATTCAATTGTTTGAGCATTACCTTATTGCCATAACGCTCGAATTTAACCAATCGAGTTTCACCTAACTGGCCTCGGTCTAAACCAATATCATTCGAGCCAATACCTTGAGGCATACTGCTTTGAAATAGAAAGGGTTGACCAAACTGGTCAATTTTAAGGAAAACTTTGTCAGTTTCGATTTGATAATAAAAATCAAAAAAACCAGTTTTATGCTGCATGTCAGCAGTAAAATCCGCTATCGGTTTTGCATTTTCGATCTCACCAGCGGTCGACAAAGCAGATATAAATACCAGGCACACTAAAATCATTCTCATAAAAACTAATTTCCTTAATAAAATTTGATACGAAGTAACATTACCCAGAATTGATTCTAAAAAGAAGAGCAATCGTGAAATATAAAACTCACAATAACCCTCCGTTAAAATCAGCGGCAGGTTTGCAAACGATTCATTAGGGTAAACAAATTTCAAGCATGATGGATAATTTGAAAGCTGTAGATAAAAAAAGCAAAAGAAAAGGCGTTCGCACCACAGAGGAAAAAGAGCGCTAA
>Ga0307488_10005063_pt1 | contig 10917 bp, 9 predicted proteins | sample SB02metaG_FD_202248 | JGI IMG/M metagenome (GOLD analysis project Ga0307488, IMG submission 202248) | Sea-ice brine microbial communities from Beaufort Sea near Barrow, Alaska, United States - SB 0.2 | ecosystem: Environmental > Aquatic > Marine > Coastal | place: USA: Alaska | collected 2017-05-06
CGGCAGGGCGCCCCAGTTTGGCAGAGAAAAATGTGGCCGCTTCAAATCCGGCCCAGACGGGATCGACATGGGCTGCCGTGAGAACGCGTCCGCTTTTGACTACCCCAGGGAAAGTGATGCCGATGGGACCAGTCGTTTCGGAGAATTTTTTGATGATTTGCTGGATGACCTCGGCCACGGCTTCCGGGGTGGAGGTTGCTGGGGTGGGGATACGCAAGCGATCGGCCGCCAGCACACCTTCGTCTAAATCGACGGGGGCTCCCTTGATGCCTGAACCGCCGATATCGATGCCGAGAATCTTCATAAGCCACAATTGCACAACAACTGCCCAGTGTGGGCAAGGGGTAAACAATGCCATGGGTAGTCTTTCCACTTGGCAAGGTGGAGGTTGCCGCGAAACACTTGGGATATGGCACTCCGGCTCGATCTGCATGTTCATACTCACTTCTCCATGGATGGGGTGAGTAGTCCTGAAGATATGGTGGCCTCAGCCAAGGCGGTGGGGCTACAAGGTCTCGCGGTGACCGACCACAACACCTCTGAGGCGATTGACGATATGATGGCCAAGGGGTTGGTCCGGGCGGACGGACAACCCGTAGATGGTTTTCTGGTTCTGCCGGGGATTGAGGTAACCACGGCCGAGGGTCATCTTCTCTGCCTTGGTTGTTCTCTTCCCTCCTCACTCAAAGGACTGCCGGCCAAAGAGGTCTGTCGCCTAGCTCACGCGGCGGGGGGAATTTGCGTGGCTCCTCATCCCTATGATCTTTTTCGTGCGGGAATTCGAGAGAGTGTGCTCGACACCCTACCTCTGGATGGACTGGAGGCCTTCAACGCGGCGACCACTCTGAGACGCCATAATCGCAAGGCCTACCAGTATGCCCTCCGGCGGGGGTTACCCATGACGGCCGGGAGCGATGCTCACCATGCCGGAGCGGTGGGGGTGGCTTCCACAATTGTTGACCCTGCCGATTTTTCCGTTGCCGGGGTACTCCAAGCTCTTCAGCAGGGTACCGAATTGGATCAGCACTATCTCAGTTTGGGTCAGACCATCCGGAAAACATGGAACAACTGGTTCCGCCTTCGGCGGAGAACCCGAGGGGCTCAGGCGGCGAGGCGGGCTTGAGCTACCCGATATCTGCTTGACCCTTGGCGCTACCCTGCCGACTTTCACGCCCGTGAAAAAAAATCGGCAGGGCCCAAGGCTAGCCCCGTGGAACGAGGTCTTTGGAGTGGATGGAGCGCCGCGGCAGATCTATCGCCCGCTCCTCGACCGAGTTCTCTCCTTGCCGCGGGGAGAAGCCAAACTCATGGCGGAGCGTCTCGAGGCGACGATGCGCGAAATGGGCGTAACCTTCGATATCGAGCGCATCTCCCCATGGGGGCAACGTCCCTGGTTCTGTGATCTCCTACCCCAGCTGTTCGGCGCTCTAGAATGGGAAGAGTTGGCCACTGGATTAAGTCAGCGGCTGCGTGCCTTCGAATTGTTTCTCCAAGATGTTCACGGCGAAAAAGAGATTCTGCGCCAGAATGTCATTCCCGCCCAACCCGTGCTGGGTAGTCCATATTTCCAGCGACCTGCGGTAGGGCTGCCTCGTCCGGATGGAGCCTTTCTCCATCTTTCGGGGGCGGCTCTCACCCGCTTGAGCGATGGCCGTATGGCCGTATCTCATCATTATTTTAGCAACGCTTCAGGTATTTCTTACATGATGCAGAATCGCCGCGCCCTTTCCCGTGTTTTTTCCGAGGTTTTTCTCGACCATAATCCCGGAAGTATTGCTGATGTGCCGGTAGCTATCCTCGAAGCCTTTCGCAGTTTAGCTCCTCATGCACCTGAGAAACCCGTTGTCGCCCTTCTCACTTCCGGCGGAAGTAGCGCGGCCTATTCCGAACACAGCTTTTTGGCTCGTCGAATGGGAGTTCCCTTGGTGCAGGGGGGTGACTTGCTCGTCCTCGATGACAAACTTTATCTCAAAAGTGTCTCCGGTCTAATTCGCTTGGACGTGCTTTACACCCGGGTGGCCGACGCGTGGGTCGACTCGATGGTTTTTCGGCGTGATTCGATGCACGGCGTCCCCGGTTTGGCTCAGTGTGTTCGGCGCGGCACCGTAGCAGTGGCCAATGCCATGGGAAGCCAGTTGGCTGATGATAGAGCTCTCCTGCCATTCAGCTCTCAGATTATTCGCTTTTACCTAGGGGAGCAGCCCCTGCTGCCGACTCTGTCAACTTGGTGGCTAGGCGACATCGATCAGCGTGATCATGTTTTGGATCGTCTCGATGAGTTTGATATCCGCCCCCTCTACGGCGAGGGCATTGTTCACCATCAAGATTCTCCTCAGGCCGATGAGAAGAAATTGCGCAGGCACCTGCAGCAGAATCCGCACAACTGGGTTGCCCAACCACGCTCTATGGGGGCGACCACCACTTGTCTTAATCGGTCGGGAGCGCTTGGCCCGCGCCGCCAGGATCATATTGCCTTTGCCTCACGGCGTTCGGAGGGATCCTACGACGTCTTTCCCGGAGCATTGACCCGCATCTCTTCTGCCAAAGCCCTCTTTACCTCCTCGGAACTTGGTGGAGGTAGCAAAGACACCTGGATTTTGGGCGGCGATGGAAAAAAAGGTATGCCCCGTTTTCTTTCCGCTCGGCCTGGCGAACTCAACCGGCGAGAGAGTTGCGTCACTGCCCGGGTAGCTGATGCTTTCTACTGGCTCGGCCGGCATCTGGAGCGAGCTCAAAGTCTGGCTTACATGGTCGGAGTGGTGGAAAGCCTGGAAACGGAAGAACTCAATCGGGCCGAACGCCAGCTCTACCGACCGGTGTGGAACCGTATGCTGCCGCTGGTGGAGCAGTCCGAGTCTGGGCCAAAGCGGAGCATAACCACCGCGGTCGAGCGCTATCAACTGGTTCTCGATGGAAGGGAAGATGGATCGATTCTAAGCACCTTGCAGCGGGCTGGGCGCGGTGGAGATCAGATTCAAGAATGCCTGAGCATGGAAGCTCTCGGGGTATTAAATAATCTCGAATCTCGCTTGGCCCGGGCGAGATTTCGTCCCGATCAGGATGAGACCTCCCTTTCTTTGGCCACCCAGCGGTTTTGCGGTGAAGTCACCGCAGGAATCGCTGCTTTTTTTGGGATGGCTGAATCAACCATGCTGGCCGATCGCGGTTGGAACTTCTGCCGTCTCGGTCAGCAGTTCGAGCGTGCCTCCATCACCGCCCATGCGGGGGAGACTATCTTTAAATCGGTAGCCGAAAGATTGGAAAAGCTGTCAGACCTGTCCGGTCATGCCTTGGAAATTGAATTATCCGCCTTTTTGCGCATGCTGGGATCCCGGGATGTCTATCGACGGGTTTATCAGATGCGGGCAGAACCGGCGGCCGTGTTGGAACTGCTCTATTCCAATCCTCATATGCCTCGATCGGTTCGGCATTGCCTCGAAGAATGCCTGCGCCTGCTTGGTCGCGAAGAAGATGAATCGCCCGGGACCGCTCGGACGCGCGAGGCGCTGAGAGCGGTACTTCATCGTGTCGAGGGTTGTACCTGGACTTCCTATCTCCAGCCTGTGGTACTCGGCGGAGCGGAAAGCGAGGCTGGAGGAGGGGCTCATCTTGACCCGGAGCGCCTAGCTGGATTGGTTGATGCCTTGGGGGATATCATGGAAAAAACCCAAGCCGTCCACCATGTCATGACAGACGGCTTGATCAGTTGCCAACTCCTCTCAGATTAAGTATGCGATTCGAGATCACCCACACCACGGACTACCGCTACGAGTGTTCCGCCAGCGAGGCTTACGTTGAGGCAAGACTTACCCCTCCTTCCCTGCTTTCGCAGAAAGTTGATCGGCACAAAATTACTTTCGATCCCCCCGCGCCCCTCTCCTTCTACACCGACTACTTTGGCAACTCGGTAGCTTTTTACTCGATGGTCAAGCGGCATGAGCATCTTCAGGTAATCAACCAGCTGAGGGTGACAACCTCGTTGACCGAACGGCCATCGGCCGCCTTGGATTTGACGGTGGGCGAAGCTCGGCAAATTTTTTCCTCGGTGGCGACGGATGTGTTCGACTACCTCCGGCCTTCGGTGGCGGTGACAACCGGCGGAGAGGCCGCCAAATGGGCGCGTCGTTTGCTCAAGCCCGATGCCACTTTGAGCGATTCGCTCGGTGCATTGAATCGAGCCATCTACGAGGGTTTTAGCTACCGTGAGGGAGCGACTGATAACGGGACCCCCCTCGCGGCTGTCTGGAAGGCTCGCGCCGGAGTTTGCCAAGACTTCGCCCACATCATGCTCAGCGTGCTCCGCACGGCAAGGCTGCCCGCCCGCTACGTCTGTGGTTACATCGAAACCAATCAGTCGTCTTCTGCTGATCGACTCATCGGGGCGGTGGCGACCCACGCATGGGTTGAGGTACTGGTTCCAGGGATGGTCTGGGTGCCCCTAGACCCAACCAATAATCAGTGGTGCGGAGAGCGTCATGTCGCGGTATCTTTCGGTCGTGACTTTGCCGATGCCACACCGTTACGTGGAACATTTAAGGGAAATGGAGGACAAAAGATGTCGGTTAAGGTGGAAATGAAGCGAAAAGAGGTTGGGCCGTGAAGCTCTCGATTACTTACCGGGCTGAGTATGCCTACGAAAAGTCGGTTAGCCTTTCCCCGCAGGCAGTCCGTCTTTTCCCCCGAGACGTCCTTTATGCCCGGATCGAAACCTTGAATTTTACCACTAATTCGAAGGCAACCATTCACTGGCGGAGCGATATTTTTGACAATGTCTTAGCCCATTGTTTTTACCCTGAGGTAGAAGACCGGCTCGTCTTCTCGCTCGAGGCCACCATGGCGGTGCAAGAGCGCAATCCGTTCGGCTTTCTTCTGGAGAACCGGGCGCTCGAGCTGCCGGTGGGATATGATGTCCGAGAAGAGGCTCTGCTCGCCGCTTACTTCGATGGGGATAGCGTCGCCTTGCCGGCTGCTCTACAGCCGGTGACCAGCCTAGATACGGTGAATACTTTGGTGGCGATGAACGAATGGATTCATCAGAATATTGCCTACGAGCGGCGGGAGGAGGGTATGGCTTTCAGCCCGGGGGAAACCCTGCGCCGCGGGCGTGGTGCCTGCCGCGATACCGCAGTATTGCTCGCCGCCGCCCTGAGAGCGCAAGGTCTGGCCGCCCGTTTGGCCAGCGGTTACCTCTGGGAGAGCATGACGGATCCCGCGGAGAAAAAAGCGGAAGGCGCCCTCCATGCCTGGACTGAGGTTTACCTCCCCGGGGCAGGCTGGATGGCCTTCGATCCCTCCAATGGTGTCCTCGTAGATCACCACTACCTTACCGCCGCTGTCGGAAGAGTCAGCGAGGATATCTCGCCGGTTTCCGGTCACTACTACGGCGATGAGATTGTTTCGAGCAGTCTGGCTGCTTCTTTGCTGATCGAACGGTTGTAGCGGATTCTCCGATTTTCCTCGCCGATTAGGCCATGATCTCTTCGTGAAAGAGACGACCTTCCGTGGTGGGATTGACATAGCCTGCTCTAATGGTGAAGTCGCCAAAGCGCTCGCCTTCCATCCGTTCGGTGGCGTAGCGACGGATAATGGGGCTGAGTTCCTCGACAATGTGCTCGGCCCGGACGGAGGGCTTGTAGAGTTTATTCAGCCGTGAGCCGTCAAAGGCGGCGCCGAGGTAGATGTTGTACTTACCCGGAGCACGTCCGACGAAGCCGATCTCGCCGAGGTAAGGCCGAGCGCAACCATTGGGGCAGCCGGTCATGCGGATAATGATATCATCATGGCGAAGGCCGCATTCCTCAATCGTCTCGTCCAGCTGGGTGATCAGGTCTGGGAGATAGCGTTCGCTTTCGGCCAAAGCTAAGCCGCAGGTGGGCAGGGCGACGCAGGCCATAGAGCTGAGGCGGAGGCCGGTCAGATGCTCGGGATGATTAAGTTTGTATTTTTCGAGAAGGGCCTCGAGGCGGGGCTTTTCTTCCTCGCTAACGCCGCCGATGACCAAGTTCTGGTTCCCGGTCAGTCGAAAGTCTCCCAAGTGCACCTTGGCGATTTCGCGTAGGCCTGTTTTGGCTGGGAGGTCATCGGTGTCGCGGAGACGGCCGTTTTGAATAAAAAGGGTGTAATGCCAGCGATTGTCTGTCCCGCGAGTCCATCCGTAGCGGTCGCCGGAGCTTGCAAATTCGAACGGACGGGGTTGCCCCATTTTGTAGCCGAGACGCTGCTCCAGCTCCTCGCGGAACCAGTCGATGCCGCGATCCTCGATAGTGTACTTGAGCCGGGCGTGTTTGCGATTAGTCCGGTCACCAAAGTCACGCTGGACCTTAACGATGGCCTCGGCTACCTCGAGAATTTTTTGGCGTGGGATGTAACCGAGAAGGTTGGCTAAGCGCGGGTAGGTTTTGTTGTCACTGTGTGACATCCCGAGTCCTCCACCCACTGTCAGATTGTAGCCGACGATGCTATCGTTTTCCGCAATGGCAATAAAACCAAGATCTTGCGTCCAGATATCAATGTCGTTGCTCGGAGGTATGGCAAAGCCGATTTTGAATTTTCGGGGCAGGTAGGTCTTGCCGTAGATCGGCTCTTCCTCGGCCTCGGGTGAGACTTTTTCGCCGTCGAGCCAGATTTCATGGTAAGCACGGGTCGTCGGGGTTAGGTGGGTGCTAACCGCTCGAACATCTTCGAGGACGGGAGCGTGCAGGGCCGACTGCCACGGATTGGGGTTGCACATGACGTTGCGGTTGACGTCTCCGCAGGCGGCGATGCAATCCATGAGGGCGGCATCGATGCCCTGCATCGTGGTTTTGAGAACGTCCTTGGTAATAAAGTGAAGCTGGAAGGCTTGACGGCTGGTCAGCTTAAGGGTGTGGCTGCCGTAGGTATCTGCCAAGGCATCGATCTTGAGCCATTGCTCTGGAGTGCAGACCCCACCAGGAACACGGATGCGGATCATGAAGAGGAAGGCCTTCTCCAGACCGGCTTTTCGGCGTTCGATCCTCTGGTCCCGATGGTCCTGCTGATAGATTCCGTGAAATTTGGAAATGTTGGTGTCGTCTTGGGAAATAGCTCCGGTGCTGCGGTCTTCCAAACCGGCAGCCAAGGTGCCGCGGAGAAAGTTACTGGCATCTTTGATGTCTTCCACCTTGGTAGGTGGTTTGATTGGGGCAGGATCGGCGTTCATAGTTTCTTTAATACGAGACTTTAAAATAATTGCTCTTAGCTGGTCGGGCAACATTGGAATCAGCAGGTTGCGTCCACGAGAGAATCAGACAAAAATGGGTTCGGCATGTCGGACCTTATTTCTCAATCCTTTTTACCGGATCGCCTGACCGCAGATTCGGTCCTGAGGGCCTACCGTGACGGTTTTTTTCCGATGGGTTGTGGGGACGGACGATTACGCTGGTTTTCTCCCAATCCACGGGGAGTTCTACCTTTGCCAGATTTTCATCTCCCGCATGGTTTCCGCCGGAATCTGCCGCATCTAGATTTTTCGGTCACGGTCAATACTGCCTTCGATGAGGTGGTGTCCGGTTGTGCCGATCGTCCTGAGACGTGGATTGATCCAGCGATTGCCGTGGTCTACTCCGAGCTTCATCGGCGAGGGGCCGCTCACAGCGTGGAGGTGTGGAGGCAGGACCTTTTGGTCGGAGGACTTTATGGGGTGCAGATGGGCGGAGCTTTTTTTGGAGAGTCCATGTTCTCTCGGGTTACCGAGGCGTCGAAGGTAGCGCTTCTAGGACTAGTTGGCATCCTGCGTCAGCGGGGATTTACTTTGCTCGATATTCAGTGGGTGACCGATCATCTAGAAGGTTTCGGAGCGGTGGAAATCAGGCGACCTCTTTACTTGCATGATCTGCGCCAAGCACTCTCGAGGAAGGTCGGATTTCCCGCCCCCGGTCAGATCGTAGTGGCGAGGCTGGGCCAAACTAAGAAGGCGTCGGCCGTGGCCAAATCATGCCTCAAGCCAAGCCCACCTAAGGTCGGGGCTTCGTCTTGATTTCTCCATCAGCAAAGAGAATAAGAATTTCATCCTCCTTGGCCGCGGCTTGGGCCGAGGTGAGGGGGCGTCGTTTTGGGTCCAGGGCAATGGCAAAACCTCGGGCCAAGGTCTGACGGGGGCCCAGAATTTCTAAAGTGTGGAGGTGGCTCGAGTGCTGCTGCTGGCGCTTGGCTATGATGTGGTCGACCGCATGGAGTTGCCGCGACCGCAAACCGCCCAGTCGCTCTCTTAGCGCTGCTAACCGTGCCGCCGGCGAGTGAGCCCGCAGGATGGAATCGGCTCGGTGGGTCGCTTGCTTTAGCAGAGCTAGTCGCGACTGCATCGATAGCTCCCTCCGTTCCCCTAAGTCGTCGAGCCATTGGCGCAAGTCGGCGATCCGGCGCCGCGGGCGTTGGAAAACCATGGAGTTCGTCCGTTGTTCCAACTTAGCTCGGGCTAGCCTGATTTTGGCCGCGGTGTCACGTCCGAGACGTCGGACCAAGAGAGCGAGGGTTTTGTGTGTTTCTGCCCGATCGGCACTGAGAATCTCGGCGGCGGCACTCGGAGTGGGGGCCCGCACGTCAGCGACAAGGTCCGCCGTAGTGATGTCAACTTCATGGCCGACGGCAGAAATAACTGGCACCAAACTTTGGGCAATAGCCCGGGCCACCACCTCCTCATGAAATGCCCACAAATCTTCGAGGCTGCCTCCTCCCCGGGTAACTACAATGACGTCGACTTGGGGAAACCCTCCCAAGCTGGGACAAGCAAAGCGATTCACCGCCGCCGCGATTTCTTGCGAAGATTCCCGTCCTTGAACACGCACTGGAGCAATGAAAATTTCAATGTGAGGAGCGCGGCGATTGAGGATTTGGAGAAAATCGCGGATGGCCGCTCCGGCGGGCGAGGTGACTACCCCAACGCGAACCGGATGAGAAGGGAGTGGTTTTTTCCTCGCTTGGTCGAAGAGTCCTTCGGCTCGAAGTTTTTCCTGCAAGGCCCGCAGTTGGGCCTCCAGTTCGCCCGCTCCGCGGAGCTGAATTCGCCGGGCGATGATCTGGTACTGACCGCGGGGCTCGTAGACGCTGATTTCTCCGGACAACTCCACCTCCATTCCGTTGCTGAGAGAGGGCCCTCCGGCGGATGATCCTCGGAACATGACGCACGAAACTTGGCAGGTTTCATCTTTGAGACTAAAATACTGATGGCCAGAGGGTTGTCTCCGTAAGTTGGAGATTTCTCCTTGGACTCGGATGGCACCGAGTCGGCTTTCTAGGCAGTGGCGCACCTCTTGGTTGAGGCGGGAGACGGTCCAAACTTTGCCGCTGGGGGAGTTGCGTTTGTTTTCTTCCGGAAAATGTAATTCACTCTGCATGCGGTGGTGCGGTCTTCCCCTTAAGCTCTCTGCTTCGGCTGCCTTGCTCAGATTGGGACCAGTCCAAGGTGCTCAATTTTCAAATAGTTGCCACTCCTGCCGCAGGGTGGCGATCAAATGATGGAGGCGGAGGGAAAGCTTGGTTTGGGAAAGAACTTCCTGAGCTGCCAGAGGATCGTTGATCAGATGTTGGGCAAAAAGGTCGCCGAGAAGGGAGGGATCTTGGGTGTCGGCAACGGCTCGGGTGAAGGTCTCGGGCAATTCGATCCCTCGAGAGACGAGGCGACTGCAAATTTCCTGCAAGGTGCGGTGGAGTTTTTGGCAAGTTACTTCGTCATCATTCACCGTTTCTACCAGTTTGGTTTGGACAATCAAATAGGGCTCGGTTTGTTCGAAGGTTTCAAAACGTACCCTTCCCAGACCCTGAAGAATCAGTTGGCTGGTTCCATCCTCTTGGGCGACGCAGGCACGGATCAGCCCGGCCCCAGCCACCGGAAAAAGCTCTTCCTCTCCCGTATCCGGTCGCACCATTCCGATGGCGAAGATACGTTCACCGGCCAAGGCAGTCGAAAGCATCTGTCGGTAGCGCGGCTCAAAGATGTGAAGTGGCAGGAGGGCATTGGGAAACAGGGTCACCCCAGAAAGTGCCATGACCGGCATCTGGGAGGGAAGTGGGACAGGGCTGCTCTTCATCGTCTCCCAATCTAACCAGAAAGAAGCCGGCGGAGATCATTTTTTTGTTTGGGTCTTTTTCGCTTCAAGAGATGTGGGGCGCATGGCTAGGTTATTTCCATGCCCGAATCGCTTTGTTACCGCCGTATCGTTCTCAAACTTAGCGGAGAAGCTTTGCGTGAGGAGGGCAGCAAAGACAACATCTCACCCCAAATCGTTAATTCCCTTGCCCGGCAAATCAAAGAAGTACGGGGACTCGGAGTCCAAGTCGCCGTGGTCATCGGTGGCGGGAACATCTGGCGTGGTCTGGCTGCCTCACACCGTGGGATGAACCGGACGACAGCTGATTACATGGGGATGCTGGCGACTGTGATCAACGGGATGGCTTTGATGAGTGGTCTGGAGGATATCGGGGTAACCACGCGGGTGCAGACAGCCATCGAAATGAACAATGTGGCCGAGCCTTTTATTCTCCGCCGGGCCCTGCGGCACCTCGACTTGGGCCGAGTAGTTATTTTTGTCGCTGGTACGGGGAATCCATTTTTTTCCACGGACACGACGGCGGCCCTGCGGGCGAGTGAGATCGGGGCGGGGGCCATCCTCAAGGCCACCAAGGTTGACGGCATCTACGATGCCGACCCCAAGAAAAACCCCGAGGCAAAAAAATTCGACAGGATCACCTACTCCGATGCCTTGCAAAGACGTTTGAAGGTGATGGATTCCACCGCTTTCAGTCTCTGCATGGACAACAATATGCCGATTGTGGTGTTCAATATGGCCGAACCGGACAATATCAAAAGGGCAGCCTTAGGCGAGCCGATTGGAACTCTGGTAACGGACTGCTAAAAATCTATGGATGAACTTATTCTAACGGCGGAGGAGAGCATGGAGA
>Ga0307488_10005064_pt1 | contig 10916 bp, 9 predicted proteins | sample SB02metaG_FD_202248 | JGI IMG/M metagenome (GOLD analysis project Ga0307488, IMG submission 202248) | Sea-ice brine microbial communities from Beaufort Sea near Barrow, Alaska, United States - SB 0.2 | ecosystem: Environmental > Aquatic > Marine > Coastal | place: USA: Alaska | collected 2017-05-06
AATATTAGAAAAGAAAACCTTTCTCAAACAGGAATTATTGCTGGAAATTCTGCCAATAAAAAAGCCATCGTATGGTTGAGTTATAACGTTCATGGTAACGAAGCCTCTAGTACAGAAGCGGCAATGTTAACCTTGTATGAATTGATTACAAATAAGAAATCATGGTTAGAAAATACAGTTGTTATTTTAGATCCCTGTATAAATCCTGATGGTAGAGATCGATATGTAAACTGGTTTAATCAAGTTAAAAGTAAACCATTTAATGTAGATCAGAATGCAAAAGAACACTCAGAACCATGGCCAGGTGGAAGACCAAATCATTATTTGTTCGATTTAAACAGAGATTGGGCTTGGGTAACTCAAGTAGAATCTCAACAAAGAATTGCTATTTATAATAAATGGATGCCACATGTGCATGTAGATTTCCATGAACAAGGAATTAATAGCCCATATTATTTTGCTCCTGCTGCTGCACCTTTTCATGAAGTAATTTCTGACTGGCAACGTAGTTTTCAAACACAGATTGGAAAAAATCATGCAAAATATTTTGATAAAGAAGGTTGGTTGTATTTTACAAAAGAAAGTTTTGATTTGCTATACCCTAGTTATGGCGATACCTACCCAACCTACATGGGAGCCATCGGAATGACGTATGAACAAGCAGGCCATGGACGCGCAGGTTTGGGAATACAAACTGATGAAGGGGAAGTTTTAACCTTAAAAGATCGCGCAATTCATCACATGACAACAGGATTATCTACTGTTGAAATCTCTTCTAAAAATGCTGAAAAGTTAAATACTGAATTCAAAAAATTCTTCGATAATTCGAATTTAAATTACAAGAGTTATGTGTTAAAAAATGGAAATGATGATAAAATGAATCGTTTGAAAAAACTTTTAGACACGCATGAAATCAGGTATGAGAATGCAAAAACTGGTACTATAAAAGGATACAATTATAACACACAAGAAGAGGGTAAGTTTAATGTAAATAACACCGATTTGGTAATTCATACCAATCAACCGAAAGGAAAAATGGTAAAAGTACTCTTTGAACCAAATGCAAAACTAGCAGATTCTTTAACCTATGATATTACTGCTTGGTCTTTACCCTATGCGCATGGTTTAAATGCCATTGCTTCTAAAGCTAGCGTAAATTCTTCGAAAAACAAAAGCACACGTGCTGTTACCAATACAATCGATGCTTCCGCTTATGCCTATATTTCAAAATGGAATAGTTTAAACGATGCTACCTTTTTAAGTGCCTTATTACAAAACAATATTGTACCCCGTTTTACTGAAAAAGAATTTTCTACAAACGGAAAATCCTTTAATAAAGGAACCTTAATTATTTTAAGAAATGACAATAGAAATTCGGATTTTGACGCAAAACTAACTGCAATTGCAAATAAACATCACCGTAAATTAACACCGGCATCAACAGGCTTTGTGAGTTCTGGTGTAGATTTTGGTTCTTATTCTGTAAAACCAATCAACAAACAAAAAGTGGCTGTTTTATCTGGACAAGGAACTTCTTCTTTGAGTTTTGGTGAAATCTGGCACTTCTTTGAAACGCAATTGCAATACCCAATTACAAATATTAATTCTAGAGATTTTGGTACAACCGATTTAAACAATTATGATGTAATCATTTTACCTAATGGTTATTACAAGTCGCTTTTAAATGAGACTGCATTGAATAAAGTAAAAAAATGGACCCGATCTGGAGGCACCTTAATTGCTATTGGGAATGCATTAAATAGTTTTGCTGATAAGGAAGGATTCTCTTTAAAAACTAAAAAAACGAATGAAAACGCTGATAAAAAAGAGGAGGACCAAAAAGATAATTTAACGCCGTTCGAAGATAGAGAACGAGAAAGTATTGGGAATTTAATTACCGGAAGTATTTTTAAAAGCACGATAGATAATTCACACCCAATGGCCTTTGGTTATGATAGCACCTACTTTTCCTTAAAGTTAAGTGGAATGGCCTACAACTATCTAGATGAAGGCTATAATGTTGCTTATTTTGATAAAGAAACAAAAAATGTTTCTGGTTATGCTGGCAGTAAAGCTGTAAAAGAGGTGCCAGAGTCTTTGTTATTTGGCGAAAAACCAATGGGCAGTGGTAGTCTTGTTTATATGGTAGACAATACTCTATTTAGAGCCTTTTGGGAAAATGGAAAGCTATTCATTGCCAATGCAGTGTTCTTCTTAAATTCTGACAAATTAAAATAAAAACACATACGTAGTGTAATAACTAATACTTCTATATGTCCAAATTTGCACGGGTACTTTGTAAAGTGCCCGCGCAAAACTTTTACCAGAACTCCAATTAAAATATGCTTTTTTTCAAAAAACAAAGCGCATAAAAAATCCTACGTAAAGTAGGATTTTTTTATTTATTTTCTTTTGCGATTTAAAGGAACTGGCTTTTCCTGCTTCACTACTGGCGTTCCGTACAAATCGTAATCTCCAGCTTCATGAATTTTAATGTCTATAAATTCACCTATTTTAATATAATGTTCTTTGGCATCTACAATCACATCATTGTCTACGTCCGGTGAATCAGATTCTGTTCTTCCATAGAAAAATTCTCCATCTTTTCTATCGAACAAACATCTAAATGTCTTTCCTATTTTTTCTTGATTCAATTCCCAAGAAATTTGAGATTGAATTTCCATAATTTCATTTAATCTTTTAAACTTTACCTCAGCAGGCACATCATCTTCTAAAACGTAAGCTCCTGTATTTTCTTCATGAGAATACTCAAAAGCACCTAAACGTTCAAAACGCATTTCCTCTACCCAATCTTTTAATTCTTGAAACATCTCTTCTGTTTCGCCAGGGTATCCAATGATTAAGGTAGTTCTAATCGCCATTTTTGGAACAGCTTCTCTGAACTTATAAATTAAAGCCGTTGTTTTTTCATGCGTTGTGCCACGCTTCATAGATTTTAACAACTCTGTATTGATGTGTTGTAAAGGAATGTCTAAATAATTACATACTTTAGGTTCCCGTTTCATTACGTCTAAAACATCCATAGGAAAACCTGTTGGAAATGCATAATGCATTCGTATCCATTCGATTCCTTCTACTTTAGCCAATGCCTCTAATAGTTCAGCTAAAGCTCTTTTTTTGTAAATATCTAATCCGTAATATGTTAAATCTTGTGCGATTAACATTACTTCTTTGATCCCTTTTTCTGCTAATTTTGTAGCTTCTGTAATAATATCTTCAATTGGAGTAGAAACATGTTTCCCTCTCATTAAAGGAATTGCACAAAACGAACAAGGTCTGTCGCAACCTTCTGCAATTTTTAAATATGCATAATGCTTTGGCGTGGTAGTTAGACGTTCTCCAATTAATTCGTGTTTATAATCTGCTTCTAAAACCTTTAATAAGTTAGGCAAATCATGCGTACCAAAATATTGATCTACATTTGGTATCTCCTTTTCTAAATCTGGTTTATAACGCTCGCTCAAACATCCAGAAACAAAAACTTTGTCAATTTCACCCGCTTCTTTTCTTTTCGCATAATGCAAAATAGTATCAATACTTTCTTCTTTGGCTTTCCCAATAAAACCACAGGTATTAATTACAACGATATTTCCATCATCTTCCGGATCTTCATGTACAACGTTTTTACCATTGGCTTTTAACTGCCCCATTAACACTTCACTATCGTAAATGTTTTTTGAGCAACCTAAAGTAACAACATTAATCTTATTTTTTTTGATGGTTTTTGTACGCATATTTGTAGCTTTTTGCCCTTAACTATTCGCCTTGAGCAGTATGTTTTTATAAATTTTTGTTCTAATGCTGTAAAAAATTAAAACAGGTGCAAAAATAGTGCTTTTTAAATGATTGGTATTCTTTCTATTGATAGTTTTTAGGCATTTTTCTCACTTTTGTTACTTGTTCAAATGCATGGCCTATTTCTAATAATTTTCTTTCTGAAAAAGGAGTCCCAATAAAGGTTAAACTAACGGGCTCTCCAGAATTTTTATATCCCATTGGTACTGTAAGTGTTGGATATTTAGCAACAGCAGCAATCCCCGAATGGTAGTTATTAATAGACAAAATAGCATCTAAATTTTCCACTTTTAAGGCTTGTAAATACTTTTTACTCTCAGCACTTAATTTATTTTTGATAGCTTCTAATTCTTTTAAGGTGGTTTTGTCTTTTAAAATTCCGTCAAATAGCTGCTGCCCATAAGGTGCTCTTAAGACCGTATCTTTTAAATTAAAAAGCACCACCTCTTTCACTGATTTCACAGTGACGTTTTTAGCTGCAAATTCTGATAAATATTTAGGCAAATCAAATTTCATGTCGATATTTAACAGCGTTATAAAACCATCAAAAGAAATTTCCGAAGGTGTAATTTCTACAATTTTAACACCCTTCTTTTTTAATTTCGCTACAGTTACTGCATAAATAGAATCTGATAAAAGGGATTTTAAAACACCCAATCTTCTACCCTTCAATTTTTTTGAAAATCCATTTTGAAAATAATCTTGTGCTATTTTTTTTGAAGCAAAATCATTTTTATCATACCCCCTCATTGCATTTATAAAAATGGCATTGTCAATTACATTTTTTGTCATGGGACCTGGGGTGTCTAACGTAGCTGAAATAGGTACAATTCCTGATCTGCTTAAAACTCCAATTGTTGGTTTTAAACCCACAACAGAATTTAAACTTGAGGGTGATGTTATTGAACCTGAGGTTTCTGTACCCACTGCTGCAACCGCAAAATTGGCAGCTACGGTAACACCACTTCCAGCAGAACTTCCACCTGTTTCAAACACTCCTCTTCCATACGGATTTAAAGTTTGTCCGCCAACGGCAGAATATCCTAATGGACAACCTGAACAAAAGAAATATGCCCATTCACTTAAATTTACTTTCCCTAAAATAAGGGCGCCCTTTTCCCGCAATTTTTCTACAATAAAAGCATCTTTTGTATTTTTGTTTTCTACTAAAGCGATGGCTCCAGCTGTTGTTGGCATCTCTTTGGTATTAATGTTGTCTTTCAGAAAAACGGGCATTCCATATATAGAATACTCAGCATTCTCTTTTTTGTTTTTGTCTCGCGCTCTTGCCTCTTTTAAAACATTCGGATTCAAACTAATAATACTATGTAAAGATTTTGTCGAATCGCTTTCAAATTTCCTAATTCTATATAAATAAAATAACGTAAGTTTTTCATAAGAAAGACTTCCCGTTTTAATATTTTTTTGAAGTGTAGGAATGTCTTGCTCTAAAATAAATGGTTTTAATGCCCTGTAATTCTCCTCTGAAAAATATGCCAGATCATTTTCAAAAGGTTTAAAAACAGTATTCATATCTAAAAATTTAGATTGAAACAATTTAAATCGCATTCTGTTACTTTTATGATTTTGTTGCTTTTTTAAAGCACTCGTTTCATCATACTTTTTAAAAATAACTGCAGGTTGTTTTTCTCTATTTTTCTGACAGCTGATAAAAAAGGAGATTGAAATAATAAATACTAAAAGTTTTTTCATAATAACAGATGCTAACATTAAAGATACGGTTTTATATAAATGATACTACAAAAAATTAATATCTAAAAAGAGGTCTGTCCAAAACACCACATATACCCTTCCATTTATTTAGGTATGCGGACACACGCACAAAATAGGTTTATGTACTTAAAAAAAAAACACTTTTACCACTATTTAGAAAAGATATTCTATCACTTTACCCATGCACCAAAGCTTCATTGTAGCGCAAAAAAAAACTCCTTATTCAGGAGTTTTTTTTTATTAAATTTCACTCGATCTTACTTAAAAAAAGAATCGACAAACTCATGCTTATTAAAGACTTGTAAATCCTCGATTCCTTCTCCTACTCCAATGTATTTTACAGGAATTTTAAATTGATCTGAAATACCAATTACAACGCCACCTTTAGCAGTGCCGTCTAATTTAGTAACTGCCAAAGAAGTCACCTCTGTTGCCAGTGTGAATTGTTTTGCTTGTTCAAATGCATTCTGACCTGTAGAGCCGTCTAGCACTAATAAAACTTCATGTGGTGCAGCTACAATTACTTTTTGCATTACGCGCTTAATCTTTGTCAACTCATTCATTAAATTGACTTTATTATGTAAACGACCGGCGGTATCTATAATTACAACATCAGCCTTTTGTTTTACTGCAGCGCTCAACGTATCAAATGCCACAGAAGCAGGGTCTGAGCCCATTTCTTGACGTATAATTGGTACATCTGTTCTGTCTGCCCAAACTTGTAATTGATCTATTGCTGCAGCTCTAAATGTATCTGCCGCTCCTAAAACAACTTTTAAGCCTTGTTTTTTAAACTGGCTAGCCAACTTGCCTATTGTTGTAGTTTTACCAACTCCATTAACTCCAACAACCATAATTACATAAGGTTTCTTATCTACAGGAATTGTGAATTCGGTTTCATTACCAAGATTTGTTTCAGACAATAAACTTGCTATTTCTTCTCTAAGAATAATATTTAAGGCATCTGTACCCACATATTTATCTTTAGCAACTCTAGCTTCTATTCTTTTTATTATTTTCAAAGTGGTATTTACACCAACGTCAGATGCAACTAAAATCTCTTCTAAATTATCGAGAACATCTTCATCTACTATAGATTTTCCTACAACAGCTTTAGATAATTTATCAAAAAAATTAGTTTTTGTTTTTTCTAACCCTTTGTCTAAGGTTTCTTTTTTTTCTTTTGAAAAAATTTTTTTAAATAAACTCATTTTTATCTTTTATACAATACAAAAAGTACGTTTAAAAACATACTATTTGCTAGGTTGGGTCAAATTTTAACTAATAAATCTTGTGTTAGCAATTGAAATGGCATCCTTTTTATGTCGATATTCTTGCTTTTACAGGAAGATAGAAAGAAAAAGAGATACAGTAAAGCGCAACCTTAAGGTCACACTCAAAAGTACGGAATAATAGGGCACAAAAAAAACTACTTTCTATAATTAGAAAGTAGTTTAAATATTTTATATCGTAAATATTACTTTTTAGCTAAAAAGCCATCTACTTTTTCTGGTTGCATGATTGATTCTACAAACGTGTAAGCTCCTGTTTTTGGTGATCTTACCATTTTTATAGCTTTACATAATCTCTTTGAAGCTGTTTGTAACGATGCTACTGTTTTTTTTGCCATTGTCTAAATGTTTTAGATCTATATGCTCTGTTCTGAGTTCTAGATATTTTAATTATTTAATTTCTTTGTGAACAGTCATTTTGTTTAAAATAGAATTGAATTTTTTAATTTCCATTCTATCAGGACTGTTTTTCTTGTTCTTTGTTGTAATGTACCTAGAAGTTCCTGGTTTACCAGTTGCTTTATGCTCTGTGCATTCTAATATTACTTGAACTCTATTTCCTTTTTTTGCCATCTCTGTATAATTTTAATCTGCTGGAGCTTATTTAGTTAAAAACCCGTTAGCTCTCGCTTCCTTTATAACTGCAGAAATTCCTTTCTTGTTAATATTCTTTAAAGCAGATGCAGATACTTTTAAAGTAATCCATTTATCTTCTTCTGGAATGTAAAAACGCTTGTTCATTAGATTAGCGTCAAACTTTCTTTTTGTTCTATTCAAAGCGTGAGAAACATTGTTCCCAACCATTGCTTTTTTTCCTGTTAATTCACAAACTCTAGACATCTTTTCGACAGTATTTATAGTGTTATCTCTAAACGAGGTGCAAATCTACATATAATTCTAATTCTGAACAAAACAAATTCGTAAATTTTTATAGAATTTCTTGTTGTAAAATTTCTAAGGATTTACTTACCGTTCTATTAATTACTTTTTCTCTTGGTTGTCCAAAATTAAATTCTTGTACAATTTCTTTTTCATCTGATACAAAAGCAATGAACACTGCACCTAAACTTTTATCGTTGTGATCTGATGTAGGTCCTGCATTTCCTGTTACAGCGATGGCATAATTTGTTTGAAGTTTTTCTTTGACTCCTCGCGCCATTTCTAAAGCGACTTCTTTACTTACTACTGAAAACTCCTCTATTGTTTGTGCTGAAACATTTAATAAATTAATTTTTGTTTCTTTTGAGTAGGCTACAACACTTCCTTTATAATAGGCCGAAGATCCTTCAATAGCGACTAAAGTAGCTGCAATCTTGCCTCCTGTTAAGCTTTCTGCTGTCGCAATTGTCTTGTTGCTTTTCTTTAGCATCGCTCCTACTGTTTTTTCTAAAGAACTGTCGTCGTCTATACCTTTAATAATTTCTGGTATTCTTTGATAAATAGCGGCTACTTGTTTGTCTAACTCTTTTTCAAGGATTTGTTTATTTTCTCCCTTTGCCGATAAGCGCAATCGAACTCTTCCAAATGAAGGCAAATAAGCCAATTTAATAAAAGCGGGTAGCTTACTTTCTACGTCTTCGATTCTTACTGCGATGATACTTTCTCCCTGACCATAAGTCATAATTGTTTTATGAATGATGAAAGGCAATTTGAACTGCTGCTGAATTCTTGGCAAAACCTGATTGGTCATTAGTCCTTTCATTTCATAAGGAACTCCTGGAAGCGACACAAAAACCGTTTTATTTTCATAAAACCACATGCCTGGTGCGGTTCCAAAAGTATTCATCAATAAAGTTGCTTTTGAGGGCAATTGCGCCTGCGTTCGCTGAATTTCTTGAAATGGAACATTTATCTTTTTGAACAATTTTTGAATGTGCTCTAGCACTTCAGGATAAGCTACCATCTTCGAATCATTAAAGAATTCTGCAATTGTTTTTTTAGTTATATCGTCTTTTGTAGGTCCTAAACCGCCCGTAATAATGATGATGTCTACTCTCTCTTGCGCTTCTTTAAATGCGTTTAAAATGTGTTGTTTTTCGTCTTGAATAGAGGTTATTTGATACACCGAAACTCCGATTTTATTTAACTGCTTTCCAATCCATTGAGAATTTGTATCTATAATTTGACCAATTAAAATTTCGTCTCCAATCGTTATTATTTCTGCGTTCATTTATATATTGTTACGAATTCACAAAGCAAAAAAAGTTACAAAGCGTTACTTTGCCACAATGCTACTTTGTCACTAATTTTTATTTAACTCGAATATTAAAAGCCTCTTTGCCTTCTATAATTCCTTTTAACAGGTCATTTTCAACAACTTTACCAACTCCAGCTGGAGTTCCTGTAAAAATAATGTCTCCCTTTTTCAGGGTGAAATATTGTGAAACATAAGAAATTAGTGCATCTGTTTTCCATAACATAGCGTTGGTATTTCCGTCTTGAACCACCTCATCATTTTTATACAATTGGAATTTCAAGTTTTCCAATTCAAACTGCTCTTTCGGATAAAACTCACCAATTACAGCGCTTCCATCGAATGCTTTTGCTTTTTCCCAAGGCAAGCCTTTTTCTTTGCATTCTGCTTGCACATCTCTTGCTGTAAAATCAATTCCTAAACCAATTTCATCATAATATTTATGAGCAAACTTTGCATCTATGTGCTTCCCTACTTTATTTATCTTCACCAAAACCTCTACTTCATAATGAACATCGTCGGAAAAAGGAGGAATAAAAAATGGGTTTTTTTTGGGTAAAATTGCAGAATCTGGTTTTAGAAAAATAATAGGATTTTCTGGTTTTTCATTTGCTAATTCTTCGATGTGCTTTGCGTAGTTGCGCCCAATACAGATTATTTTCATTGTATATATTGAAAATTAAAAGATTCAAAAATTGAAAATTGATATTTTGTTAAGACACTGCTGAAAACTGTACACTGTTTTACTCACCAGCTTCTGGAAAAACGATGGCTCTATTACCAGCAACTATAATTTGATTGTTTAAATGATTTTTAACGGCTCTTGCCAAAACCAATCTTTCGATGTCTGCACCAATTCTTTTTAAAGTTGTTGGTGTACTATCATGGGTAACCCGCTCAACGTCTTGCTCAATAATTGGCCCTTCATCTAAATCTTCTGTTGCATAATGTGCCGTTGCTCCAATTAACTTCACACCTCTATCATAAGCTTTCTTATAAGGATTCGCACCTTGAAAAGCAGGTAAAAAAGAATGGTGAATATTGATGATTCTTTCTGGATAATGATTGATAAATTCCGGAGATAATATTTGCATATATCTTGCCATCACTACTAAATCTATCTTGTTGGTGTCTAATAGCTCTATAACTTGTGCTTCTTGTATTTGTTTTATTTCTTTTATCACCGGCAAGTAATAAAAAGGAACCTTAAACATATCTGCAATATATCTTAATTTATCATGATTACTAATGATCATTGTAATGGTGCAATCTAACAAACCCTCTTTTTGTTGCGCTAACAAATCATATAAATTATGACTTGTATGTGAAACCATAATCGCCAAATTTTGCCTCTTGTGTCCATAATTTACAGACCAATCTAAATTCAAAGGTACTGCCAATTTTAAAAATTTTTTTTCTAATGTTTCCTTAGAAATATTCGTTCCTGTTGCATTTAAGCGAATTCTCATAAAATAAGTATCCTCTATCGCATTTGCATATTGCTGACAACTTAAAATATTAAATCCATTTTCATAAAAAAATCTAGTGATTTTAGTGACCAATCCCTTTTGATCTGGACATTTTATAAGAAATGTTACTATTTGTGATTTCATAATTTAAAATTACAATAATTTCTATCGAATTGACAAACTGATTATTAATAATCGGGATTTATGGAATCCATTTTTTAGGAAAATTAGGCTTTCTCTTCTCTAAAAAGGCATCTCGTCCTTCTTTTGCTTCATCGGTCATATATGCTAAACGTGTTGCTTCACCTGCAAAAACTTGCTGACCAACCATACCGTCATCTGTTAAGTTCATTGCAAACTTTAGCATTCTTATAGAGGTTGGAGATTTCTCTAAAATTTCTTGCGCCCACT
>Ga0307488_10005065_pt1 | contig 10915 bp, 13 predicted proteins | sample SB02metaG_FD_202248 | JGI IMG/M metagenome (GOLD analysis project Ga0307488, IMG submission 202248) | Sea-ice brine microbial communities from Beaufort Sea near Barrow, Alaska, United States - SB 0.2 | ecosystem: Environmental > Aquatic > Marine > Coastal | place: USA: Alaska | collected...
TATCAAACTGACAATGGAGTAATTCAAACCACAGCAACTCCAGAAGGAGATCAAAAAAAAAGAGATAGTAATATACAATATGGTTATTCAGTAGATAAAGATCAACAACCATATCTAGGACAACCTTTAATTTTTTATGCAGCCAAACCAATCGTTGCAGCAATTGGTGTCTTAGAGCTTGATGGACAAACTAATCAATCGGTTACTGCTCCATATATGCCATTAAATTCAAATGGTGTTTTTAATATATTTGGAACTTCATTATATCAAACTTTAAATTTTAACGAAGAGTATGATGAGTATTCAAGACAGGTAAATGAAAAGTCTTTATTTAAAACATATTACGAAGGTTATGTAAAAGATATGTTTGATGTTAGAAAAAGATTAACTACTGTAAGTGTTTATTTACCTTTAGAAATAACTATAAAATTAAATTTAGCAGACAAAATAATAGTATTTAATAACATATATAGAATAAATAAAATTGTTACAAATTTTGAAACTAATTTAAGTACAATTGAATTAAACAACATTTTTGAAGAAGTAACTTATAAAACTATTCTTGCAGTTGCTTTAGAAGGTTTTACAGTAGATAACATAGATATTTTTGCAAGTAATTTTGCTATAACAACTGATGGAGATACAGACAATCAAGCTCCAATTCCAGATATAACTACTGTGGTTCCTAATATAATACCAATTAATCTTCCTACACCTGTTTTTGATGCAACTCCTTTAATTGTTAAAGCACCAAAGATAAAAGAGTATCAGGTTACAGTTCCTACTTCTACTTCTGTATTTTTTAATTATGAAATAACTGATTTTGGATTAGTAGGTGCTACACCAAAAATAGATGAGTATGGATTCTTGTATTCAAGTACAAAAAATGACTTAGAAGATGCTGTATCAGGAATATTTGATATAGCTACTATAAGAGCCAAAGCAGGTGTTTTTGATGTGCCTTTTAAAACAACTCCTTTTTTTACTATTCCTAAAGTAGTTAATTATGAAAGAACAGGCTTAACAGACCCTGCTACACTTTTTTGGAGATTTTATGCTAGAACAAATATAGACCCTGCCAATGGAACAGCAGATTCAACTAGCACAGTACAAACTGCATCTACAGTAGCAGCACCAGTTAGTCAATTTAATAACGCTAATGGAGATAGAATTACTGGTTATGTTAATTTAGGTCCAACATTTAGAGATTACGCTACTGTTTTAGTTGATGTAACTGGTTCTAGAAGATATGCTCCATCTGATTTGGTTGGAGTAACTAATATTATAGAAATATCAGTTGGTCAATTTAACAATGCTTCAGAAGATACTGTTAAAAAAGTAGTAGAATGGTTTACTAGTCAATACGATCCTGTAAAAAATGCTTATTATCCTATTACTCATACTTGGAAATATGAAAATAGATTCGGAGATAGTTCAGGAATATTTGCTATGACTAGTGTTACAGGTGCACAAATAAAATACAGCAACGGAGAAGATCAGAAATTAAGAATTTATATAACAGGAGGAACAAGAGGAGGGACTCAAACTCAAGGTTCTATAAGTTGGTCTAATGCAACAGGAGGAGATTTAATAAGCACATCATAATGATAGAAAATATATTACAATTATTAGATATAGCAAAACAAAATAAGTTAAGTGGCGAATATGTTAAAATTGCTTTAGGTAAAAATAAATTCCCTGAAACAATAAAAGAAGGATATACAATGTTAAAGCAAGAGTTATGGCAGAAAAAATAATAGATATAAAATTAAATGCTAAAGAAGCAATCGCTCAAATTAAAACCTTGGACGATGAAATTTTAAGTCTTGAGGATAATGTAGCAGATGCAACTAGAGAAATGCTTAAAATGGAAAAGCAGTTAGTATCTATTCAAGGTACTGATACTAGGTCTAGACTTAAAAGAGACGCTTTAAATAAAAAAATAAAAGAAACTAAAAACTTTGTTAAGCAAGAAAATGTTGCATTAAAAGAAAGTAATAAACAAAAAACAAGAGCAAAGAAAGTAAATGCTGATTTTAATAAAAAATTAAAAGAACAAGCAACTGCTCATAATAAAGTATCCAAAGGATTAACTAAATCAATAGGAGGTACAACAGTATTAGATAGAGCAACAGGCGGATTGTTTAGCAAGTTTACAGGACTTACTCAAGGCTTAAGAGCTGCTACTGGTGGAATGAAGTTATTTAAAATAGCTTTAATTGGTACTGGAGTAGGTGCTTTAGTAGTGGCATTAGGTGCTTTATATGCTGCATTTACACAAAGTGAAGAAGGACAGAATAAATTAACTAAAGCACTTAATCAAGTAAAATCTGTTATAGCAAATGTAGTTGAATTATACAGTAAGTTAGGTGAGGGAATTTTTAACACTTATAAGCAAGTTGGTAGATTCTTAATTGGTAAAGGTAGTTTAAAAGAAATTGGAGAAGCTGCAGGAAATGCTTTTGATACAGTAGGAGAAAAGATAAGTAACTTTAGTACAGACATAAAAGAAGATATTAAAGCAGCAGGAGAGTTGTCAGATCAAATAGCAAAAGCAGATGCTATTGACAGAAAATTATTAGTTGAAAGACAAAAGGCTAATGTAAAGGTAAATGATTTAAGAACTAAAGCATATGATACTGAAAAATTTACTGCAAAAGAAAGAATAGCATTTTTAGAACAAGCTGTTAGTATAGAAGATAATATTACTAATAAAGAAATTGAAGCAGCTAGATTAAGGTTTGATGCTAAGAAAACAGAAAATGAAATGACTACTTTAGTCAGTAAAGAAGCAGCAGATGAACAAGCAAAACTTGAGGCTAAATTATCTGAATTACAAGCTAAAAAAATAAACAGACAAAGAGAAGTTGAGAATCAAAGGCAAATGCTTATAAGAAAGCAAAAAGCTGATGAGGAAAAAGCAAAACAAGATGCTCTTAAAATAGAAAATGAAAGGTTACAATCATTACAAGACATTAAAGATGAATATACTAACCTTGAAAAAGAAAAACAAGCACAAACAGAACTACAAAAAGTAGAGTTAGAAGAGTCGGCAAAACTAAAAGAGTTAGAAGATTTAAATGCTAGTGAAGAAGCAAAACAACAAATAAGAGATTATTATTTATCATTAAAAGATGAGGCTAGACAAACAGATGCTGAAAAAGAAATAGAAGCATTAAAAACAGTAGCAGAAACAGAGCAGCAAATAAGATTACAAAATATTAACAACATAGGACAAGGATTTGCTTTACTATCAAAATTAGCAGGTAAAAACAAAGCATTACAAGCAGTAGCGTTAATAGGGCAAAGTGCAGCAGGTATAGCAAGGACAGTTATAGAAACACAAACTTCAAACGCGGCAGCAATAGCACAAGGAGCAGCTTTGGCAATTCCAACAGCAGGGGCATCAGTAGCAACTGCAGCAGCTTTAGTTACATCTAATAACATTGCAGCAGGAATAGGAATAGCAACCAATATCGCAGCAACTGCAAAAGGACTTCAGGCATTAGGAGGAGGAGGAGGCGCACCAAAAGGAGGGAGTATATCAACACCAAGAGGAGAATCTAATATTCCTGAATTTAATGTAGTAGGAGCAGCACCTGAGAATCAACTTGCACAGGCAATAGGTCAAAATGATCAGCAACCAATAAAAGCATTTGTTGTAAGTAATGAAATAACAAACGCTCAAGCATTAGAACGTAATATAATAGAAGGAGCATCAATAGGATAAATTATGAAAATAGTAGAATTAATAATAGATGAATTAGATGAGTTTAATGGTGTAGAAGCTATTAGTATAGTCGAAAACCCTGCAATAGAAGAAGATTTTATTGCTCTTAAATCAAAACAAGAAATTAAGTTAGCAGAAGTTGACAATGAAAAGAAGATACTAATGGGTGCTTTATTGATACCTAACAAGCCTATATATAGAGTAAATGGCGAGGAAGAGTATTATATATATTTCAGTAGAGATACTGTATTAAAAGCCTCTCAAAAGTATCTTAAAAGTGGTAATCAAAAAAACAGCACTTTAGAACATCAAATGAATATACAAGGTTTAACTTTAGTGGAAAGTTGGATTAAAGAAGATAAAGTACACGATAAGTCAGTTAAATATGGAATGGATGTTCCAATAGGTACTTGGATGGGCACAGTTAAAGTAGATAATGATGAGGTTTGGAATGATTATGTTAAGACAGGTAAAGTAAAAGGTTTTAGCATTGAAGGTTATTTTGCAGACAAAGCTGAAGCACCTCAAGACAAAGGAATTAAAGACGAACTATCAAAACAAGAGGCACAAATTTTAATAGATAAATTAAAAGAACTTTTTAAGGATGACAAAGACCCTTGTTGGGATGGATATGAAATGATAGGTTATAAAATGCTTGATGGTAAAAAAGTGCCTAACTGTGTAAAAATTAAATAATGGGGCGCGATAAATACAACATACCTAAAAACAGTAAAGAAGCGTGTCTATGTAGAGATGGAAGTTACTCTAAAAAATGCTGTGGTAAAGACTATTATTCACAAGGCATAGGAAATGTAACTAGAACATTGTTTTTTCTTTACACAGAAGAAGGAGAAAAATTTATACAAGAAAATAATAGTAAATTATATCAATAATGGCAGATAAAAAAATAAGTGAATTAATTACAGTAGAAGCAATTAACTTAACAGGTACAGAAGTTTTACCAATAGTTCAAACAGGTTCTACAAAAAAAACATCTCTAGTAGACGTTAATAATTACATATCAAATCATTTAACACCCACTACCTTAACAGTAAGTGATGGAAATACTTATGATTTAGGTTCATCAATTTATGATGAGTCACAGTTAATAGTCCTTACTTGGAGTGGTGGTAATGGAACAGCAACTATAACTTTGCCTAATTTAACATTAAGTAAAAATTTAAATAGAACTAAAAGAATTATAACAGATTCTACTTTTACTAATTCTACTCACGCAAATTTAACTCCTTATTCAACTCAAAATTTAGATGGAGCAAATAGTGCCTTTGATTTAAATAGAGCTTTTGAAGGTATTCAAGTTTGGGCAAATGGAACTGAGTGGTTTATTATTCAGAAAAAATCATAGAAAATGCAAAATAATTAATACAGAACGTAATATTAATATGAAAAATCCAATAGAAATGTTAAAAGAAATAAAAAACCTATTGGGCGTAGAATTATCTGAGGAACTACAAAAAGAACCACAGGTAATCTTAGCACAATTAAAACTAGAAAACGGAACCATTTTAGAAGCAGATGATTTTATTGCAGGTAAGGAAGTATTTATTCTTACTGAAGATGAAAAAGTAGCTTTACCTAAAGGCGATTATATGCTTGAAGATGGTAGAACCTTAGAAATTATCGAAGAAGGAGTAATTAATACAGTTGAAGTAAAGGCTGAAGAAACTCCAGAAGAAGTTATTGAGGAAGAAGATCAATTAGATGAAACCCAATATCCTACAAGAGATGAGTTTGATGCTCTTAAGGAAATGGTTATGTCTATTAAAGAGGAGATGGGTGCTTATGGCGATAAAGACGATAAGAAAAAAGAGGACAAAAAAATGGAAGAAGAAGCAGAATTGAAAGAAGAACTTTCTAAACCTGCAGCTCAACCTATTAAGCACAATCCTGAAGCAAAAGCAACTAAAAAAGTACTTTACTCTCAAAAAAGAACAAATAATACTTTGGATATTGTAATGAATAAAATTTTAAATAAATAAAAATGTCAACAACAACAACAACTTCAAATGACGTACTAAGAGCGAGAGCAGAACAAACAACTATCTCTACTTCAGGAAGCGTCGATGCAAATCAGGCAGGTGGCGAATTTAATGTAGCTACTGATGCCCTAACTATAACTTTACCTACAATCGATGCGAATAACATCGGAATGGAACTTACTTTTAGAAACACTGGTGCAGATGGTAATAATATTATTACACTATCTCCTGGAGCAACTGATTCAGTAAATGGAACAGTAGCAGCAGTACAATCTGGTGGAGTAGCTAATAAAGATTGGATCAACACTAAAGCATCTGCTAATAAGGGAGACTGGTGTTCTCTTAAAGCAGTAGCACTTACTGAATGGTATATTACTGGCGGTGATGGTGTATGGGCAAGTGAAGCATAATAAATAACCTTATAATAAATATAAAATGGCAACAACTAATTCAATAACAACTACTTATGCAGGTGAGTTTGCAGGGGAATATATCTCAGCAGCACTTCTAAGTGGTAACACATTAGAAAATGGTGGAATAACCGTTAAACCTAATGTTAAATTCAAAGAGGTAATTAAAAAAATCTCTACTGACGACATCGTGAAAGATGCAACTTGCGACTTTGATCCGACATCAACTGTAACTTTAGCAGAGCGAATTCTTCAACCAACTGAACTACAAGTTAATTTACAATTATGTAAAAAAGACTTTCATTCTGATTGGGAAGCAGCAGCAATGGGTTACTCAGCATTTGACAATCTTCCTCCTAAATTTAGTGACTTTTTATTAGGTCACGTTTCAGCTAAAGTGGCTCAAAAAACTGAACAAACTATTTGGGCAGGTGCAGCAGCAACAGCAGGAGAGTTTGGTGGATTTACTGAATTACTTACAGCAGACGGAGACGTTACAGATGTAGCAGCAGTTGGTGGTGGAGTAACATCAGCAAATGTTATCGCTCAATTAGGAGCAATCGTAGATGCAGTACCTTCTACTCTTTATACTAATGAAGATTTACATATTTATGTTAGTCAGAATATAGCAAAGGCTTATGTTCGTGCTTTAGGTGGATTTTCAACTAATGTAGGAGCAGCAGGTATCAATAACGAAGGTACTCAATGGTCTTCAAACGGTTCAATGACATTTGATGGAATTAAACTATTTGTAGCTAATGGACTAGGAGCAAATACAGCAGTAGCAGCAGAGAAAAGTAACTTATTCTTCGGAACAGGTCTGATGAGTGACCAAAATGAAGTTAAAGTTATAGATATGGCTGACATCGATGGATCTCAGAACGTAAGAGTTGTAATGAGATATACAGCAGGTGTACAGTATGGAATTGGTAGTGATATCGTTTTATACTCTTAAAATTAATTAACCAATAAATTAGGGTAGGTAAGCCAATAAGTGCCTACCTGCCCTTTTTTTATATAAAACAATAGATATGGCTTGTGATTTAACTAAAGGGCGTAAAGAACCTTGTAAAGACGTGGTTGGTGGTTTAAGAGCTGTTTATTTTACTGACTTCGGAGATTTTGGAACAGTAACAGAGACAGCAGACGTAATCACTGATATGAGTGGTACTTTTACTGCTTTTAAGTATGATGTAAAAGGAAATAGTAGTTTTGAACAAACTATTACTTCTTCAAGAGAAAATGGAACAACTTTCTTTGAGCAAACATTAAATCTTACTCTACATAAATTGAGTAAAGAAGATAATGCTGAAATTAAGTTATTGGCTTTTGGAAGACCGCACGTAGCAGTTGAGGACTATAATGGAAATGTATTTGTTATGGGATTACAACACGGTGCAGATGTTTCAGGTGGTACAATCGTAACTGGAGCAGCAATGGGTGATTTAAGTGGATATACATTAACATTAACTGGACAGGAATTAAAACCTGCTAATTTTGTTGATGCACCAACCGCTGCTGATCCTTATGCAGGAATGGGTAGTGCAACTGTAACAGTAACAGTAGGTACTAATTCATAGTAAATTTTCATTTTAATAAATTAGGGGTAGCAGAAATGTTACCCTTTTTTTTTGCAATATTATTATTTACTTTCGTTATATGAATATGAAAGTTTTAACTACTAGTGCAACTGCACAAACCTTTAAAGTTATTCCTAGAGAATATGTAACAAGTGCTACAATGTTGGTTAGAGATGATTCTACTAATGTTACCACTACTTACACAGGTTTAACTCCTAGTATAAGCGTAAATCATTTACAAGTATCAAACACTTTTAGTCCTGTTTTAGTAGAAGGGAGACATTATGATTTAACTATTAAAAAAACAGATGGTACTATTATTTACAAAGACAAAGCATTTTGTACTGATCAAGCAATAGACCAAACACAAGATCAAGAATATACAGTTAATAGTGGAGAGTATAAATCAGATACTTCTTTTGATAATGACTTTATTATAATATGAAAAAATTAGGAATAGTAAACCTTAGTAATTACACTTCGCCTGAAATTAAAGAAGTAAGAAACAAAGATTGGGTATCTTATGGAACTGATAACGGATACTATCAGTATTTAATTGACAGGTACAATGGAAGTCCTACCAATAATGCAATAGTTAATGGCTTATCAGAAATGATTTTTGGTAAAGGATTAAATGCTACTGATTCAAATAGAAAGCCTGAAGAATATGCTCAGATGGTTTCTTTATTTAAAAAAAACACAGTAAGAAAGTTTTGCTATGATTTAAAACTAATGGGTCAATGTGCGATACAAGTAATTTATTCTAAAGACAGAACTAAAATTGCTCAAGTAGAACATTTGCCTATTGAAACAATTAGAGCAGAAAAAGTAAATGAAGTTAGTGGAGAGGTAGAGGGTTTTTATTATCACTCAGATTGGTTAGATATAAAACCTAGTGATCAACCTCAACGCATACCAGCTTTTGGAACTTCTAATCAACCAATAGAAATACTTTGTGTTAAGCCTTATAGAGCAGGATTTTATTACTACTCTCCTGTGGATTATCAGGGAGGTTTGCAATACGCTGAATTAGAAGAAGAAATAGCAAATTATCATCTTAATAATATTAAAAATGGTTTAGCTCCTTCAATGTTAATTAATTTTAACAATGGAATACCTAATGAAGAAGAAAGAGAATTAATTGAAAGAAGAATCTACGATAAGTTTTCAGGTAGTTCAGCAGCAGGTAAATTTATACTTTCTTTTAATGATAATGCAGAGTCTGGTGCAAATTTAGAGCCTGTACAGTTAAGTGATGCACACAACCAATATCAATTCCTTTCTGACGAATCATCTAAAAAAATACTAGTAAGTCACAGAATAGTATCTCCTATGTTATTTGGTATTAAAGATAATACAGGACTTGGAAACAATGCTGAAGAATTAAAAACTGCTTCTATATTAAATAACAATGTAGTTATTAAGCCTTTTCAAGAATTACTTATAGATACTTTTGATCAAATATTAGCTTTTAATGGAATAAGTTTAAATTTATATTTTGAAACATTACAGCCTTTAGAATTTAATGAAGATATATTAGAAGATACTATTGTAACTGATGAAACAGTAGAAGAAGAAACAGGAGTTGAAATGTCTAAACACTTTTTTAATAGTGATAAAGTATTTGATGCTTTAACTGAACTAGGAGAAGATGAAGATTTTGAGAATTGGGTATTAGTAGATGAACGTAAAGTTAATTATGAACAAGAAGAAAGTTTAGATAAAATGATAGGTTTAGCCGAAACAGGTATTGCTAGACCTAATTCTAAAAGTGAACAAGATACTACTATAAAAAATATGAATTTTAAAGTGCGTTATCAATATGCACCATTATTATCTGATAATGAAAGTAGAGATTTTTGCTCTAAAATGGTAAAAGCTAAAAAACTTTATAGAAAAGAAGATATTATTAAGATGGGAGAAATGCCAGTAAATGAGGGTTGGGGTCCTGAAGGAGCAGACACTTATGATATTTGGCTCTACAAAGGAGGCGGATCGTGTAGGCATTACTGGATGAGAAAAACTTATATGGCAATAGATGTTTCTCCTGACGTTAAAAATCCTCAAAGTGAGATAAGTGTTAATGAAGCTAAAAAGAAGGGCTTAAAACCACCTAAAAACGCTTCTGAGGTAGCAAAACTACCAAGAGAGATTGGTGGAGATAAAAGAGGTTTTTTAGAACCTAAAAATTGGACTACAAAAGTAGATAAAGGATTTAAGGAAAAAGAATAATGGCAACAGCACTTTTTATATCTCGGACAGACCTAGTTAAAAATACTATACTAGATGGAAATGTGGATACAGATAAGTTTATACAATTTATTAAGATCGCACAAGAAATACATATTAAAAACTATATAGGAACAGATTTATATAATAAGATTAGTAATGATATTTTAGCAGACCCTAGTACATTGACAGGAGCATATTTGACGTTAGTAAACACATATTTACAACCAATGCTTATTCATTTTGCTATGACTGACTATCTTCCTTTTGCTGCTTATCAAGTAAAAAATGGCGGTGTATTTAAACATATAAGTGAAAATGCTGAAAGTGTAAGTAAAAATGAGGTTGATTATTTAGTAGGCAAAGAAAGAAAATTTGCAGAATATTACACAAGAAGGATGATAGATTACGTTACTTATAATATAAGCTCTTTTCCTGAGTATAACACAAATAATAATGAAGATGTTACTCCTAGTAAAGACAGTTTATTTAATGGATGGGTACTTTGAGAAAAAAATATAAACCTAAAGAAAAAAATATCCTTAAGTTAAAAAGGTATTTAAATAAAGTAGAAAAACAAAATAACAATGGCATTCGGTTCGATATATCCAGTAAGTTGGTTCGGTAATGTAAATGAAGCAAATGGATGGGGAATAATTTACCCTTTTGATTCAGATGGTTCTTATTTCAGAGCAGACACTACTTTAATTTTAGCAGATACTACACAATATACAGCAGATAAAACAGAATTTTAAAATATAAGAAATGGCAAAACAGGTAATTAATATTGGAACGACTGCAAATGATGGTACAGGAGATCCGCTAAGAAGTGCTTTTGATAAAGTAAACGACAACTTTACAGAGTTGTACACAGATGATACAGGTGATGTAGATTCTATTATAGCAGGAACAGGAATAGCAGTAGATGCAGCAACTGGAAATGTTACAGTAACAAACTCAGCACCT
>Ga0307488_10005066_pt1 | contig 10912 bp, 28 predicted proteins | sample SB02metaG_FD_202248 | JGI IMG/M metagenome (GOLD analysis project Ga0307488, IMG submission 202248) | Sea-ice brine microbial communities from Beaufort Sea near Barrow, Alaska, United States - SB 0.2 | ecosystem: Environmental > Aquatic > Marine > Coastal | place: USA: Alaska | collected...
CACAGATACTTGATCCTCCTAGGTCAAAGTCGCCTAGTATACGTCCAAACTTACCTTTACTATCATAATTCTTAGTTACAAGTATTTGCTTACTTCCAACAGGTAAACGTTCTTCAACATACCTGCCTGCGGCTTTACCAAATAACTTTTCAACCTTATCACTTGTACGAGACTCAGGGGTATCAACACCTGCAAGTCTAACACGTTCGTCACTTAACCAAACGCCAAAGCCTAGGTCAATGTCTACGTCAACAGTATCACCGTCGACTATTCTTGTAATTTTACATCTATATTCGTACATGATGGTACCTCCTTTTGTTTCAACTATTTATAAGTCGGTCTTCTTCTTTGTTTTGTTATCGACATTAGTAGGTATGTAAGGTGCAAAGTCTTTACCTGTTGCAGTAATGCATAACCCTGAAGAAGCAACTTCAGTAACAACAGACCATGTAAGTGTAGTAGCATTTACATACATCAATGCCTTGCCTACAATCATCTTATCTCCGCCAATTTGAATCATACCTTGAAATTGTGCAAACGGTTGTTCGCCAAAATCATTAATGATCTTCATAATATCTTTGTATGGGCCGCAATCAATTAAAGCAGGTAGCTTCATAAGACCCGGAAACGCTCCCTTGGCCTCTTCTTCTGCGTGAGCAGGACGCATGAGTCCTACTGATGCGGTACTAACTAATATTGCGACTAGAAATGCCGCGATAATCTTTATCTTTATCATAACAACTTCTCCTACAGGTAATCGGCGAACGTTTGACTTGCCGCGAGGTCAATACCTTTTACATATTGAGCTTCGTCTGCATAATCAAAAATAGCATGATTGCTAGGCGTTGCAACTTGTAACCAACCACCACGGTTGATCTCATCTTGCAGTTGGCCACGTTGCCATACACTCATACCAGCAAACATTCTCCAACCATCAGGCTCATTGCCCATGGCTAGTTTTTCTAACATTAATGCATCACTAGTCATGCAAACTTGTTCAGTTGCAGTCATAGTGTTAGTGCTAGTCCATTCACTTGTATGAAGTAATAAAATAGACGTATCTGAAACAGGTCCGCCTTTGTGAATAACCTTGTCCTCTAACATAGGATCAAAGTCTATTCCTTTTAGAGCGCCAAGACTTGTACAACGGAACTCACTAGGCTTATTTAGAATAACACCTACATGTTCCCCATTGGGTCTTTGTTCGTATATATAGACAACACTATGATGAAATACAACGTCTGTATCTAACACGGGTGTAGCTATAAGAAGTTTGCCTTTATAGGATTCTTCCATCTTAACTCCAGTCTGGTAAAGGTCCGCCATATTTTTTTCCTTTTAGTTTCTTGCCGCCAACTTTCTTTCGAGTCTTTCCAATCTTGTGTGATTTAGATCCTTCTCGTCTTCGGTATCCTTGACTTTTGCAAGAAGCCAAAGCACTTGCTCCTAATGAGTCATTAGAACGGGAGCTCTTACAGAGTTTAGCTGTTGCCGCCGCTTCTTCTAGTGCTTCTATATCTATTTCAAATATTTTCATACTGTCTCTTTTATATAATACGTGCTATCTATATTTATCCGCGACACAGCCAACTTCTTGTCTATTGGAGGAGTTGAAATTGTTTGACAGTTTAAACGTAAGTGCCTTTCTTGGGCCTCGGGTAGTATTAATAGATACTTCTCCTGTTTTATCAAAATATTCAATCTTAGTAATGTTTGCATGATCATTGTTGTGACCCACTAGGATCTCTTGACCAACCTCTAGGTTGATAGTTAGGTTCTTTAAGTTTGACATGGGATACTCCTCGTTATGCTGTTAGAACACAGCCTGTATTAATATTTACCACAGGCCCCGCTGTAGCGATTGGAAACACTACCATTTGCTTACTTTATCTCAATCATATTACGCAACAAAGTTACAAAAGTAAGTAAATAATAGTATGAATGTTTACACTCAGCTAAACAAACCTAGTTTAGACGACAACGAGCAATGGTTTCCTTGTTTAACTACTGTTCCTATACTAGATCACATAGAAGCAAAGGTTCAACCATTACTGGTAACACATATTGATGCTGTAAAGCATTATCAACACAACCCTGGACCGTTATTAGATCAAATAGTACATTGTATAGGACCACGCACCTACGATAGGTTAGTTGACCTAGGCTTTACTAATGTTCACATGTATGGACTTAAAGCAGAAGATATTAAAATGAATAGCGGTAAGATAACCGAAGCAACTTGGTTACATGGCAATAGATATCAAAAGGACTTTAGTACATTTGATGGCATCACTGCACTACAAACGTTCACTACCGCAATAAACAGAGAGTCACTACACAAGTTAGTCACTATAGCTAAACGCATCACTACCTTATATGTCTATAGCTCACTAGTCCTAAAAGCATTTGAAGATATCACTAACACCTTACCTGGTCATTGGTCACACATCAAACTACACCATGTTGACTCATGTGAACCTACCAAAGATAAATGGTTATCAACAACCAATTTTTATCCTGGGGAAGAATAGCAAGGCCCCGCTGTAGCATCTGGGGTGATTCAAGCTAGATGACATCAAAAACTAAAAACGGACTGGTCATAATGTGGCCGATCAAGTACATTAGATTTTTGTTCTTTAGATACCTGTCAAAATAATATTACCAAAATAGGTTGACTTCTTTGTGTAATGACGCTATATTATATAGTATATGAAACACACAAACAAACTCATCGCTGTATCCATTATATCATTCTTAGGAATGACTACTAGTGTTATGGCCTGTGAGAACAAGACTGTTACTGAACACGTCAATGACTGGGCAGTAAAAGAAAAGAACGAGATAGTAGAGTTTCAAAAAGCCAGCTGGGCTGAAGGCAAAGAGCAGATGGCAAATAATTGGACTACTATTAAATCGTTGTTCACTAACAAGGCAAAGTAAATTAAGAGGCACATGATGATGAACATTCTACGTAAGAAGGCATTAATAATAGTATCACTAGCAATACTCACTATCACTACTGGATGTTCATCACTACCCGATGTTCAAAAGGATAAACGGTTTGAATGGCTCGCTGGCTCAGATACTGCCTATGGTGATGCTCCTGGAGACATCTGTATCTCCTGTGGTGAGAACTTCACATTTATACCTAACGAAGAATTGGGTGCGGTCAAACAGGCTGAACGAGAAGGCTGGTGTTGGGGTTGTGGCGTGACGCCTCGTTATTAATCTTTCAAAATAAATGTAATTAATTTGCCAAAAGTGGTTGACAATCCCTGACCTTGGTGCTATACTGTATATAACAATTAGGCAAAGGAGATAGGCAATATGATTACAGTACCAAACACAACGGCAAGAGCTTTTAATAAAGCGATTTCAAATCCAGAGAACATCAACCAAGATGGTTCAATCAACTGGAACTTCGTAGATGCGGACACTTATATGGTAGTCCAGCCTACAGACAATCCACTATTTTATATTCACTTCAACAAGTTGGCTGACGACTATGAAGCGTCAAATAACATTCAAATTAGGGGTTGACATTTGGTTAACGAGGTGCTATACTGTATAGACAATAACAAATTAACTGGAGGGCATTCCATGTCAGAACAAATTATTTCCGTAGATACTTTCAATAACAAGGCGTCTAAGCATGAAGCAGAAATGCAGAAAGGCACTTGGGCACAAGAACGTGATCACTTTGATAACCTAAAACACGAACTAGGTTATGAAACTATCTTGGACTTGCAAGATGTTGGAATGATGCCTTTGAACCAAAAGATATTTAAAGACAAGCCATACTTGGTTACTTATAAATGCATCGAAGAAATGGGTGCGAACTTTGACGATACTAAATGGATCACTTTCACAGCCGTAACGAAAGACGGTACTGTTGGTGAACTATGGAAGGCCGCTGAGTCATGCTACCAACAAGCGAAGTTGAAGGTAGGTGATTGGCATACGTTCATTGAGGACTTTGATATGGAGGACGATGGTAGCTTATCACTCGTCACAGGTTCTTAATGGAAATGATGTGGATGTTCGGGACATATTGTTTAGGAACGGCAGTTGGTATCTACTTTGGTTATAACAAGGCCAACACCACCGCCATTGAAAAGACAATTGATAACTTAATCGAGAATGGATACCTACGGGCTAAGAAGCTCCCGAATGGTGATGTAGACATTCTTAAAATAGGAGACGAATAATGAAATGGATTTTGATTTCAATGTTATTGGCCAATCCAATTACCTACCCAGATGAACAGACTTGCCGAACGGCACAGAACGAAGTTTTGATACAGGATGAAACCGCACTCTGTATACCAGCTGGTGAATCCCAAGAAGACAGGATGATCTTAAATTTCTTTAACCTTGTAGATAAAATGAAGGAGACGAAGTAATGGAATATCTAACAATTTTAGGTGTCGCAATAATCATTGATTTTGCGTTCGTGATAATAACCGGTCAACCATTAACTGTTCATTTATGAAAATTAGGGGTTGACTTCTTAGTATAGTGAAGCTATACTGTATATAACAATTAGGCAATTAGGCAATAATGAAAAGGGCAAATAGCATGACAAATTTAGTAACCAAAGCAAGTGAATTAATCTATCAAATGGATTCAGATCAACTTAATCAAATAGTTGAGGCAGTCAAACTTAAACGAACTCATCTAGCCAAGCAGACAGCACGTTCGCTGATGGTAGGCGATATTGTATCGTTTGACGGACGTAGAGGCCAAACAGTAACCGGTAAGGTTACAAAGGTCAATCAAAAGACTGTGGTCGTACGTGATTCAAGTACTCAAACCCAATGGAAGGTAACGGCGTCAATGCTAACCAAGTTAGGCATCGGAGCCTAGCATGGGACCATTCAGTGAAATGAAACAGTTGAGCAGGGCGGCCGCAATTAAGCGACTGCTCGACTCTAATCCTCAGCTTGATATTACCACTCGTACTATGTGGGAAACCAAACTAAAGAATCTCGCATTCACTGAAGAACGATACAACGATAGAGTCGTTGCAGTTTTCAAAGGTATTAAGAAAAAGGAATTTCATGTATGAGTAATCTTGTACAAGGAAAGACAGTCAGCCTCAAGGTAAAGAATATCCTGTGGCCGGCTCGTGACAGGTACGCCAACGGAGTCATTACAAACGAGTTCAACTTCTATGAAGGTGAAGTTCGATATGAAAAATGGTTCAAACCTAATCAAGTTGGCCTAACAACAGGTGATCCTCATTTTCCTATGAGGGTGATCGAACTAGAAAGGATTGTTGAGATAGATGGGGTGGAAAGATCCAAATCGTCAGAGCAATCGCTTCAAATTTCAAATGGTGGCGAAGGACTTAGACGAACTGTTAAAGGTTCGCGAGGCGCATTATACGAAGTTGAAATCGGAGGGCGTAGGGGATCATCCTGCTCTTGTCCAGGCTATCAATTTCGTGGAAATTGCAGACACATCAAAGAAGTCAGCGAAGCGGAATCAGTCGCGGCGTAAAACATAAAAGAAAGTAATTAGAGGTTGACAACCATTCACTGTGGTGCTATAATGTATATAACAATTAGGCATTAAGGAGAAGGCGCATGGCATACTATACTTACACCAAAGGACCAATAGGCAACTTCGTAGAGAAGGAACATGGTCAGAACTTTGAATACTCACACAACGATGATCCATTTGCATGGTGCGAAGACTTCCCACACAAGGTATGGGTTGGCTCACATCAGATAGGTGGTGATCAAGGTTACCGGTATGGTATAGTGAAGAAGACTGTGGCCTACGTGGCTGTAGACGAAGATGAGTTTGGTCTTCCTGTGCTAGAGAAATGGATGCTTAAAAAGAACACGGAGTACCGAGTATGAACAAGGTAGAACTCATGCAGAAGATTGAACAGGCAGAACGATACCTAAATTCATTCCACGGAAATACATCTAGCGTCAAGATGAAGAAGTATGCCATCAACAAAAAAATTATCAAGATGAAATCGCAACTATTGGAAGAGGCATAGTGCTCACTAGTATTCTTATAGTCATTGGCATATTATTATTGCCTATTGGAATGATGGTGATGTGGGACAACGAAGAACCACCAAAGAGAAAGAAGCAATGATTTGACCAGGAACAAATTCCTAACACTAGAAGAGCAGTTGAAGTTGAAGTGGCCAGGATGTGTTGGACTGAGTTGGATTGCAAACGGTAAACAAAGAACTACGGTATGGAGTGACGGAATTAGCCGACCATGGCCAATCTTATATAGATTCCTACCTACATTGTGGGTCACTTGGGATCGCAAAGGCTGTAGATTAACAATATTCAGAAAGGAACGATATTAATGGCTAGAGAAGAAAAGAGCGAAGAAGATGCTCGTATGATGCAAGAATGGCTAGACAAAGGTAACAAGGTTACTATCTGTCCACCTTGCCAACGTACCGACCCAGAACTAATTGGTGGCTTCTATCAATGGGGCAGGAAGAAAAAGAAGCAAGTAGATCCGGTTGAAGCACCGGCAGAAGATAAGAAGCCAAAAGAATAAACGGACGTGGTGTTGATAGCACCTAGTAGGGGATAGCAAACCCTACGATGAGAAGAGAGGTAACACTCTCAAATCCAAGGCTCGATGCAAGTATGCCGGCGTGGGAGTGAGTCGTTAGATAGCGGGGGCGAGGCCGGTTCAAACCGGGGGCGATATAATCGTTTTGAAGTTATTCCTATCAAATCCCTTTTTTGGTTAATAAGAGGTTGACGCAAGCCAGATCTGGTGCTATACTGTATATAACAATTAGGCAATGAAACAAACGGAGGCAATATTATGAGAGCTATTTTATATATGGCAGTTGGTGCATTGGCATTCTACCTTTATACAAACCCAGGTGAGATGGATCCTGTGGCTGATAAAGCAAAGAACTTGGCCAAACAAGGCGCTGAAATCGTAATCGAATTAACCGACAAGTAGGTACTAGCATGAAAGGTTTGAAAGGTTTAAAAGAAGTAACCGGTACAGGCTTTCCAGAGCACACCTACTTCCTAACAGGGTGCGGTGAAGCTATCTATGCCTACTACAATGTGACACACGAATATTTTCATGTGTTCCGCAAGAGTCTAAAATTCGACAAGGGTGGACGCAAGTTTGAAAAGGTTGTCATGTTCGACGACCAACGAAGCTAACGGTTTGAAAGATTTTTTAGAACAAACTCAAAAAGAACAAGAAGAATTGAATGAGTCAATGAAAGAATCATTTAAACAAAGAGATGAAAGAAGGGTGAGAGAAATGATTGATTGGGTTCCAAATTTTGTCGAAGATTCAGGCTTAGCACGTAATTTTATCGACGCCGCAAAGAATTTTGCTATCGAAGCCCACGGAGTTCAAGTCCGTAAATACACCGGCTTGCCTTACGTATCTCACACAGAAGAAGTCGCAGACATTGTTCGTAGTCATAATGGCAGTAAAGAAATGATTGCCGCGGCCTTGTTACACGATACAGTCGAAGACACTAGTGCAACTGATAATGATATCCGTGAAGCATTTGGTGATCCAACTGCCGATATGGTTTGGTGGTTAACTGACACGAGCAAACCTGAAGATGGTAATCGTGCGATAAGAAAAGGTATTGATAGAGATCGTTTAAGTCGAGCACCGGCGGCAGTTCAATTAATCAAAGCCGCTGATATGATTAGTAACGGTAGAGATATCAAAGTCAACGATCCAAAGTTTGGAACAGTCTACATTGCCGAGATGAAACAATTATTATCTGCAATGACTAAGATTCATTCAATGGACATTTTTAAAGAAGCACAGGGAGTGGTCGATGGATCCTAAGAAACGTAAACAAATTATTCAGAACGCTATCAATGATGCGATCATTGGTTCGCAGATAAGTCATTCATGGACACAGAAAATGGAACCTGGTTATCATAACCATGGGATGTCATCATGGGGATTAGCAGTCAACTATACCAACTCCCCAGAGATGGCAGTTCTTGAGGCAGTAGATCACATTGTCGAAGCCATGACATCCTATCCTGATGCCGAACGTATCATAAATAAAATCATAGGAGATGCTAAGAAGTGAATGGATTGATAGGATTATTTTTTATAGGCATTCCATTCTCTGTTTTAGTGATGTATATTTTAATTAAAATTAGGGAGCATGATAAGAAGTGAAATTTATTACACCCGAAGAGATTGAACCAGGTAAGACTTATGCCTGCAAGTTTAAAGCTGAGATGATGCTTGATGCATTTGGTCGTCCACCAGGACTAGCTGATGTACCTATGAAGGGTCCAGGTATGTATGAAGGGTTCGGACTAATTCGGACACGGGATCTTAAGACTCGATTATTTGAAATTGATGACATCGAATCTAATAGGAAAATGGTTGTACCTTTTGATCAGTGTTGGGATATCGACTTTGCAGAGATTGGTAAACAAGACTCTTGACTTTCAGACATTTAGGCTTTATATTAAGAGAATAAATTAACAGAAAGGCATTTATGTCATTAGGACCAAGTCCAACACAAGAACAACTCGATAAACAAGAATACCTTAACAAGAAGATGAAGGAGTTCCTAGGCAAAGGCGGAAAGATAGAAAAGATACCGTCAGGACTTACGGGGGATCAATACAGAGAAGACCGTGGGATCAAAAAGGCTGTGAACAAATTCAAAAAGAAATTACCTAAGAACTATTAGTAAAGGAAAAAAGCAGATGGCAGTTAGACTATTCGTCTTTGAGACTGAAACAGAATCAATCGAAGTGAATGCAATGGATTTCACTGATGCCGTAGAGTGCTTAAAAGAGAACGACCCTAAGTGGAGTGCTGAGGACATTGTAGCCGTTATGGAATACTCTTGTCCAGACGAGTTTGATACTATCCACTAAGGACTAAAGATTGGAAGGTTGGCTGAGCGGTTGAAAGCACCGGTTTACTAAACCGACGAAGGTGAAAGTCTTCCATGGGTTCGAATCCCATACCTTCCTCCATATATGCACCAGTTGGGGAGTAGCCAAGCGGTAAGGCAACAGGTTTTGATCCTGTGTATCGTAGGTTCGATTCCTACCTCCCCAGCCATGCAATTTAATTGCCAAAAAAGACTAGAAAAAGGTTGACTTCTGGCCTTCTCTGCGTTATAATAGTATTATATTAACAAAAAGGGCAAACATCATGAGCAAAGATATTTTCGTAATTTACGATATGAAGACAAGTGCAATCCTAGAGATCCGTAAAGCTAACGGTCAACGAAGCAGTCACTACTATGGTATAGGAGCGGCAAGAGGTGCTTTAACTAGGTTCTGTAAGAAGAACAATATGCCTTATGAGCATTCAACTCCAACTCCTCAATATGCTATTGCAGAACGTGACTACTATGCAAAGAACATCGAACGCATGGTAGAGAAGACTAACATGATGAACGGTAAGAAGTTTATGGAGAGCGTCAATACGCCCTACTATTGTTCACCAAGTTCAGAAACTTATTGGAGTATGTAATAAAGGTTGACAGTATAGCATTTTGGTGCTATACTGTATTTAATAATTAGGCAAACAGGAGAATTAGGCAATGGCGTATATATCACAAGAAGAAAAGAAATCATTAGCACCAAAGATTAAGAAGGTGCTAGCCAAGTACGGAATGAGAGGTTCTATTTCAATCCGTCATCATTCATCATTGGTAGTAACATTGCAGTCAGGATTGATTGACTTTGAAGACTACTCACATGGTGATGGTTACATCCAAGTCAACACCTATCATATCGAAACCCAATACACGGGTACGGCAAAGGCTTTCCTAACAGAACTTTTGGCGGCTATGAAAGGTCCAGATTACTTTAACAACGATGACGCAATGACAGACTATTTCAGTCGTTCACACTATACAGACATCAATGTCGGTAAGTGGAATAAACCTTACTTGCCATTCGCAGGGTGGATACCAGGCAAGAAGGCGCCTAAGAAGGTCGTACAAGCGCCTAGCAGTAATCCTAATATCAAACTACCTACTAACTCAACTATCACTGAAGCCAATGACACGGCAGAGACTCTTGCACGTATGAACGGCAAGGAGTTAAATAGCTTTGTCGACAGTTTGATGGATCGCTATCCTAGTCTAGGAGAGAACATCATGTCACAAATTGGTTATTCAATGTTAGAGAAAGAAGGAGTATGACACGAGATGACAGTATCATTCAACAATTTAAAATTCAATCCACATCGTTATTCAGACGGAGTACAAGCTCTATGGAACTGTGGCAGGTACGAACTTAGTGTAGTCGATATGAAGGGCGATGGTCCTTTGTATGAGATTGCAATATTTCAAAATGACAAGTTCGTTCAGCTACCTGGTATCCATCCTGACTACGGCAAAGATGTTGAATTCAAAGATGATGTTATTCACCATCAAAGCAAAGATGACATCACAGGTATTATGAAGAAGCTGACCTGTCTTTGCTTAGACTTCACAGAAGAGTTTGGTCAAAGCGAGTGCGATTTTCGGTAAACTTTTTTCTTGACTATGCTATCGAATGACGCTATACTACAAGTATATTAACAATTAGACATAGGAGGGCGAAATATGCCAAATTGGTGCGATAACACTATTAAGATCACAGGTACTGACGATAAGATTGCGAAACTATGGAACACGGCTTTTCCAAGTCATGGGACAATGAGTGAAGATGGCGGACTACTAGAATCAATGGTTCCCTTAGGTGAATGGCAATACGATACTGCCGTTGAAGCTTGGGGTACTAAATGGGACATCAATGACGAAGGTCTTGAGTTCCTAGACAATGAAGACGGAACCGCAACTATTCATGGTTGGGCATCTAGTGCTTGGAGCCCTCCCATTGAAGCATTCAAAACATATCAAGACAAGAACACAGATGTAACCATAACCTGCGACTATTGGGAACCAG
>Ga0307488_10005067_pt1 | contig 10911 bp, 10 predicted proteins | sample SB02metaG_FD_202248 | JGI IMG/M metagenome (GOLD analysis project Ga0307488, IMG submission 202248) | Sea-ice brine microbial communities from Beaufort Sea near Barrow, Alaska, United States - SB 0.2 | ecosystem: Environmental > Aquatic > Marine > Coastal | place: USA: Alaska | collected...
AAAATACCGTCGTTTTCGATGCCGACGGGCGGCGCATTGATGACGGAAATGATGCGCCTGCCGCAGATGTTTTCCATGATCGGTCACTTCAACCGCTGCGCTGTCTTGACGGACATCGGGTGGCTGCAAACGGCGGCCAAAATTGAGGGCGCATTGATCCCAGGGCTGGAGATCAGGTGTTTTGACTTGGAGGACGGCGCCGCAGCCGAGGCGTGGTTGGCCCATGTTGACGACGCGGATACTGATATCGGGGATAATATGCCCGTTTAAGGCGGTTGCCCGGCAAACGGCTGCACCGGTCGCTGCCGCGCCCTGCGGGAGATCATGTTTTGCGGGCTATCGCACTTTTAACGTCGCAAGACCGATGACCGCCAAGATCAGTGAGATGATCCAGAAGCGGATAACGATCTGCGGCTCTGCCCAGCCCTTTTTTTCATAGTGATGATGAATCGGGGCCATGAGAAACACGCGTTTACCAGTGCGTTTGAAGTAGAGGACCTGAATAATCACCGACATCGCCTCAACCACGAACAAGCCGCCGACAATCGCGAGGACGATTTCGTGTTTGGTGGCAACAGCGATTGCGCCCAATGCTCCGCCCAAGGCCAGTGATCCGGTGTCGCCCATAAAGACGGCTGCGGGGGGCGCGTTGTACCACAAAAATCCAAGGCCTCCGCCAATAAGACCTGCGGCGAAGATCGCGAGTTCACCTGTTCCGGGGACGTAATGCAGGCCAAGCTCAGCGGTAAAGTCCGTGCGACCGACGAAATAGGCGATAATGGCGAAGGCACCAGCGGCGATCATCACAGGCATAATGGCCAGACCGTCAAGGCCGTCGGTCATGTTGACGGCGTTGGCAGCCCCGACAATGACGATCATTGAAAACGGGATGAACAGCACCCCAAGGTTGATCAGCGTGTCCTTGAAGATCGGCAGGGCCAGTTGGTTTTGCAGCTCAACCGGGTGGTATTGTGCGGCCCAGTAGGCGGCGACACCCGCGATTGCAAAGCCAAGGACGAGGCGCAAGCGGCCCGAGACCCCAGCGGTCGTTTGTTTTGAGACTTTGGCGTAATCGTCGGCTAATCCGATCAATGCAAACGACAGTGTGACGAATAAAACCATCCAGATAAACGGGTTATCAAGGCGCGCCCAAAGCAGGGTCGAGGTCAGCAATGCGCCGACAATCAGCAGCCCACCCATTGTGGGGGTGCCTGCTTTGGCGAAATGGCTTTCTGGTCCGTCATTGCGGATTGGCTGGCCTTTGCCTTGGCGCGCGCGCAACACGCGGATCAAGGATGGGCCGAAGACAAAGCCGAAAATCAACGCTGTCAGAAACGCGCCACCTGCGCGGAATGTGATGTAGCGAAACAGGTTGAAGACGTCGCCGCCGTCCGAAAGAGCCGTTAACCAATACAACATATGCGAAAATCCCGTCGTTTAATAGCTAGATCGTGTTCAATTTGACTGAACCACTAGGTTGCATCGGGATGACCCAGTTTTCGTATGGCGTCAACGACAAGGCTGATTTTTGATCCCTTAGAGCCTTTTACCAGCACAACATCGCCGCCGTCCACGAGCTGGGCGGCTTGCCGCGCAAGGGCGTCCGCCGTTTCAGCCCATTGCCCACGCTTTTCATCGGGCAGCGCCTCATAAAGGTGGCGCATGCGCGGGCCAGCGCAGTGGATCAGGTGCAGCGCGGGAATAGATGGATCGTTGACGATATCGGCGTGCAACGCGCTCTCGTGCGGGCCGAGTTCAAGCATATCGCCAAGAATCGCGACGCGTCGCCCTTTGATAATGCGGCCAACGTTGTCGTGTGGCGCGTAGGACGCAAGAACCTCCAAAGCGGCGGTCAGGGATGTCGGGTTGGCGTTGAACGCATCATCCAGCAAGATGAGCGTTTCGTGTTCAATTGCAGCATCAAGCTTGATAACTTCATGGGTGCCGCGCCCTGCGGGGGGCGCCCATTGGCCAAGGTCCATCGCAGCCTGAACAGGGTCCGCGCCAAGGGCCGCGCAGGCCGCCAGAATGCCCAGACCGTTCATCGCAAAATGACTTCCGGCGGTGGATAATTTAAACATCAAAGGGCCGTTCGGCGTGTCGGCCTGCACCAAGGTCTGGCCTTGCGCCAATGCCACGTGTACCAGCTTCCAAGTGCGCGACATCTGCCCGAACAACACCTGCGTGACCTCACGTTTTGAGGCGTATCTTTGCAAGATTTCGCTGGTTTCGGTGTCCGCGTTCAGCACCGCGGTGCCACCCGGTGTCAACCCGTCGATGATCGCGGCTTTTTCGCGGGCAATACCGGCAATGTCGTCAAACGCTTGAAGGTGGGCGGCGGCGACCGTCGTGATCATCGCCACATCTGGTCGGGTCATCCTTGACAGCGGCGCAATTTCGCCGGGATTGGACATGCCGATCTCGATGACGGCAAAGTCTGTGTCATGGGGCATGCGGGCCAGCGTTAACGGCACGCCCCAGTGGTTATTATAGCTGGCCTCGGCGGCGTGGGTTTTGCCTTGACGCGACAAAACAATACGCGCCATTTCTTTGGCGGACGTTTTACCGACGGACCCCGTGATGGCGAGGACTTTGGCCGCGGTTCTGGCCCGCGCCGCCTGCCCCAACGCGACGAGCGCGGCCAGAACATCAGGCACAATAAGCAGCGGTGCATTATCGGCCACGCCATCGGGTCGGTGGGTCACAAGGGCGGCGGCGGCGCCCTTGGCAAGTGCCATCGCAACGAAATCATGTCCGTCGCGATCAGCCGAGAGCGCAACAAACAAATCGCGCGTCTGAATGGTGCGGGTGTCAATGGATACACCCGTCGCGTTCCATTTTACATTGGATTTTCCGCCTGTCGCAACGTCGGCGTCGTGGGATGTCCACAGGATCGCAGCTTGGGTCGTATCTGGTGACGTGTCTTGGGCCATCTAAAGGTCTCCGTCCAGCGCGCCGACTGCGACGCTTGCCTGTTCTACATCATCAAACGGCAGCACGTCATCGCCGATGATCTGCCCGCTTTCGTGGCCCTTGCCGGCAATCAGCAGGGCATCGCCAGGGCCAAGCGCATCAATGCCGCGCAAAATGGCTTCGGCGCGGTCGCCAACTTCGATCACAGTTTTACCTGCGGTGTTTTCAAGCGCACCCGCCATGACGGCGGCGCGAATGACGCTCGGGTCTTCTGATCTTGGATTATCGTCGGTCACAAAGACCATGTCAGCGTTTTGTACTGCCGCCTGCCCCATCAACGGACGTTTGCCTGTGTCGCGATCACCGCCAGCGCCAACAATTGCGATGAGTTTGCCCATGACGTGCGGGCGCATCGCAATTAACGCTGTAGCAACTGCATCGGGTGTGTGGGCGTAATCAACAAACACCGACCCGCCATTGCGCCGCGTCGCCGCGTGCTGCATTCGGCCCCGCACTGTGGTCAGATAGGGCAGCGTGTCAAAGGCTTCTTCGGGATCGCCCCCTGCCGCGATAACCAGCGCGGCGGCGAGCAATACGTTGTCGGCCTGAAATCCGCCAATCAGGTTCAGGCGCGCCGAATGGCTGGCGCGCTGCCAGTCAAACAGAATTTCCTGACCCGTGGTTTCAAACCGCTGTCCGGTCAATCTCAATCGCGCATCGGGGTGGCGGCCAACGGTGATGGTTTCCAGACCTCGGCATTGAGCGATCTGCACGACCTCTGATCCCTTTGGGTCATCAATGTTGATCACCGCAACGCCGTCTTCGGGCAGCAATCGAGTAAACAACCCCATCTTGGCGTCAAAATACGCCTCAAACGTTTTGTGATAATCAAGATGGTCTTGGGTGAAATTGGTAAAACCAGCCGCCGCCAGCACGACCCCGTCCAGACGCCGCTGATCAAGCCCGTGCGATGACGCCTCCATTGCGACGTGGGTAATGCAGTGGGTTTTCGCCTGCGCGAGGGTTCGGTGCAACGTGATCGGTTCGGGCGTTGTGTGTTTCAGCGGATAGGTCCACGCGCCTTCAACCCCTGTGGTTCCAAGGTTGATGGCCGCAAGCTCCATCTTAATCCAGATTTGGCGGGCAAACGTCGACACGGATGTTTTGCCGTTCGTGCCTGTCACCGCAATCATCGTTTCGGGATGTGCGCCAAACCAGAGGGAGGCCGTCTGCGCCAGCGCGCCGCGCGGGTCTTCGGCAATGATAAGCGCTGCACTGCTGTCGGCCAGTTCTTTGGCGGCAATTTGCGCGCCTTGCGCGTCGGTCAGAATCGCCGCCGCGCCCATCCGAAGCGCATACTGGATAAAGTCCGCGCCGTGTACTTTCGTGCCGGGAAGGGCGAAAAAGAGTGTTCCGTCTTTAACATCACGGCTGTCGACGGACAGTCCCGTAATGGTCGCGTCGCGTCCACCCTTTGCCCGCAGTCCAAGTGCAGCCAGAGATGACGTTTTGTGTTCGGCTTGGGAGTTCATGTCCGACCTCGATCAATTAAAGCGCCTCAATCAAAGCACCGCAATTTTGGGGCCTCAATTTGACGTAAGTGATACACCCGTTGGCGTCAGGGTTTCAACGTCCGGACGCATGCCCAAAAGCGGTGCCACGCGACGGATCATTTCGGCAGCCACAGGCACCGCTGTCCAACCCGCAGTGCGGCGCTGTTCACCGAGCGCCTCAATGGACGGTTCATCCAGTGTGACGATCAAAACATATTGCGGATCATTGGCGGGAAACACGGACGCGAATGTCGCGATCGTGCGATCATCATAATAGCCACCCGTGGGGCGCGGTTTGTCGGCCGTTCCAGTCTTGCCGCCAACGTTATAGCCAACAACATCACCAAATGATGCGGTGCCGCGCAAAACGACAGCGCGCAGCATATCACGGGCTGTGGAGGAGACCTGTTCGCTGACCACGCGAGGGCCATGTCGCGGTCCGTCTTGGCGCACAATTGTCGGCTCAACACGGTAACCTCCGTTCAACAGGCTGGAATACGCGGTGGCAAGGTGGACGGGCGAGGACGACAGTCCGTGACCGTAAGAAATTGTCATCGTTGAAATTTCCGACCAGTTCGCGGGCAACAATGGATCGCCGGTCGGGGCCTCAACCATTTCAAGGGGGGTTTGCACAAGCAAGCCGAGTGAGCCGAGGAATTCACGCTGGCGATCCGCCCCGATCATCATCGCAATGCGCGCGGTGCCAATGTTGGAGGATTCGACGATCACGTTCTCGGCGCTCAGCTCAGGGCCGTAATCGTGAAAATCACGGATTCGAAAGCGGCCCCACGTCAGTGGGCCGCTGGTGTCGATCATGGTGGTGGCGTCTATCAAGCCAAGCTCAATAGCTTGGCTGGCCGCGAATATCTTGAAGACACTGCCCAGTTCGTAGACGCCCTGCACAGCGCGGTTAAACAACACGCTGTCAGACTGGTCGCCTTCGGTCAGGATGCGGGGGCGGTCGTTGGGGTCAAAATCCGGCAGCGACACCATTGAAATAATTTCGCCTGTGTGCACATCCATCAACACCGATGACGCGCCATTGGCCGACATCAACATCATGCCGCCTTGCAACACCCGTTCGCTGGCCGCCTGCACCGTCAAATCAATCGACAATTCCAGCGGCGCGCCTTCATTGGCGGGATCGCGCAAGAAATCGTCGAAGTATTTTTCGACCCCTGCCACGCCAATGACTTCGGCAGAATTAACGCCTTCGCGCCCATAGGTCGCACCGCCAAGAATGTGCGCTGCGACCGACCCGTTCGGGTAGAGCCGCATTTCACGCGGGCCAAACAACAGACCGGGATCGCCGATATCGTGGACCGCCTGCATCTGTTCGGGGGAAATTTCGCGCCGGATCCACAGAAAACGACGTTCGCCAGTGAAATCTTTGAGCAGATCCTCTTCTTCCAACTCTAGAAAAATGGACGCCAGATCACGCGCTGCTTTTGCGGGATCAATCATGTCGGGGATCTGCGCATAAAGGCTGTACGTATCAAGGTTCGTTGCCAAGACGCGGCCATTTCTATCAACGATATCAGAACGTTGTCCAATAATGGGCGACCCTGACGCCTGTGCAATCGGTTCTTCGGGAACCGACCCTGCAAGCACGCCCATGCGGACGCCGATGACCAGAAACGCACAGAAAAATGCGATCCCCATGACCAACAGGCGCCCTTCGGCGCGATTGCGGTCTTGGTCACGGTCCGCTTCGTTGCGCAAACGGATGTTCTCGGCCTCAATCGCGTCGGGGTTTTGCCCCTGATCGCGGGCTTTGAGGATGCGGGCCAGCGGGCGGAGGGGCGCGCGGATCATTCGCCTACCGCCTGTGTCGACGTTGGCGCGTTGTCGCTGGACACTTCGATGGAATTCGAGATGTCGAAGAAGAGTTCGGTAGGGTACGGGACCTGTCCAATGCGCCCGAATGAATCAGGCATAAGTGGCAGCAATTGTAGGCGGTCAAAGTTGAGTTCCGCAAGGTCGCGCAGGCGGTCAGGACGGTTCAAATAGGCCCATTCGGCCTCAAGCACGTTGAGCCGTTCATGGGCCGCCCCCATCTGCTGATGCAATCTACGCACATCGCTTAATGACGCCTGTGTTTCATAGTTCTCGTGATAGGCCCAATACGCGAGCCCCATGACCATCAATCCGGAAATGATGAAAAATATCGAACGCATTACCGTACGGCCTTCAGTTGTGGCATGCCAAGTTTTGATCGATCGACCGGACCGCTGGGCGCTTCTGTGCGCCGCGCCACGCGCAATTTAGCGGAGCGCGATCGTGGATTTTGTGCGACCTCGCCATTGTCGGCCGCTTTGGCCTTTTTTGTGACGATCTCAAAGGCTGGTTTTTCGGTTTCAAGCACGGGGGAATACCGGTTGGCATTGCCCATGCCGCCACCGCGTTGCTGCAAGAACCGTTTCACCATGCGATCTTCAACGGAATGGAACGTCACAACGGCGAGGTAACCACCTGGCTTTAACGCGCGTTCCGCAGCTTCCAGCCCTTCGGCAAGCTGGCCATATTCGTCGTTCACCGCAATACGAATGGCCTGAAACGACCGCGTCGCCGGATGACTTTGACCTTGTTTTGATCGGGGCAGACACCCCTCAATCAGCTTGGCAAGGCGCAGGGTGGTGGTGATTGGCTCTCGCTCTCTCTGCTCGACAATTTTACGGGCAATACGGCGTGAAGCACGTTCTTCTCCATACGTATATAAAATGTCAGCAAGATCGGTTTCGTCTGTTTCATTGACAATGTCAGCTGCACTGCGTCCCTCCTGTCCCATCCGCATGTCAAGCGGACCATCCCTCATGAATGAAAATCCACGCTCTGCTTGATCGATCTGCATGGACGACACACCGAGATCGAGCACGATCCCGTCTAAGTCAGACGCAACCTCGTCAAGGTTGGAAAATGTATCTTCAAGTAGCTCAATTGCGGGGTTATCGACTGCCCATTGTGCCATTTTGAACACTGCAGGATCACGATCCACGCCAATCACTTTGTCGGCACCAGCTTCCAAAAGACGCTGCGTGTAGCCGCCCGCGCCGAACGTCCCGTCGAGCCACGTGCCAGAAATTGGCGAACAGGCCGCAATCAGTGGCCCAATCAGAACTGGAATATGGGGGGCGGTGTCATCAGTGGTGCCCATTGATCACCTGCCTTCCGGTGGCTTTTCCGATGGATAAATCAAAGTCAGCGGATCGAAATCACCGTCAAATTCTGCATCCATCGCAACGGCTTCTGCGGCTTCGGCTTCCGCGTAAGTCTCGGCATTCCAAATCTCGAAGTAGTCGCCCATGGCGGCCATTGTTGCCTCACCGGTCAACCCGATTTGCTGGCGCAGACGTTGGGGCAGCACGATGCGCCCGTCCTTGTCAACTTCGGTGTCCCACGATTTACCGAGGATCATCCGCGACGCACGTTTACGCGCCTCAGAACCACGCGGCAGGGCTTTGATGCCCGCTTCGATCTCTTCCATCGCCTCAATCGTGTAGGCATGGAGACAATTGTTCAGGTGTTTGCCGTGCAACACAACCATGCGGGGGAGAGGGGTTTTGGGGCAACGCGGATCACCGTCAGTGAGCACAACGCGAAAATCAGCAGGGATCGACATGCGCCCCTTACCGTCGACCTTTTGGTTGAATTCGCCTCTAAAACTCAGACCCACTGTCCCACGGCTCCCGCTACTACCCCCCAAATGCTTGAATTAAAAAGAAAAACGGCGGATCAGACTGCTGCCACTGCCTGATCCACCGCCCTCGTCCCGTTTCCGGGTAAGTCCAGCTGCGCGCGCCACCTGGGGGGATGTCTGCTCGCTCGCGCGCCGGATCTCTTCGTTCAAGAAAATGGGTGCCTGTATGAAACCTAACCTTGCGGTTGGTGGGGTCGTTTGGTGCCCCGTATTGTCTGCCCGTCTCCTTGCAACCTGTATGCACGGGAATTCATGGTACGCCAAGGTTTTTTTGGGAAAATTTGCAACTAGATAGTGTTTTATAGAATACCAGAACACAATAAGTTGTGGATAAGCCTGTGCATCGTGAATAGATGATGTTGTTACCTCACAGGATAACACAACATATAGATATTTTAAAATATCAGCAATATCCCATAATTTCCCATTATTTTTTGTTTTTTTTGTCAGTCGCAAAGTTCTATAGTGTAATTCGGCTACTTATTGCCAAATTACAGTTGAATTATTGGCCCTTTTTATAAATTTGATTCGCGATGATAGGAAAAGTGCCATGGTTTCCCGTGAGACGACGATTCTATAGTGCTTTCCACATCACATATCCATCAACCAGACCGAGCGTCGGGTGATCAAACGCCAGTGGCAACGTGCCAACAATATCGTAGCCCAGCCGTTGCCACAGACGTATCGCGCCTGAGTTTGACGCCAGCACCATATTAAATTGCATCGCCATATACCCCAACGCGCGGGCCGCCAGTTGAGACTGGTCGCACATTTGGGCGGCGATGCCCCTGCCCTGGGCGGCCGCAGTGGTGACATAGCCACAATTGCAGACATGGCGCGCACCGCCCTGATGGTTGGTCTTAATAAAGTAGGTGCCCAAAACCACATCGTCTTCGGCGATATAGGTCGCAGCGGGGCCATCCAGCCACAGGGTGCGCGCTGCGGTCTCAGTGATGTCACGGTCTATGGCGTAGGTTTCGCCAGCGCGAAACACCGGACGCAGGATGGCCCAGATCGCGGGCCAATCGGCATCAGTGGCGGGACGGATCTGCAAGCGTCAGCTCATGCCGCGGCCAATCAGCCGCTTGGCGAGGGTCGCATAGGCGTCCGCCATCGGCCCATCGCCTGCCGCAATCGGCGTGCCAGCATCCCCCGCAAGCCGTGTGTCCAGATCAACCGGCAGTGAACCAAGAAACGGCGCGCCAATGGCCTCGGCTTCTTTTTCAACGCCGCCGTTGCCGAACAGGTGCGCCTCGTGACCGCACTGCGGACATATATATGTAGACATGTTTTCAATCAGCCCGAGGATCGGCGTCTTCAGCGTGTTGAACATATCAATCGCTTTGCGCGCATCAATCAGCGCCACGTCTTGCGGCGTCGACACGACAATCGCGCCGGTCAGGTTGGTTTTCTGGCACAGCGTCAGTTGCACATCGCCCGTACCGGGGGGCAAATCCACCAACAAGACATCCAGTTCGCCCCATTCGACCTGCGTTAACATCTGTTGCAGCGCCCCCATCAGCATCGGGCCACGCCAGACGATGGCTTTGTTGGGGTCCGTCATTAGGCCAATGGACATCATCGTCACGCCGTGGGCCTGCAAGGGAATGATCGTTTTACCGTCAGGGCTACCCGGGCGTTGGTTCACTCCCATCATCTGCGGCTGGCTGGGGCCGTAGATATCAGCGTCGAGAAGACCGACGCGCCGCCCTTGTTTGGCCAGCGCCACTGCAAGGTTGCTTGAAACCGTCGATTTGCCGACGCCGCCCTTGCCGGACCCGATTGCAATGATCCGGTCCACACCCGGCACGCCTTCGGGACCGACTTGTGGGGTCGGGTGGCGCCCGATGGTCAGGCTTGGCGGTGTTTTGTCAGCAGGCGGTGGCGGCTGTTTGGCAGGGCCGCTGTTTGAGCTGTGCGCGGTAAGCACAACCGAAACCGAGGCCACACCATCCATCTTCGACACGATCATTTCGGCAGCTTGGCGGATCGGTTCCATCCGGCGGGCCATCGCCGCGTCGAGGGCTTCGATGACGAAACGCACTTTGCCCTCTGCAATGCTCAGTGCGCGGATCATATCCCGCGACACCAGATCGCCACCGTCGGCCAGACCAATGGTCTTGAGTGCTGCCAGAATTGTCTCGTTTGTTTGTGCCATGATCGAGCTGCCTTTTCCGTCTTTATTTCGCTTCTTTCTTAGACTGCCTATCATTGAGACAACAGCGCCGATGTTTTGTGCACATTTGCGGCGTTACTCTTCATCAAATTCTATGATGGCGCTAACTTATGCAATTTCAAGACTTTAACCATGCGCTCTCTGCATAGCGGCATTGATGAGGCGGGGGATTGTGCAGGTGCAGCATTTCCCTATTTTGAATCATGAAAGCGCAATACGGCGCTGGACTTGCATACCCACAATCAGGGTCAAACCTTGAAAGAGAATGAACATGGCACACACATCTGACACAGGCATCTTCGGATCATCCGTCTTTTCGCGCCTTACCACACTGCGCGACGCAGTCGCCATCCGCTTCGGCCAATACCAGACATACCGCAAAACATTGCGCGAGCTGGAATCACTTACCAAGCGTGAACTGAACGATCTGGGCTTAAACCAATACGCGTTGCACGCCATTGCCCGCGAGGCAGCCTACGGCAAAGCATAAGAAATTCCGGAATCGGGACTATCTCTTCCTCCCAGAAGGTGTCCCGTGATCGTGCCCACCCCTTCCTCCTCCCTGGGGTCTG
>Ga0307488_10005068_pt1 | contig 10911 bp, 7 predicted proteins | sample SB02metaG_FD_202248 | JGI IMG/M metagenome (GOLD analysis project Ga0307488, IMG submission 202248) | Sea-ice brine microbial communities from Beaufort Sea near Barrow, Alaska, United States - SB 0.2 | ecosystem: Environmental > Aquatic > Marine > Coastal | place: USA: Alaska | collected 2017-05-06
AGCGGCACCGAGGTGAGTCGTCGTGGTAATTGTTGGGATAATGCGCCAATGGAACGCTTTTTTAGAAGCCTGAAAACTGAGAACATGCCTAAAAATGGTTATGAGAATGAAACTGTAGCGAATGATTGTGTACGAGATTACATTTATAAATACTACAACTCGGTAAGGCCTCACAGCCATAACCTTGGCTTGTCTCCGAATGAAAAAGAAGCATTTTATTGGAAAACCTCTAATTGGCTGGCCAGAAAAGGTTGACCACTACAAAAGCCATAAACTGAAAACCTCTTGGTGGAATCGCCCTTGTGTTTATTTTGGTGAATTCCCTACCCAAGTTCACCTCCGATAGTTTCAAAGTGACCGCACTTACGTATCTAAAAAAATGAGGTTCTAACAATTGATGTAATTTGGGGAACCGCAAGCCATGTTATATCAACATTTCACAGCCAATAGACGCCATACGTTGATGCACCTTTTGTATTGTAAGTTAAGCTACCGTAAGATTGGATGTAGTCGACGTACACACCATACAAGTATTTCACGCGAAGTGACAAGGAGGCATAAATGTAAATATCACGGTTTGTTCATGTAATATTATCTAAGGGGGTGGTAACAGTTGAACTACGAGTGCTTACTACTGCTATCAAAAATTGAATACTCGGTCTCGAAAACCCCTCAATTATCGGACCCCCATTGAAGCATGGTTGAAACAAACGGTGAGTGAACCTGAAACTTGACTTCGCCTCTTATAAAGACATAATAAAATGGTGGTAGTCAGCTACTTTTAAACCCGCGTAGCCATCAGGATGATCACTTTCAATTAAGAATGCTTGTTCTAGTTTGCCCTGCGCGGTTAATGTTAAATCAATTAATTTTTTCCTGACCTGCTGACCCGAAGCATCTTTTAATAATAATATTTTTGGTAGATGCCGATATTTTTGGTTGCGCTCCAATACAATAGCTAAATAGCCATTCACTAACTCCACGATGGTGCCGGGTGGATACAAACTAATGGCTTCAATAAATTGCAGCGCTAACTTTTCATCAAATTGTGTACCACGATGTTTATAAATTTCTTTAATAGCGGCAGAGGGTGTTATCGCCTTTGAGTAATGACGGTCTGCTGTCATTGCATCATAACTGTCTGCGAGTGATACGATTTTAGTGTGTTGGGAAAGTTTGCTTCCATTTAATCCACGGGGATAACCTTTCCCATCAATACGTTCGTGGTGGTTATAGGCAACATCAACGCTATAGCCTATATCTGGAGATGCCATCAGTAAGTTACGGCCTAAAATTACATGTGCCTGCATTTGCTTCCATTCTTTTGGCGTGAGCTTGTCTGGTTTATCAAGAATGGCATTAGGGACGCGTATTTTCCCCACATCATGCAACAAACCACACATTCCCAAAGAAAAAAGCTCGTCTTTTTCATAACCTAATTGTCTGCCAAAGGCGATACATAAAATACAAACATTAAGAGAATGATCGGCGGTATAACTATTTGAATCTCTCACTTTACTCATCCACAACATTGCATTGGGGTTTCGCAATATGCTGTCGACACAATTCTCGACCGTTTTCTTTATCTCTTTGGTGTTGATAACGCCACCTAAAACGATATCATCGAAAATTGTTTTTGTTTTCTGACGCGAGGTACTAAATGCTTTGTGCGACTTGTCATATTCATGCGCCATACTCAGTTTATTAATATAGCGTGTTTTACTTGGCGCTGTTTTTCCTGACGCATGATGGGGTTCAAATTTGTTACCCTGCTCGTTTTCAACGACAGGGTCTACCCACACATACGAGCATTCCTCTTCTAACAGACAAATATCAGCGTAACTTTCTATCATAAAACCTTGATACAGGAATGAAGAGTCTAGCCATTCTTTATCCAGTCTCGACACGTACATACCAATTGCTAAACTAGAAACTGGCAGTTTGAGCATGTTGGAATTATCGTCTGTTAATTTCATAGTAATAAACTAACCTCATCTCCTACTCTAAAGTCATTCAATCATCACCAGCCTACCTACTAACCACAACCACAACCACACCACAAAAAGCATGACCCGTGTCGCTAATAACTTTTCAGTCCGCTTCTAACAAGGCAACCACGTTACGTTGTTGCGCGAAAAAAATATCGTAGTGGTAATGAAAAACCCCTATAGCGCGCATCGAAACACCCAAGGAATATCCAAGAAAGGTACAATAGCAGCTAACGGTCATCGCCAAAATACTGGCGTACACACTCAATATTATCGATCAATTCTGAATCCTATTATGTTCTAGCTCTAGATAGAGGGTATACCGATGATCGATAGGCACACTGATTACTTGACAAAACAGGAAAGGATATTTTGTCAACACACATAATTGCATTCACTGAGAATAAGAATAGTCCGTAAGTTTATATTTAACCAGTCGTTATCGGGCAGCCCAATAAAGCCAATTCAACTCGGCATGACGAATATCAATAGCCATGCGCACGATGCGCGAAGAGTTCACTCCACACGCACCACACAAAAAGTAGTCATTATTCTTGTGGCAAAAACCCATCGATAGATAAATAGCGCTCACCAGTATCATAATTAAACCCTAACACCTGCGCGCCTTCGGCTAGCGTGGGCAACACTTGGTTAATCGCCGCTAGCGTTGCACCCGAAGAGATACCGACCAACATGCCCTCTTCTGTTGCGCAGCGTCTTGCCATATCTTTTGCGTCTTCGGCATCGACTTTAATAATGCCGTCTAACAAGTCAACATCTAGGTTTTTAGGAATAAAACCTGCACCAATACCTTGAATAGGATGAGGGCTAGGATCACCACCCGAGATCACTGGTGATGCTGATGGTTCGACAGCAAATATTTTTAATTGTGGCCATACTTTTTTGAGGACTCGTGCACAAGCTGTGATGTGGCCACCTGTGCCAACGCCGGTCACGATGGCATCTAAACCATCGGGGAAATCGGCGAGAATCTCTTGCGCGGTATACTCAACGTGCACATCAATATTGGCGGGATTTTCAAACTGCTGTGGCATCCATGCGTTCGGGGTTGCGGCCACTAGCTCTTGTGCTTTAGCAATCGCACCGCTCATACCTTTTTCTTTTGCGGTTAATGCAAAGGTTGCTCCGTAAGCCAACATTAAGCGACGGCGCTCTACCGACATACTCTCTGGCATCACCAACACAAGTTTATAGCCTTTAACTGCCGCCACCATGGCAAGACCTACACCGGTATTGCCCGAGGTTGGCTCAATAATGGTTGAACCGGGCTTTAGCGAGCCGTCCTTTTCAGCCGCCTCGATCATCGCCAAGGCAATTCGGTCTTTAATCGAGCCGCCAGGGTTTGATCGCTCACTTTTAATCCACACGCTCTGATTATCGCCAAACAAACGCTGGGCTTTAATGTGTGGGGTATTACCGATAGTTTCTAGAATTGACTGCGCTTTCATGATGAGTTCCCAGTTGTTTTATTAAATATGGAGATGCAACACCCTCAAAGGTATGCCCTTATTGATGTTAAAACAAGATCAAATTTCAGACATTTTCAATACGCTCCCGTTTGTTGATAATGATTCTCAATTGCATTGACATGGCATGAATAACCCTTTATTATTCTCTACATCTTACTAGGCACGTACGTCCTGAACCCAATGCTACGATGTGCGTGCCTTAGTGAGATGCCAACAATACGCAATATTATTACTTGAAATCAATATGTATGAATGAGTCCGTTCGTCGCATTTATAATAGGCAGAGTACGTATGAACACCCGCATTACAAATACGATGATAACATCGAGCGATCTCACTACCCGCAAAGTGTCTTCACGTGAATTATTACAAGGTGATAAAAAATTAATCATTCACCATGCGGGGGCAGATTACGTATTACAAGAGACGCGATCTCATAAACTCATATTAACTAAGTAGTTAGTTGCGTTGTTGTTTTTAGCCAAGCCAATTGACCTCCCCCTCAGTTGTGTTAATCAGCCAGGCTATTTTTTTGTGAGCAGCCATTCTTACTCCATCGAATAATAGAAACTCGCATCCTATATTTCATTTTTAATATTTTCTGGTAAAACATGATGACCCGACGATTCTTTTATTACGTTTTTTTCACTCTGATTTTTTCTGTTTTCTCCGCATTAAGTTATGCCGATATTGAGCGCGTTGCCGTTGCAGGCGGCTCTATCACCGAAATTATTTACCGCTTAGGCGAACAACACAAAATTGTCGGTGTGGATTCTACTAGCCAGTACCCAGTGGCGGCAAAACACCACCCGTTATTGGGCTACGTACGCAATGTGTCAGCCGAAGGCGTCCTATCGCTTAGCCCAGATTTATTTATTGGCGAAGCTGATACTGGCCCCTCTAAAATCGTCAATCAAATTAAGGCGACAGGGGTTAATACCGTCATCATCAAAAACGACAACACGATTGAAGCGATTAAACAAAAAGTCCGCACGGTGGCTACACTCATTAGCACCAAAGAGAAAGGCGAACAATTAATTAGTGATATTGGCATTGACGTCAACGCACTTCGTTATGCGCGCCAACAGATTAACACGATGCCTCGCGTACTCTTTTTACTAAGTATCGCTAATGGCTCGCCCATCGCAGCGGGCAATAATACGTCAGCACATACAGTGATCAGCGAAGCCGGAGGAGTAAACGTGTTAGCGAATATTGAAGGCTGGCAAAAACTTTCTCCCGAATCGGCGATTGCCCTTAACCCCGATGTCATTGTGGTGATGAACCGCGGTAAAGAGGTGTTATCCCAAGTAGCAGCGCTGCCATATTTTGCCTACAGTACCGCGGTAAAAAACAGCGCTGTTTTTTCGATTGACGGGAATTACTTGCTGGGGTTTGGCCCCCGCACGCCGCAGGCTATTGTAGAGTTAGGCACCATGATTCACCCCGTCTTTCCACTGCCTAGTGGTTATCAGCTGCGCTACCCAACCCAATCTGGCACCCACACCAAGGGGCATTAATGAATGCCTGAACTAACAACGAAAAGCCCCCTCACACCAACGACTTTTAATACGCAGCAACAAGCGATCCCTTTTTCACTAGGTTTACTTCTTATTATTGCCGTCATTGCTCTTGCTGTTGGCGCTGTACCTATTCCTATTAGTGAAATTTTTTCCAACATTATTAATGGCTCCACCCTCGAAAATACCTACAGTACACTTGACAACACACCCTCTTTAAACCGGATTATTTTATTCGATATTCGTTTACCCCGTGTCGTGCTCTCGATATTTGTCGGTGCGGCACTGGGCGTCTGCGGTGCGGCGATGCAAGCGTTGTTTCGCAATCCACTGGCAGACCCTGGCTTGATTGGTGTTGCTGGCGGCGGCGCACTAGGGGCGGTAATGGTGATTGTGTTGAGCAACTCTCTGTTTAGCCAATTTACCCAAACCGTTGGTATTTATGCATTACCGTTGGGCGCAATGCTTGGGTGCCTAGGCGTGTGCGGAATAATTTATCGCATCAGCCATCATCAAGGCCATTTAACGGTAATGACATTATTACTAGCGGGCATTGCAGTTAATGCCATCGTCGGTTCGCTTATTGGCTTACTGACATTAGTCAGCGATGACAGCGAACTCAGAGAGCTCACTTTCTGGACGATGGGAAATTTAGGTGGCAATCATTGGGCGCTCACATTCCCCGTATTATGCTGTATCGGCATCAGCCTGTTCGGTATATTACGATTAGCTAAACCATTAAACATTTATTTATTGGGAGAATACCAAGCACAGCATTTAGGCATTAACGTTACGCTTCTCAAAAAACAGGTTTTCTTTTTTACGGCCTTAGCGGTCGGTGCTGCTGTATCCATTAGCGGCATGATTGGTTTTATTGGTTTTGTCGTACCGCATCTAGTGCGCTTATTAATTGGCCCCGACCACCGTTTTTTACTGCCTACTAGCATGCTGTTTGGCGCGGGCTTACTCACACTGGCAGACATCGTCGCTAGGGTCGCTATTATTCCGGCAGAATTGCCCATTGGACTCATTACTAGCGCGATTGGCGGACCATTTTTTCTCGCTGTGCTCTATAAACAAGCAATTAAGATTAGTCAATAATATATAACACATAGACGAAGTTAACGATGAGCATAAAAATTGATTCTTTACAGGTAAACATTGGAGAAAAAAAACTCTTAAACAATATCCACCTAACCATTCCGCCTGACAAATTAACATTATTAATTGGCCCTAATGGCGCAGGAAAATCAACGCTACTAAAAGCGTGTACTGGCGATATCGCCCCCACATCGGGTTATATCCGGCTAAACCAGCAACCACTTCACCAATATTCTGCCGAACAATTATCCACTTTGCGAGCAGTAATGACTCAAGACTACGGCATAGCCTTTAGCTTTACTGTAAGAGAAGTCGTTAGCATGGGTTGCTTTGTCTACGAGCAACAAATAGCTCGCTCAGAACGTGAATGCATTGTTGATGATGTGATGCGGTTTATGCACATTAACACATTGGCTGACCGGCAATTTACTACGCTCTCTGGCGGCGAGCAACAACGCACCCAACTGGCTAGAGTGCTGGCTCAATTATGGCACCCTTACACTCACGCCTCACCTCGCTATTTATTTTTAGATGAGCCCACCTCAAGCTTAGATATATTTCATCAATACCAAGTACTCGCGCTAGCCAAGCAATTAACCCAACGCAATATCGGTGTGCTAGCAGTCGTTCATGACTTATCGCTCGCGGCCAGCTTTGCCGATCACTTGGTCTTACTCGAAAAAGGCAATATCGTTACACAAGGAAAACCTGCCGATGTACTGCAGCCACATTTCCTGTCTGCAGTTTATGGCATTAGCGCAGAGTTTTTTCAACATTCAGAAAAGTTTAAACCGTCCGTTATTATCAAAGAAACTATGCGTGCTTAATCCTTCTTGCCTTACTCTTGAATTCACCATTTATCTCACGCCTTACCTCATTCTAGCCTGCTGTTAACTCTCTGTATTTACTCTCCAATTGATTGCTGCGCCTACTTCGGCAGGTTACTCTCTAACTACAAATACAATTGACAACGATTATCATTTGTATTAAAGTTTACCTCATTCTCATTACTTCCAGAGCGTAGATATTATGTTTGTTTGTCTTTGCAAGGGTATTACCGACACACAGATTAAGCAGTCGATTCAAAATGGGGCATCTAGCTTACATGACATTAGGCGAGAGCTTGGTGTGGCGACACAATGTTGTAAATGTTTGCCCGATGCTAGGGCGATAGTCAACGAAGCGCTAAAACAACGAGCCGCAAATAACCACACTACGCCACTATCGGCTTTTTCATCAAACCTTTTCTTTCCTGCATAGGCTTTTGCTACTCAAGCGAAAAACAAACCGAAGTCGCTATAAGTAATTTTTTCACATTAAATCAATCACTTATGTAAAAATTATTATCACTCCATAAAAACACCCAAAATGTAACTACACATTTTTTAACGAAATATGTGAATGAAAGGCGATCTAGAGTTATCGAGTTTTTGAATCAAGTATTAGCAAGTGAACTAGCCGCCATTGACCAGTACTTTTACACGCTAAAATCTATAAAGACTGGACCTTGACGTGTTGGGCGACGATGAGCTTCACTAATCTATAGATGAAATAAAGCATACCGACCCACTCATCGAGCGCGCTTTGTCTTTTTAAGGCTTACCCAACCTACAGGCATTATGCTGTTTATATCGTTGGAAACACCCTATAAATGCTTTAGTGCGATGTCAAGCTAGAGCACCAAGCAATTCCACTATACGCGAGGCAGTAGCCTACTCAAACGGTTAAAGATTATGTCAGTCGTGATCTATTTAGCGGGCTTTTAGACAACGCAAAAATTTTGGTTAATAAAAGTAGCAGCCTCAGATACGCACCAATGATCAATAACTAGCATCCCACACGAATAGGCTTTTTCCGCCATAAAAAATTATTGAGTGTTGAATTAATCATCTGCAACTCAGGAATGGCATATTTGTACTCATTATTAGCTCTTTATTTACTATGCCACAACAGTCTGCTTATAGTGAACATCACTTGCCAAAACACTTTCTGCTAGTTTTGTCCACAAGGGATTCTCTTTTTTCTGCTCGTGACGCTGACCAAAAAACTGGACAATTTGCTGGCCATCATCACTATACAATTCTAACGATGTAATAATACCCAAAGCTGTTGGCTTTCTGACTAACCAAGCTTCAGCAATACCTGATTCCATTAAATGAAGATTAAACTCGGGATCTAATATATTAAGCCAAGGCCCCATTGCCTTTACTTTACTAATAGAGCCGGAAAATATTTGAATGCAACCTGCATTCCCTACAAAACACATGATAGGGAGAGATGACTCTGCTGCTGACAATAAGATACGCTGTAGGTCATTCGGCGAGAACTCTTCCGCATAATCGGTACCAATCGTGTGGAACGCTTGCTGACGGTTAACGTCATGGTGTCGTAATAGCTCTATAAACTGGTGGACGTCTGTCATTGCCTCCCAATCTGATCGTAATGTTTGCGCATTGATAATTCTTGGCGATATATCATCTGCTGTATCCGCACTTTCTTCCTTACTAACTTCATCAACATACTCTATTGGAGAGTACTGATTTTCATCTAAATAGCGTTGTAAAATATATTGGTAGTGCTCAACGTTGCTTGTTTCTTGCAAAAATATTTTTTGTACGGCAGTGCCAGAACGATCAAAAAACTGCAAGCTATACCTGTCACTTTTCGAGAGTTCTTCGTGCACGGCGTAAACCGAGCGCCACTGAGATAAAAACAAACGCAGATCTATTTTTTTATCATCGGCAATCACTAAGCCCATTTTTCCATGGATGTTGACGTTTTGGTATTCGCCCTTACACTCGTGTACTGCAAATTCATTGCGAGTTAAGTTCATGACGTAGCCCAAACCGACGAGATCTTTTAATAAGTTAGAAAACTCTGTCGTTAGCCGTAAACTTTTTAAGCCGAGCTGTTCATCTATTAACTGTGCTTCGGTAACAGATAATGATTTCGCTACATCTCGCTGACGTTTTTTTGGGTAGCGTGCGATCAAATTGTTGTACTGTTTTCTTAACAGGTTGTTTTGCCAAATACGATCGAAAAATTCTGAAACTGGCACCCTATACTCTCCTTTAATAAAAAATAAGTTAATCAATATCTAGATAAAAATATGAAAAATGTGATCATTAAGAACACACTTACTAGGCAGGTCTATAGAAGAAATCAACAAGCGAACCTATTGCTCATTGCCTTAAACCTCCACCTCTGATGCCAGCACATATCGTCATTAGAACTGACTACTTAATGTTACTTTGTAGGCTCGACCTTCTTGAAGCAATTCGGTTGAACCCGTATCAATCACTCGTTTATTACCGACATTATCAATACCAAAACGTAACTGTACATCGCTATACAAGGTTTTAGCGATGCCAATGTCCGCTAAACTATAGGCATCAACTTCTGATGTGTTAGCTGCGTCGGTATACTGTTTACCGATATATCGGACGCCACCATCTAGATGCACACCCCATGCTGGAAATTCGTGTCTAAGGTTTATCTTTGCTGAATGTTTTGAACGATCAGTAAGTTCTTTACCAACATTAGCCTCCGACCGATCCTCGGTATCCAAGTAGGTATAACTGAGATCTACTTTTGTTTGCTTGCTATCAGAATAGAACGCCCATTCCGTTTCAACACCCTGCACGATAGCTTCATCGATATTATTATATTCCGCTGTTGTCACTGGGAAAAAACCGCTGTTATCTACCGTGCTTGTCAAACCAATAAGATCATCGATTTTTGTTTTAAACACGGTGATAGCACCCGCTGTATTATCATCACTGAAAGTAAACCCTAGCTCAACTGTTTTATTCGTTTCGGGCTGTAATGCGTCATTACCTATGTATGTTCTGGTCGGTCCTGCAGAAACCACATATGCGGCCGAACCTTCGCGAAGAGAGGGGGCTAAATAACTTTCTCCATATCCGGCTTTAAACCCCCAAACCGGTGACAGCTGAGAAAACCAATTCACTTTGGGGCTCATTTCGTTATCGTATTTACTATGATTATCGAAGGCAACGCCAAGGGTTATCGTGTTGCTATCACCTACATCAATCACGTCTTGTAAAAATAAGGTGGTTGCATTAATGCTATCGCTAAAAACAATACTGTCATTACGATCTGCTTCTTCTTGGCGATAAGTGACCCCTGCGCTTAAGTATTGTTGGGGCGTTAGCTGCCCCTGCATCTCAAAAGACGCATTATTTTCGGTAATTCTCCATACAGAGGTTCCTTCGATAACATCAGCTTTACTCGTCGTTAATCCTACGTTGGTAGCAAAGTCGCCCAGCGTGGTTGAGTAATCAATCGAACTTCGACGTCGCTTCACGTCATTTTCGGTGGTACTCACACCGCTGAAGCCCTTATCAATATCACGGCCGTCTTCTTCACCGTATAAAAAACCAAGCTGCAGGCGATCGTTTGCATTTAGGTCTATACCTACGTCTGCTTGAAAGTTTTTAGTTGCTTTCTCTGACTTAAGCGTTAACGTATTAGTATCATCAAAAATAGCGTCTACATTGGTAGTTTCTGCCGCAAGAGATAAATCGACTCGCTCTCCTAAGGCACCCGATACCGCGATACTGACACCTTCTTCATCACCCCCAGCATGACTGTCTGCCTGTTTATTGTAGAGAGACAGATTACCATGCCACTTGCCTTCGGCTTCACGGGTAATAATGTTAATCACTCCCGCAAGCGCATCAGCACCATATAGACTAGAGCCCGGCCCACGAATAACTTCAATACGCTCGATATTTGTCACCGGCACCCAGTTGTAACGGTAGCCTGGCGCAAAAGGTAAATTTCTGTCGG
>Ga0307488_10005069_pt1 | contig 10910 bp, 4 predicted proteins | sample SB02metaG_FD_202248 | JGI IMG/M metagenome (GOLD analysis project Ga0307488, IMG submission 202248) | Sea-ice brine microbial communities from Beaufort Sea near Barrow, Alaska, United States - SB 0.2 | ecosystem: Environmental > Aquatic > Marine > Coastal | place: USA: Alaska | collected 2017-05-06
GGGGTAGCGCCATAAGTAGCTTCAGATCCTGAAGGGCCTACTTTAATATCTCGTGCAATTACAGAATCAGCATCAAGAACACCTACATCAATCTTATTGGCTGCTAGACTGTCTACTGATAATGCTATTGTATTCATATTGCTGCTAAGGCCGAAAACTGTACCTGTTAGCTGTACACCGTTATTTGCGGTATACTCAGTGTTGGTATTAACGGAAGCTATATTAATAGTATTTCCACTCTGACTTGCAGTAGCTGCTCCACTGGCCGTAATTGTAATATCTCCTGAAACCAATGATCCGCCAGTACCCTTTACTCTAGTTATAGTGTTATCATTGGCATCTGTCCAAGGAACATTTACATACATTTTTCCACTTGATAATTCTACAGGATAATTTTTTCCATTTTCTGAATATCCTATTTTTACAAGACCAAAAGTACCGCTCGTAGCCGCAACATATTGAGTATTAACATAGTTATTTGCATGAACAGTCCCTGTCCCGCTAGCTGTAAGATCCACAGGTATAGTAGGTCTGCCACTTAAACTACTGTAAGCACCGTCGAATAAAGTAGGTCTACCGGATAAACTTCCATAGGCTCCGTTAAAAGTACTCTTATTGTTAAAAGTAGTCCAGTCTGTAGAACTTAAGTAACCACTTGCACTTCCAGAAGATTGTGTTATACCTATTCCTACAGAACCTGTAGTTCCTCCACCTGTTATAGGAGCACTTACAGTAACTGCTGTAATATCTCCCTGAGGTATACTAGTATTTCCTGCTAGTGCTGTGGAAGAACTGGTGCCCAGAGCTAAACTTGAGGTTCCAGGAGTAAACCCAAGAGCGGTAGTAACATCAGACGAAACTATAGCTGAAGTATAGTGGGGGGCTGAATGAGATGTAAATGCGTTTGTACCAAATGTAAAGGTTTGATTTGTTGAGCCGCTGACACTAAATGTTAAAGTGTTACCGCTTTTGCTGATACCATTTAAAAAATAATTAGTATTTGTATCTGTGAACAAAGCTCCAGTAGGTACATTTGTTAATACTTGGCCATCATCTACTTTGCCGTTTAAAGCTGTTTGTAGTCCGTCTACATTAGCAATAGTATGATTATGGCTATCGTCTGCGATAACTATTGCATTATACTTTCCTGAAACATCTCCTCCAAACGTAGTATCAACATTTAAGTAATGAGAGGCGCTTTGTCCTCCTAATTGTGAGGCATTTCCGCTATCAGCATTGCTGGTTATAGTGAAATCGGGGTAGCTTCCAGAAACAGATGTTGTACCCCCTCCCGTAAGAGTAACAGTTCGATCAGGGGCAGAGTTACTAAAAGTGGTACCTGATAGTGATAAACCAGAACCTGCAGTATACTCTGTATTTGTATCTGTAGAACTTATAGTAGCTGTATTAGCGGCATCATTTTTCACAACGGATACATTAGTACCTGCTGTAATAATAGAAGCTGCTACGTCTCTTATTTCTTCATCTGTTCTCTGAGTGTTTGTATTAGTTGAAGAAATCGAAAAGTTTGGATATGTTCCTGAAACACTAATATTGCTTCCTGCAGTAAGAGCAACCGTTTGGTCAGGAGCAGAGTTACTAAAAGTGGTGCCTGATAGTGATAAACCAGAACCTGCAGTATACTCTGTATTTGTATCTGTAGAACTTATAGTAGCTGTATTAGCGCCATCATTTACAGATATACTAACATTAGTACCTGCAGTAAGTATGCCTGCTGCTAAATCACGAATCTCTTCGTCTGTTCTCTGAGTGTTTGTATTAGTTGAAGAAATCGAAAAGTTTGGATATGTTCCTGAAACACTAATATTGCTGCCTGCTGTAAGCGCAACCGTTTGATCAGGAGCAGAGTTACTAAAAGTAGTACCACTAAGTGCTAATCCAGAACCTGCAGTATACTCCGTATTATCATTAGGTACTGCAACAGTATCTGTGTCTCCATTTGCTCGTGCCAGACTTATCGTACTTCCACTTATTGTCATAGCGTTAGCTGCTGTACTCAGAGCTTGGGGAGAGGTAGTTCCTACTTTATTGGAAAGACTTGTTGTTACTGATGCATGGAAACTAGCATCGTCATCTAGAGCTGCAGCGATTTCATTTAAAGTATCTAAAGCTGCGGGAGCATTAGCTACTAAGTTATTAATTGCCGTGTTAACAAAAGTTTCAGTTGCAAAACCTGTACTGCCTGATAAAGTAGCATCACTAATAGTAACACCATTAATTTCTAAGTTTGTTCCATTCCACCAGATATATTTACTTGCATTACCAAGTACCATTCTTCCACCTGTGAGATCAAAGAAGGTCCCTGATTCGGTAGTAGTAGGTGCTGAGGATGCTTCTGGTATGGTACCACCTTTTAGCGTACCTGCGGTAATATTTCCTAAATTTGCAGAAATAGCCTGTAGGTTGGTAACGTTAATATTAGCTGCAGTTATATTACCTGCAGTTATATCGTCGGCATTTAACTCTCCTCGAAGAGTCATTGTGCCTGCAGACTGATCCCAGAACATATACTTATTCGCAGCAGCATTACCTACATAGAAATCTCCAGCTGCGTTTAGGTGTGCTCCAGAACCTGTAAGAGTAGTATTTGCAATTTTCGCAACAGTAGTTCTATTACGAGCTTTACCTGTACCAGTACCGGTATTAGCTGCTGTAAATATGCTTCCTAAGTTATAAACTACACTACTTGTTCCAGCAATAGAATTCCACTGTGCCTGAGTAGTATTTCCCAGATCTGTAATGTAGTACTCAGTACCTACTACAAAAGAACCTGAGGTTACTTCAACAGAAGGCCCCACACGAATATCTCGAGTAACGATTGCATCAGAGTCTAGCATCTTTGTATTTAGGGTGCCAATAGTGGCAACTTCTGCCATAAGAGTACCAAACGTGGCACTCGAACCAATAATATCATCTACATTTAAAGTTCCTCGGAACGTCATTGTACCTTCGGACTGATCCCAGAACATATACTTATTCGCAGCAGCATTACCTACATACATATCGCCATCTTGCTTTAGATCAATACCTGCACCTGCAAGTGTAGTACCACTAATAGTTGGGGCTGTTCCACCTGCAGGAAATACTTGTACTTCACGAGCGATTACAGAGTTTGCATCCAACACATCCGTATCAATAGAAGAAAAACTAGCAGCATCTAGTGCGGCTACAGCGGCTCCAAAGGTTCCTCCAGTTGAGGGGGAGGTATCAATCTCCTCAACAGTAACAGCATTTTCCGCTATTTCAGCTGTTGAAACACCTCCTTCCTCAACTATATCTCCAGCAGGTTTAAGAACAGCATCAATCTTTGCATAGCTCTCGGCAAGAACCAGTCCGCTAGAAGTATTATAAACTCGTGCAATAATAAAATCATTAGCATAATCTATGCGGATATTTGGAACAAAACCTTGTACACCACTAAAAGAGCTAAAAGAGTTTGTTACATAAAGAAGTGTATCGCTAACTACAGCAGCAACTCTGTACCCTTCCGTTGAACCTAGCTTTAATATATCTCCCTCTTTAATTTGAGTTAGAAAAGCTGTTCCAGAACCTGTAACTTTACTAGTGTCTGCGGCCTTACTAAAGGTACCTGTTAAAGCTGAGCCGTACTTATTTGTATTATTTCCAGATCCAGCATCGTACCAAAAACCTACACCAAAACTTCTATAGTATTTAAGAAGTTTTAACCTATCCGTACTATCGCTAGCATCTAAAAGAATATATGCATGCTCTTTTACGAACTCTCCTTCTGCAGCTCTATCGCTTTCGCTCCAACTTATTACAGGTAAAGTACTACAGCTTTGCTGCCAAGCTGTACTAGTAGTATTAGTATTTGTTATCGAGCTAGATACCCCGCTAGGGCTTTTTACTGTATAAGCATACCTTTTGAAAATAAACGTATCAGATACTATTCCGAAACCGACGCTTGTAGTTCCCGTATAGGGCACCCCTTCTGGCATACGAGGAATATTTTCTTTATATCTATCACTAACAGTAACAGCTGCTCTGGTAGCTTCTGATAAATTATTTAAGGTATTTATAGTTCTTACTGCAACATTATAGGAGCCGTCAGTTATTCCTTGAACAGACCAATTTGTCTGTAGCGAATCATTTATACGAATAGGGTTTGGATAGTCTGGAAAATCATGTGTAATTTCATATCCAAAAGTATGCTCATACTCACCAGGTATACTGCCTAAATTAGCAGGGGGAGTCCAAGATATAGTAAGTTCTTCACCTACTTGCTCAGGCCTCATTAAGCTAGTAGAAAATACATCTAAAGGTTGTGGTACATCATCTGTAACTATTACAGGAGGATAAACTGTATCGGCAATATAGGTACTAAAGTCTTCGTCAACAGCATTAAACTTTTCATCATAGTGCTCTACTGCTGTAATAGTGTACTCATTTTTAGAGTTTTGTGCTAAACCTAATATTTTGTAGGCTTTTGCCGAGCTAGTTGTTAGTGCTCCTCCTGATACTTCAGTCATTACCCACACTGTTTCGGCAGTAGGTAATGCGGAAAAAGCAGAAGATACTGTCAAGGTAGAAGTTAAACCTGCAGACGTAGATACTGTTTGTTTCTCTACTCTTGTAGTATCTGTCCAGTTTAGTACTAAAGCATCTGTAGCGTTTGCTGAAGCTTTTGCATTTAAAGATTTTGTTTCTGTATCTATATTTTGTAAACTTGAGCTACCTGTAAGATAGGCTTGTTTTATTATATCACCTTTTTTATAATCAACTCCTGCAATAGTAACATCACTAGTTGCAAAAGCGGCGGGCTCTACAAAAATTATAGAAAGCTCATAAGTACTACCACTATTTAGAGTAGTAGGATTATCTAAAGGTATTGATACAGTTGATATATCTGTACCACTGTTTGATACCCTGCCCCCTATTCGTACTGCACCTCTGTCGGCATCCTGTACATTAATAATATCACCAGGTACTAAAAAAGAAGCGTTTAAAGATGTAGAAAAGTTAACAAGCTCTCTTTGATTTGCAGCAGTCCATAGTTTCCATCTGCCATAGCGTAGTGCTTGACCCTCTGAAATTGCTCCCATGGCGACAGCATCTTGAGATATAATTTTACCTGTAGCAGCAATATTCAACCTATCTTCAACTATAAGAGGTTCTGGTTTATAGTTTGCATCTGGATTTGTCCAAGTAACTAGCACTTGATTTATGCGCGTTTTACTTCCTGTACTTTCATAGCTAAATTTTCCATCTATTACATTACTTTTTGTAAAATTGTATACAGGTCCGCTAGGAGCATCTATTACGGGGGTTATTTGTCCATCAAAATAGTATAGCATAGCTCTAAATACAGTAGAAATATCTTTTAATACTTTATAAGCATCGGCCTGTTTAGTAAAGTACAAGTTAGCTGTAAAACGAGGTTCTTGCCCTCCCTTACCATCAGAAACTAACTCATCGCAGTACCTTGCAATTCTATACAGGCTGTATATATCTATATCGCTATCTTGTAAAAAATCCCCTAGTCCATAACGATTATTAGTAAGAATATCGTAAAAAACCCATGCAGGGTTGTTTGTGTAAACTTTGTTAAAAGCTAGCGCGCCATCCCAGTCTTGGTAAGTACTTTCAATATCTCCATTAGAAATGTTTCTTCTATAGTTAGCTATCCCATCTCCGGACTGCTCTCTAGTAACATAGTTGGAAGGAATTTTTACTTTCAGACCTCTTACATGAAAAGATCGTGTAGGCACACTTCTAAATTGCTTAGTATCAAAAGTTGTTTTAGCTAAAGCACTATAAGGGTGCGTAAGTACTTCTTTTAAAATAGAAGTAGCCGTAGATATAGCGGACGAAGTTACATTACTCCAACCATCCCGTCTTTTTGTTGACGTTTCATACCCGTCTCCCGTATGGTCACTTATTCGTGATATTTTTACTCTAAAGTCTACAAAAGGTCTAAAACTTGTTAAGTCAATAGTTTTTACAAAACTAATAGCATTATTATATTTTCCTGAGTGTACTAAAGGATGGTTCAGTACGACGTAGTTTTCAAAGTCTCCAGCACCTGCTTTTTTTACAGCAAGTTCAATTTTATAACTAGTGTAAGTAAATTTATCGCTACCACCATTACTTACTGCTTTGTGCCCTCCTCCGTAGTTAAAAGTTATGGCTGTTTCGTCTACTTCTTGTAACTGCGCTGTTGTTAAATTAAAACCAGCAGCAGCACTGCCTACTAAAACTTTTGCATCTTGAGAACCGCTTCCGTAGCCTGTAGTTTGTTCAATAGTCCCTCCTGCACTAGGGGTATTAGAAATAGAAGTTGCTCCTACTCCTCCTCTGCCTTCAAAAGGTCCTTGACCTAACGTACCTACTCTAAACTGGCTTGTAATACTTTTATACTTTTTAATTTCAGTTTGAGACATAACATCAGCATTTGAAACAATAGCCCCTGAAACATCAAAGTGATAAGAAACTCCTGATCCAAGAGTAGCATGGGGCCATGCGGTAGCAAGAGTAATAGTTGCACCTGAAATACTTGCTATCTTTACTACTCTATCTATACACATGAAATAAGTACCATCAGGTATCCAAAGACCTGCAGGCATTCCAGAACCTGGCATAAATTCGGCCACACTGGTGCTTGTTCTGCTTATAAGGTATCCTTCTCCTAAGCCATCATCACTCGGACCGTGTGAAGTATTAAGCGTAAGGAGTCTTACAGGTACTTTTGAGTCAGGAGAGTCTGTAGGAGACGATAACATTGTATCATTAAAGAATGCAGCATTATCTTGAGTTGTTAAAGTAGCAGTAGTATTACCATTAGCATCGCTTGTAGAGCCATTAGAGGCGGTTACGTACATAGAAGTAACAGCTCTAACAGTTATATATTTATCACCGTTAGTAGCATTAATTATTGGAGTGCTTCCTCCATCTAAAATAGTAGCAGTTGTAGATCCGTTCGTAAGAAAAATCTTTGTAGCTGTTTGACTCGCATATTTAGCTGCTTGAGACAAAGGAGAAGCTCTATCATCGTTTAAAAATACAGAAGATTGAGCGTCTACTAATCCATAGATAGGGCCTTCTGAAATTAAGTCTGTAATAGAGATAACTTGCTTATCTCCGGATGCATATTGGCTTTCCGCTGCTGCTGCTGCTGCGTCTGTTCTTTCTGTCATTGTTTTAAGCCTCCGCTATTGTTGCTACTGTTGTGTTTTGATTTCCTGCCGCATCGACAGTTACATTATAAACTCCATATTCTCCATCTGAAGTTCTACCTGTATGTACTTCTATGGATATAGGTCGCCCAGGTACTCTTAGCTCTCCGTAAAGTAAAGGAATAGGATCTCCTTCTCTTGCATTATTAGCACCTCCACTAAATAAATAATTAGTAGGAGACTCTCTATCTACTGCCGGATCTGGTGCCATTATTTGTTGTATACCTGCTATAGCTAAGTTAGCACTTAACAGTGCTAAAGCCAGGCCTGTTTTACTAGCTAAAGCAACGGTTAAACCCGTGCTTAAACCTCCTGAAGTAGTCATCCATGCAAGGCCTCCCGTACCTAAAGTAGGTAAAACAATAAAAACAATAAATAAAGCTGCTAATATTTTTCCTATTCCTGACTTAGAGCCTGCAGGAACAATAGCAATAGTTATATCTCCTTTCTCAATAGGAAGCAGGCACTCTTGTTCTCCAACGCTTTCCCCCGCTGTCTCTATTATAAAACCTACATCTTTTTCTACACATTCCCTTAAATAAGGCATGAAAGTAGGACGATTTGAGTTTATACACTTAAAAATATCAGCATAGTTATTAGTATTAACTATAAACTTTGAACCAAATTTTTCTGCTAACTCACCTTGTAAATACACATTACGCTGCATGACGATAAACTCCACTTATATATTTCTTCCAGAAGGGATATAAATTCTCCCTACAAGATATTCTATTTTCTGCATGATGATAAAATATATCATCCCCTAAATACACTCCGCAATGATTACCTACTAAAGCATTAATTCTAAAAATAATAACATCGTTAGGTTTCATATTGCCTTCTACACGGGCATATCCATAATCTTTTATTATTTCATCTGTGAAATAATCTAAGTCTTTTTCCCACCAATCATCCTCAAAGGCTGCTCTAGAAGGGATAGTTATGCCCTGTACTTCTAAATAATCTCTCATTGCTTCGAAGCAGTCATTTACGCCAAACTCATATTCTCTTCCATAAAGTAATTTGGTATCTCTCTCAGGTTGTAAAACTTTTAAATCCATATCAGGATAGTTAAAAATGTAGTAAGGTATTCCTATAGTGTTACAATATTTAATATCATTTTCACTTGGATCCGTTGTACCATTAGGATGACTATGAACTATTCCTACAATATCTCCTTTGTGGCAGATATTTATATATTGAGTAGAATCTATAACAAAGTCGTTTTCTCCTTCTGCTACATTATTACAAGGAAACCATTTCGTTTCTCCTTTAATTGCTACTAACACTCCACACCCTTCTTTCGGGTACCATTCTTTAAAGTGTGCTTCTATTTCTTCTAATTGTTTCATACTTTAGTACTTTAATGTTCCAGGGAATGATCCAAAAGGTAATCTAGCTGCTCCATTAGTCTTACCCATAGGGTTTTGATTTGCTGAGTTTCTTACTACAGGTATAACTCCGTATCTAATTTTACAAGAGTTTAGCAATTTTCCACAGATATCTGATTGTTCCCAGTGCCCTCCAGGTTCTGGACTATTATTGGTGTTAGTGCTGTGTAAGGACCTCCAAACAGTTCCCGAAAACCTTACATAGGCATTCTTACCATAAGATACTGAAGAAGAGTATTCTGTCCAAATGTGCGCTTGCTTCCAGTATGCGGAAGTTATAGAAGGAGTGTTTCCTGTACTTGCTAAAATACAAAGATATATTTCAATCTCTGTGGCTGTTCCTGTTTGTCCGTTTGTACCTGAAGATATAGCTGTAAAAATTGTGCCAGCAGAGTTTGCAAGTGCTCCTATACCTGCCCAAATAGTATTGCCTGAACTTGTTATAACATAAGTTTTGCCCTGCACAAAAGAGCCTGTTGAAACAGCAGAACCTATAAGATTATAAGTATAGTTTTCCTCTGTGTATGCAGTACTGCTACTATACGATGTTATGCTTGCTAATGTGCTTAATAATACTAAAGGTCTATCATCAAAATCAAAATAAGCAGTATGAGAGTAGACATTACCATCAGTGCCTTTATAACTATAACTGCTATTAGCTTTCCAAGTACATCCTCCTCCTTTTCCCGAGTCATGACCTTGGTATTTCCAGCTACAGAACTTCCCTACGACTACTCTTCGAGGTAGTTTTACGTTTTCTAAGTCAAAAGGTGTTGCTACTTCAAAAGTTACAGATATCCCGTCCTCGGAGGCTATTCTATCTATTATGTATTCTTGTGTTCGGAATTCTATAGGAGGGCTTGCGTCGCCACTATTTCCATGTAAGTACTTTTCTAGAGTTTGACGTCGAACAAGTCTTTGACCAACTAAATCATCATTTTTAAAACCCTCTAGTTGAGAACTTAAAAGAGTTCCGACATTAGCAATAGTTAAACTTGGTCTATTTGATGCACCATCAGAAGAAATATCCAAGCCATCTATCATCATAGGTAGAGGTTCGTAGTCACGAATAGTACAATCATTTGGAGTAGCTAGTCCTAGTCCGGAGCCTACACCTGTTGCAGTAAATATAGTACCTACGTTATTATTTGCAGCTCCAATTGAAGGGTAATGAGTACTACTTCCACTAGGGCCTGTGGTTTTTATAGTATAACTATCACCAACTATAAAATTACCTGCAAGTACTGGATTAGTAGGAAGAGTTTTATCTCTAAAACGTACATCTGTTAAGTCTGCGTCTAAACCTGGATGAAAATACAAAGTCGACCCATTAGGTAAAGTTATCTGAAATAGCTCTACTAAACCAGAAGTTATCTCTGGGGCTTGTGCATCTGTTGCAATTACATTACTCATGCTTCAAAAACTCTCTGTAATGATAGTGAAAGACTATAAAAATTATCATAGTCATAAGTTGTAGAATAGGTTTTAGAGATTACTTTAACATCTCTTTCTCCCGTACGGGTAGTGTTGTTACTGTCAGGAAGAGTTAAGATAAATTTAGATACACCTTTTTGAGTGTCTAAGAAAAGAACTATATCGTCTATGTCCTCTTTAGTACGCGTAGAAAAACTTAAGGAATATGTTTCTGCTAAAGTATTAATACCATCTGCTATCCGTTGTTCATATCCATCTCCAAAGGTAGCTATGAGTACTTTTGGAGTGCTTTGCTTTGACATACTTTTATCCGGCGTTCCGACTAAAGTACCGTCACTTTGCTTTATACCTATTGACATTATGCTGCTCCATACGGATTGAGTATTCCGCCCGATCGTTTTTGATTTTGTAATTCTACTTGTACAGCCTTAGCTACTACTGTGCCGAGTTTATCCATATCTGGACCACTGCTTCCTTCTTTGTTAGTTTTTCCATCAGAAGAAACATTAACTATGATATTATTAGTAGTACCTCCTCCATTTTTTAAGTCTACGGGTATAGAGTTTCCACTTCCTAAAGGTACGACTGCTTCTCTGCCGTGTAGCATTGCGGGGTATCCAGAAGTAGAGCCGTTTGCAACGCCTCCTGTAGCATACCCAGGCATTTTCCTACCGGCTTGAAACACTCCTCCACTTCTAGCCGGAACGCCCATAAAGTTACCTAAACCGCTACCTCCAAACATGCTTTTTATTAACTCAAAAGCTAACATTTTACTAATCATTTTTGCAATATCTAATATAATTGCTTTTGCCATGCTTGCAAATGCTTCTTTTAGTGTCATAGTTCCTTGAACCATAGCCATAATTGCAGA
>Ga0307488_10005070_pt1 | contig 10908 bp, 20 predicted proteins | sample SB02metaG_FD_202248 | JGI IMG/M metagenome (GOLD analysis project Ga0307488, IMG submission 202248) | Sea-ice brine microbial communities from Beaufort Sea near Barrow, Alaska, United States - SB 0.2 | ecosystem: Environmental > Aquatic > Marine > Coastal | place: USA: Alaska | collected...
ACCCCCTTTAGACCCCATGTAGCCCCCCTCCAGACCCCCTCCAGAATCCTCACGCAAGCAAGTTTCCAAAAGTGTTACCCACCCGGTCGCTGCGCCCCCACGGCAGGTTCCCCGTATCCACGCCTCGCACAAGGGTCATGCATCACTCCCCGGGGTCAGCTTAGCATGAGCATCTTCGATGGGGTCTTGAAGAGGTCTGGACAGGGACTTGAGGGAGTTTTCAACCCAGTCTCCGGCCTCATGTGTAAAGCCCTCATGTGATTGCTCGAGAGAGTGATGTACTTATAATTGATCGGCTGGAATTTTTGCTGATTTCGCGCCAATTCTGATCGTTTGTGGTCCCTGATTGGTCAAGGGACATTGCATCATCTCTCTTCGTCCCTGATTCGTCGAGAGGCTAGATTCAGGGGAATCAGGGGGTAGTCATAGCGGAGACTGGGTTCAAGGGGGTCTTGAGGGGGTCCCGAGGGGGTCTTGAGGAGATATTGAGGCGGTCTGGAGGAGGTCTTGAGGGGGTCGTGATGGGGTCTCGATGGGGACAAACAAAACAGTCAGGCCCCGCCGCTCTCCTGCACGCGCACAATCTTCTTGAGCGCGTCGCGCGACTCCACGCGGTCGTCGAACCAGTACTTCTGATCGTTGACGATTATGTAGTCCTCGTTGTAGTGGCGCGAGTTAAAACAGAAAACAATCATCGAAACCAATGAATCATATTTTTAGCTCCAAGCGCTCGAACCAAGCGGGTGTGCAGCCAGCAGCGCAAGTTGGAGTTGAAGGCAAGATTTGAAACCGATTCGACATATTTTAGCTTCAAGCTCGCAAGCAAAGCGCGGTCGACCCAGGGCAATGTGCACTGCCCTGCCTCGTGCCCCTTGCCGCAGATCAGCACGGCGTCCTCCGGTCCCGCCATTGCGATGGCCGCGCGGATTGCGAAGTACCGGTCCACAATGTAGCGGCGCAAGTTGACATTGAAAGCAAAGTCTGAAAGCGATTCACCATATTTGAGCTTCAAGCGCTGAAATCAAGCTGGGGTCAAGCTGGGGTCAAGCTGGGGTCAAGCTGGTGTCAAGCTGGGGTGAAGCTGCGGTGAAGCTGGGGTGAAGCTGGTGTCAAGCTGGGGCCAAGCTGCGGTGAAGCTGGGGTGAAGCTGGTGTCAACTGTCAAGCTGGTGTCAAGCTGGGGTCAAGCTGGGGTCAAGCTGGTGTCAAGCTGGGGTTAAGCTGGGGTCAAGCTGGGATCAACCTGCACCGCCCTACCACAATGACGTAGCGCCGGCACATGTTCTGCAGGCGCATGGTCTCGTGCCGCGCGTTCCTGTGCTGCAGGTACATGTCCTTCAGGAATGGGAACATCGCCTCATCCTTGATCACCTGCCGCGCGTTAAGGGCTGATGCATTGTGCTCGCCACGTCATCAAACGCAATTTTGTAAACTCGTACACTGGGTGAGTTCTAGGGAGAATGGCTGAAGAGCTACGAGTATGAATTTAATTATGCTGACCGCTAGCTCCAATCTGAACACCCCATGTTCACATAAAATATACCCCCCCTTTATTGGGTTGAATGGCATCCTACGACGTGGCGAGCACTATCCATCAGTCCCTACCGCGCGTAGATGGTGTCGCGGAATCCGTCGACGACATCGTTGAGGATCTCGTACGGGTCCTCATTGCGCGGGTTGTCGTTCGTCACAAACACGACGTTCAGGGGCGAAACACTCGTCCACTTTTCGATTTGACATGAGCATGTCTTCAGGGATACGCTGAGTGTTCTCAGTGCTTTCAGTGACAAAAACAGAGTCAGGAGAGGAGAACAGAGAAAAAGAGTAGAGAGGAGGAGGGAGAGGAGAGGATGAGGGAGAGCAGAGGAGAGAGAGGAGGGAGGCGGACGAGAGGGCAGAGAGGAGAGAGAGGATATGGAGGAAAAAGAGGAAGAGAGGGAGATAGAGGAGAGAGACAGACGAGAACCGTGAACACCGGAAACATGCCGCTCACAAGGAATCAGGTTGGGGTAAGATGTGAAAGTCCCTGCCGATGTTGCTGTACTCGTGCGCGATCTTGCCCATCTCCTTGCGCTTGGTGGGGTCGCGGTCGCCGCCGCACCCGAACACCGTGATGACCCGCAGGCAGGGGCTTGCACCCGTCCACTTCTCGGCTTAAGCTGAGCACTTTTAGCGGGATGTGTGGGGTAGCTTCAGTGACAAAACAGGCTTAGGATGAGTTGGGAAGTGGACGAGTGTGAGCCCCTACCCGCAGCGCGCCAGTGTCGCGCACGCTCTTGATGGCCTTCAACAGCGCATCCGGCGAGTGCGCGTAGTCCACGATCACCGGGAAAGGCTGCCCCTCGTTGTAGCGGCGCAAGTTGACATTGAAAGCAAAGTGTGAAAGCGGTTCATCATAGTTTAGCTTCACGCGCTGAACACAAGGGCGGTCATCCTGGGGTCAAGCTGGGGTCAAAGCTGGGGTCAAGCTGGGGTCAAGCTGCTGTCAAACTGGGGTCAAGATGGGACCAACCCAGGTCAAGCCGGGGTCAAGCTGGGGTTAGCTGGGTTCAACCTGGGGTCAACCTGAGGTCAACCTGGGTTCAACTGAGGTCAACCTGGGGTCAACTCAGGGTCAACCTGGGGTCAACATGCACTGCCCTACCTCGTCCACCAGCTCCATGCGCCCAGGCACGGGCTCCATGGCCTCCACCCCCGCGGCGATGATGTCAAGCGGAACCTCCAGCGCCACCCCCACCGCCACCGCAGCCGCGATGTTCGTCACGTTGATCTTTCCCACGATGCCGCACACGGCGTCGAACGAGCCCACTGGCGTGCGCACTTTGATCTCCGTCTCGCAGGAGGGTCGTTGAGAACGAGCACTCGAACGATATCGGAGCATGGCTTACCTGCAGGGTGACTGCTCGTATAGATGGACGGAGTTCGATCCGTTAATTCAACGTCGGTCGTGTGCTCGTTCTCAATAAGCCCCACCGGAGGAGGAGGAGGAGGAGGAGGGGAGGAGCAGGAGGAGGAGGAATGGGAGGAGGAGAAGCAGCAGCAGCAGAAGGAGGAGGAGGTTAAACGTCGGCCGAGTGATCGTGCCTGTTGTCAAGAAATCCCCTACCTCGAACAACGTCAGCTTGGCCTCCTCCACGAACACGTCCGCAATGTCCTCCTTGCCCCGGTGCGTAGCGTAAGTAATGATGGGCACGCGCTCGCCGCCTCCCGCCGCTGCAATGAAGTACGCCGCGTTGTCAAAGTCGAACTCCGCCCACTGCTAGAGTCTTACACTCCTCCATTTTGTGGCTTGACGTAAGCACATTTTGCGGGATACGCTGGGTGGTTTCAGTGTTTCCAGTGACAAAACAAGTTTCAGGTTGATCTGACAAGTGAACGAATGGAAGCCCTTACACCAGTCCATTTCTCGGCTCAATGTGAGCACCTTTTGCCGGATATGCTGGGTGGTTGCAGTGTTCCGGTGACCAAAACGGTCTCAGGTGGATCTGAAAAGTGGACGATTGTCAGCCCCTGCCCACTTCTCCTCCTGCTCCTCCTTCGCAATCGCTTTCTCCTGCGCCGTCCGCTCCTCCTGCTCCGACTCCTTGCAGGAGGGTCGTCGAGACCAAGCACTGGAATTGATCGGGGCATGACTTCATTTCGATGTGAAAGCTCATACAGACACGCGGCCTTGACCGTCGATCCAACGTCGGTCGAGTGTTCATTCTCATAACACCCAGAAGGACGAGAAAGGAGGAGGAGGAGCAGCAGCGAAAGGAGGATAAGGAGGAGATTCAACGTCGGACGAGTGGTTGTTATCAATCACGCCCCCACCTTGCAAGTGAACACCTTGTACAGATGGTCGGACCTCTCATCCGGGTCCCGCGGGCCATCCACGTTGATCACCGCGCGCTGCCGTGTGGGGTCCGTGAGGCGCCGGAACAGCTCCGCCTTGGCGTCCCGGTAGTTTGCCATGGTGCCGTGGAAGTCCAGATGATAGGGACTGATGGATAGTGCTCGCCACGTCAAAGAATGCTGCTCAAAATGCGTTTGATGACGTGGCGGGCACTATTCATCAGTCCCTAGCACGTCATAGGACGCAGTTTGACTCAGGAACGAGGGTTCGAAATGCGTTTTATAATGACGTGGCGAGCACTATCCATCAGCCCCTACCAGGTGATCGTGCGTGAGGTTGGTGAACACCGCCACGTCGAAGTCGGTGCAGTCCACTCGCCCCTGCGCCAGCGCGTGGCTCGACACCTCCATCGCCGCAGCCGCCGCGCCGTTGTCCAGCATACCCGCCAGCTAGGGACTGATGGATAGTGCCCGCCACGTTATAGGAGGCCATTTCATTCAATAAGCAAGGGGTCAAAATGCTATTGATGACGTGGCCAGCACCATCCATCATGGATGCCATTCAACTCGGTATACACAGGTTCAAAGTGCGCTTGATGACGTGGCCAGCACTATGCATCTAGCCACATCATAGTGTGCCATCTAACTCGATAAACGAGGATTCAAAATGCGCTTGATCATGTGGCGAGCACTGTCCATCAGGCCCTACGGCCAGCAGCTGTTGGCATTGCAGCGCGTCTGGCGTTGTGTTGGGCACCTCGTACTTGCCCGCGTACGGCGCCAGGAACCCCGGCTTCGTGGCTCCCCTCCCCCGCGTCGGGTCCCGCTCCAAGTAGGGCCAGGCAGATGTTGCTCGCAAAGTCATAGGATGACATTTAATTCGAACTCAGGGCTTATGTGGACTGCAAGGTTGTCAGAGTCAGAGAAATTAGATTCTTTGATTGGTGGAGCGTGGACGGTGCCCCTCCACTCTGCTCCGAGCCTCAGCGGACACTCAGCGTAGCAGAGCAGAAAGCTCAATCAATGAGCGCTCGAAACGTGTTGATGGATATTGTGAGATACATATGTATGTCCCTACCTCCTCAGGCTCCCAGACCCCGCCGTGGGGAGTGAGCTTGAGGTCACCCAGCTCGTACCCGATGGTGCCGATGACACCGGTGGGGATGTCCGCGGCCTCCAGGATGGATCGAATCAAGTGTGTGGTGGTGGTCTTGCCGTTGGTCCCCGTAACACCAATCGTGGTCAGCGCCGTGGAGGGGTTGCCATAGAATAGGGACTGACAGATACTGCTTGCCACGTCATCAAACGAATTTTAACTGTCGGCAATAAGATTGGTAAAAACGGTATCTAGACCAGGAGCTAAAACTCCAGTCTGCTCCTCACCCTGACCTTGACACGTGGCAGACTGGGGCAGATCGTCGCCTCAATACCTCGTTCACTCAGTGTCATGCCATCCTACGACATGGCGAGCATTATCCTAGTCTCCTACCGTAGAAGGCGGCTGCGAGGCGCGGCAACGCGCCGGAGGTGGAGGGAACGATCACCAGCGGGGTGTCTTCCGCCAGGCCCGGGATCAGCTCCTCGGCGACGATCGCCACCGCGCCTGCAGCCACCTCTTCCTAGTGTCTGACAGATATTGCTCAACACATCATTAAGCGCACCTGGAACCCTCGTTTCTTGAGTCGAGTGGCACCCTGTGACGTGGCGTCTGTCAGATGTTGCTTGCCATATCATCAAACGCACCTTAGACCCTCGTTCCTTGACTTGAACGGCACCCTATCAGCCTGTGACATGGCGGGCAATATCTGTCAGGCCTTACCGCTTCAAGCGCGAACTGGTGCCCGTCCACCTCGGCGCCTCGGACGCACACGAACATGTCGCCCCCCAGCACTACCCAGTAGGAGGGTCATTGGGAACAAGCACTCGACCGAGATCGGAGCATGCATTAGCTTCAGGGTGATTGCTCATACAGGCGCCGGACTCTCTTCGTCGATTCAATGTCGGTCGAGGGCTTGTTCTCAATAACCCCCCTGCCCGGCTGTCGTTTGCAATCCCGCTCACCTCCACATCCTCGTCCTCCCCAAGGTTAACCCACTCGCTCACGTCCACTGTACCGTCCTCGAACAGCTCCCTTACAGAAGGGTCATTGCGAACACAAGCACTCGACCTATATCAGAGCACGGCTTACCTTGAGCGTGAATGCTCACACAGACCCGCGCATGAGAAGGAGGAGACTCAATGTCGGTCGAGTGCTTATTCTCAATGACGAGTGCTCTGATAGACGCGCGGAGTATACAGCGGAGGAGGAGGAGGAGGATGTTCAGCGTCGGTCGAGTGCTTGCTCTCAACAACACCCCTGCCTTAGCAGCGCGACACCGTCCTCCGCGTCCTCCTCCCCCCCCTCTCCCCCCTGCTCCTCGTCATCGTAATCACCCTCCTCCCCCTCCTCCTCCTCCTCCTCCTCCTCTTCGCCCTCGGCAACGCCAGCCGCCAGGGTCCTACACTCGTCCACCTTTTCAGCTCAACGTAAGCATTATGTATGGGATACGCTGGGTTGCGTCACTCTCTCAGTGGCAAAGACGCCTCAGGTTGAGCTGAGATGTGGACGAGTGGAGGCCCCTGCCTGCCGCCCCATCGGTGGCAAAGTCGCTCGCGGCGACGGCCATGGCGGAGGGGCTTCCACTCGTCCACTATTCGGCTCAACGTAAGCACAATTTGTGGGAGATGCGTTGGGTGCATGATTTTCCCCCAGTCTATTAGACAGGGGGGCACAAAGAGGTGTGACCAACACGGCTTAGGCGGAGCTGGAAAGTGGACGAGTGTAAGCCCTGCCATGGCGGCCCCGACCTCCTCCTCGTCCGCGTCCTCGTCGTCCCACCCGTTGACCTTGCACGAGGGTCATCGACAACAAGCACACGAACCGATATCGAGCGTGACTTATATCTACAGTCTGAATGCTCATGTAGACGAGCGGAGAAAGAGGAGGATGTTCGACATCGGTCGAGTGCCAGCGGTTCATACAGACGCGCGGAGTATATGGAGGAGGAGGAGGAGCAGGAGGAGGAGGAGGAGGAGGAGGAGGAGGAGGAGGAGGAGGAGGAGGTTCCACGTCGGTCGAGTGCTCGTTCTCAATATAACCCCTGCCTTGTCGAGGTACTCCAGCGCCGCCAGCTCCTCGTCGTCCACGGCGTCCTCACCCTCGCCCCAGGGTCCCTCCTGTACACGGCGTCCCAAGTTTAGTCATCCTTCTTATCTCGGTCAAATGCTTGTTCTCGATGACCCTCCTGCAGGGAGCAACACGCTGGCCGTGGCAGTGGCAGTGGGGGTAGCGGCGGGGTAGTGGTGGTGGTGGTGGCGTTGGCATTGGCGGTGGCGGTGGAGTGGCAGTGAGGTGGCGGTGACGGTGGCGGTGTCAAGGTCGGTGACAGTGTTTCACTTGTCCACCTCGAAACGTTTTTATATCATCACCAAACCATCCGAGACTCTCCACGAGCGCCCAGCGACGCCGCCGGTGGGTTCAGGGACAACACGGTAGGCAGATGAGGTGGGAAGATAGCGCCAATAGGGCCCCGCCTCGTCCACCTCCTCAGCGAGCGCCATCGCCTGCTTGAGTATGTCCGCGTCCACGCCCGATGCGTTGGCGGCACCCGAGGCGTTGGCGGCGGCGGCGGTGTCACTGTTGGCTACGTCATTGCCGCTCGGCACGACTTCGATGTCGTCGTCGTCGGCGGCACTCGCGCTCCAGGCCACACCGCGCGCGCCCGCGCGGCACGGTACGACGCGCCGCCGCGGGCGCGGCCTGCCGAATACCGCCGGGCGCCCTGGCACCCCGCGCGCTGCCGCCGCCGCCGCCGACGAGGGTCAGGTGCACTGTGAGCAAAACAGTCAGGGACGAGTACCCAGGCCTCCTCGTCGGATGCGGCGAGTGTGTGGACGGGTACGCCGGTGCACTGTGAGCGAACAGCCAGGGAACGAGTGTAATGCCCTGCCTTCCCACCCCCCGCCGCCGCCACGGGCGCGCTCCGCGCCCCTCCCACCACCGCCACCGCCGCCTGCATCGAAACTGCGAGCGCCATGGTAAACCTCAACCCTTCAACCCTCTCCTCTGCAAATCCGGCACTGCTTTTGCTTTCTCGACTCAGCCGAGGGATGTGTGACGCAGCCGACGCTGTATCCGGCTCCGCCTCTCCCGTATCCGCGCTCGCGTGTCTCGAGCAGGCCCGGGGCGCCGTGTCGGTGGCTATGCGGCCCGGAGCAATCCTCGTCTCTGACAGCGCAGCGCTCAGAGGCAAAATACCGATAAGACCCAACGCAATCTGGCGGCGAGGACCTTCTCTATGGGCATTCACCCTGAAGATGTGTGTACCCGGTACACAAGACACTCATAACGGCCAGACCCACCTCCAGTGCCGAGCGTTGCCGTCTGGTAAACCCCCGAGGGTTGAGTCACATCGCGGCCCACAGCGACGCAGCGATGCCGTTCGTTCTCCCCGCGCGGCCGCTGCCGCACGTTGCCCCGGGGTCGCGGTGGGTGCTGGATGGGGTGACGACGGGTAGCCGCGGGAGCAGGTTGGCGGCGGCGGTGGTACCGCAGCGACAACACTTGCGCGCGGGTGGGGGAGGGGTAGCTTCAGGCTGTGGGATCTGCGCGAGCCGGGGCGCCTGGAAGCAGGCGGCGCGCTTGGTGAGGCAGCGCGCCCCGCCCGCGGCGCTCCCCCCGGAGCGGGACTCGGGATCGCGGGACGAGCTCGACACCGTGACGCGTAAGTGGGGGTTGGAGGCAGGGCTGCAACCCCCCTCCCATCCCCACCTCACCTGAACTATCTAGTATCTACCCCCGTCCCAAGAGGTATCAAATAAATATCCGTCCCGTCCCGTCCCATCCCATCCCAACTTCACCTCGACTTTACACCCGTCCTCGAGGTACGCAAGGACGGCGAGCCCGTCACCCAGTCCATGGCGCTCATCAAGTGCGCGCCGACCCCCCTCGAAATACCCAAAGTATCCAAACTCCCCTCGAAGCATCCAAAATATCTTGAGAACGAGTGTGGTGTGTTGGTTCTCTGCTCCGCTACGCTGAGTGTCCGCCGAGGGTCGGAGCAAAGCACACCCGCACAAGTCAGCCGCACCCCTCTCTGTGCTTAAACCAAAGTGAATCGACACTGTCTCGAACGTGCCCTCAAGGACACTTGGAGTCGCGCAGCAATCAGAGGATATTTTTCGTTTTGAGACGGGTGTGCGGTTGAGGTGAGTGAAGAACTGATGATGGGTTGGGCTGAGATGGAGATTTCGAAGGGGGTGGCTGGTGTTACGGGGGCGCGCACTTGATCAGCGTCATGGACTGGGTGAAGGGCTCGCCGTCCTCGCGTCTTCGAACAAAGCGGGGTTCTGGGGAACGGATCCGATTCTCTGCCTGCTTGCAGTCAGAGAACGAGAGAACCCCGCCAGATGTTTTCACGGGAGAAAAGCGTCGGTTGGCACTTGCCTGACGCGGCTGTGACGGCTGACGTGGTCTGGTACAGAGGCGTGTGTTAAAGCTGTGGTCGATATGGTCACCTGCGCAAACAGAGACGTCGGCGATACGGTCCCCTGACCAAACATAGACGTCGATGATATGGTCCCTCACAGCACTCGTACTGTCGTTGGGCGGGGCTGTGGTCGATCTTCAGAAAATCCAAGTCCGCGTTGGACGTGGGCCATAAGGCCATCTGACCAAACCGAGACGTGTGCAATACGGTCACCTGACCAAAACATAAGTGTGGTGCGGCCCTGGGTGTTGGCAGGGCTGTGGTCGATCTTCAAGTCCAAGGATAAAGAGGACGGGTCCAGTGGGAAGAACCGGATTGACACAGCGAAGAAGCTGCTCAAGCGGTACGGGAGCGCGTACCTGATCACGTCTATCTCGCTGTCGCTGGTGTCCATCACGGCAGGGGGGTGATTGAGAACACGCAATGCACCGACGTCGAATGCTTGTACACTGTGAGCAAACAGTAAGATGGTACCTGCTTGAGGGCTCCCGTGCGGTATATCTCGTCACCTTGGGTCTCGACGTACACAACCAGACAGTGAAGCCATTGAGAACAAGCACTCGACCGACGTTGAATCTCCTCCTCCTCCTCCTTCTGTGTTCCCCCCGCGTCTGTACGTGTATGAGCCCTCATCCCGAAGGCAAGTCATGCGGGCTTGTCCGATCTCGGTCTGAGTGCTTGTTTTGAATGACCCTACATCACGGTGTGCTATGCGCTGATCAGCGCGGGCGTGGACGTGGCCAGCCTGCTCGACCGCGTGGGGCTCAGCGTGAACTCCACCAGTGAGAAGTTTGGGACTTTCGCCTTGGCGTACGCGGCAGGGCCTGGGGCTCACACTCGTCCACTTTTCGGCTTTACCTGAAGGGTATTGACTGGATGAAATAGTGTCGTCTGATCCATGCAGTGGAAGCTTCTACTGCGATACCATGTGGTAGTGATGTGTCGCACGCCGAGGGGAAGTGAGAGTGGCATGACAAAAGTCTGTGAGGCTGAGCTCGCTCGCGCGGCCGCGTGCAAGTGAATCTCTAGTCTGTCCCAGTCAAACCAGACTGGAACCAACACTCACCAGGTAGACACCACCAATCATGGCCCTGGTCCAAGGCGCACAAGGCATCCAGCCCCATTCGGTTCCCGCCCACAGTCGCGCTGACGCCGGTGGTCGCGGGGTGGCTGGCAGGGCCGCACACTCGTCCACTTCTCAGTTCAACCTGAGTTGTTTTTGTTTTCACAGGAGCAACCCAACGTATCGCTCAAAAAAGTGCTTATGTTGAGCGGAAAAGTGGACCAGAGTAAGACCCTGGTTGCTGGGGAAAGGTCCGGGCTCGATCGACGACCCGGGGGAGGAGGAGGACATGACGGAGGCAGGGGCTTACACTCGTTCACCTCTCAGCTCAACTTGAGCCGTGTCTGTCACAAGAAAGCACCCTACACACCCTAAACACCCCCTAACACCCCCTTAATATGGGCTACACAACCCCTACGCGCACCCCCTATCCCATACAAAGCGCTCAAGTTGAGCTGAGAAGTGAACGAGTATAAGCCCCTGG
>Ga0307488_10005071_pt1 | contig 10907 bp, 11 predicted proteins | sample SB02metaG_FD_202248 | JGI IMG/M metagenome (GOLD analysis project Ga0307488, IMG submission 202248) | Sea-ice brine microbial communities from Beaufort Sea near Barrow, Alaska, United States - SB 0.2 | ecosystem: Environmental > Aquatic > Marine > Coastal | place: USA: Alaska | collected...
CGAGGCGGGGAAGCCCTTGCTGCTTCGCCCACCGCCCGTTGCCATCCATAATGACGGCGATGTGTGAGGGAATTTTATCCGGCGGAACGCCCGTTGGATTGTTCACAGTCGGATGGTTTCATCGTGCCTAGCACCGATGCTGACAATACGTAGTTTTGCTCCAGTCAGGTCGGCTAGAGCACGGACATAGCGACGAGCGGCCAGCGGAAGTTCGGAAAATTTTCGGGCTCCAGATGTCGGCTTCATCCAGCCAGGAAAGACGGTGTAGACGGGACGGCACTGGGCCCATTGCTCGGCATCGGTCGGGGGATGGGTGAGTTTTTTTCCTCCGAGTTTGTAAGCGGTGCAGACCTTGATGGAGGGCACGTCGTCGAGGCCGTCAAGGTTGGTGATGGCCAGTTCATCGATGCCGTTGATCATCCCAGCGTAGTGAGTGGTCACGGCGTCGAACCATCCACAGCGGCGGGCTCGTCCGGTAGTGGCCCCGAATTCTCGACCCATGCCATGAAGAAGTTGGGAGACCTTCTTATCTTCGGTAGGGAAGGGACCCTCGCCGACTCGGGTGGTGTAGGCTTTCATGACACCGAGAACTTTATCGATGCGGTGGGGAGGTACTCCCGAACCAGTGGAGGAACCGCCGGCGGTGGTGTTTGAGCTAGTAACGAAGGGGTAGGTCCCGTGGTCGAGATCGAGGTAGGTTCCTTGAGCGCCTTCAAAGAGGAGGTTCTTTCCGCGAGCCATGGCCTGATGAAGCCAGACCACGGTGTTGGTGATGAAGGGGCGCAATAAGGTAGCGGCAGTGAGGTACTCTTTCAGCGAGGGATTGAGGGAGAGAGGTTTTGCCCCGAGGGAGCGAAGGACGGCGTTGTTTTCTTTGAGGCGCTTCCGGTATTTCTTGGCAAAGGAATCTGGATCGAGCAAGTCACCAACCCGGAGGCCCGTGCGGGCGGCCTTGTCTCCGTAGGCAGGGCCGATGCCACGCTTGGTTGTACCGATTTTATTTTTGCCCTTGTTGAGTTCGCGTTGTTCGTCGAGGGCGCTGTGCCAGGGCATAACTAAGTGGGCGCAGTCGCTGAGGAGGAGATTGCGCTCTACCTTGATTCCGCGCGCCCGCAGGCCTTTAATTTCGGTGATAAGGGCTAAGGGATCGACAACAACGCCATTGGCGATGACACAGACTTTCCGAGGACGAAGAATTCCGCTGGGAATGAGGTGGAGGACAAATTTTTCCTGCCCGTGAACAATGGTGTGACCAGCATTGTTGCCGCCTTGGCTGCGAACCACCACATCGGCCTCATCCGTAAGATAGTCGATAATTTTGCCTTTGCCTTCATCGCCCCATTGGGCGCCTACGAGAATGTTGTGTGCCATAATAAAAGGTTGAGCGCCGACAGTCTTTAAGACGCGACGCGAACGGTGCTGTTTTTCATAAACGGCGCTTTCGGGCAAGAATAACCCGATGACCTCGGCGATTTATCGTCGGGACAAAAGGTCTTCTTTTCTCCGTAATGACCGTGCTCTGAGGCCAAACCTATCCTTTTATTAGGAGGAGAATTTTTCATGGGGTTGCTGCCGATTGAATAAAAATTTTTCCTGCTCGCCGGCGCAAGTGCTGCCCTTGAGCAAGATTGATCTTGGCCGGAGCGGTCGTGGAAAGAGCGAGATTACGGGCCCGCTCAATCGTGGCAAAGTTCGGTTCGGCCGGCGCCTGTTCTCGTAACCAAGCGCGGAGCAATCTTCGTTGGCGGGCCACCGGCATACGGCGCAGGGAAGATGTGGTTAGTTCTGCTTGGGCGGCATCTTCCGCCACCAGAGATTCGAGCCAATCGTCCTCGGCCTCAAGGATCTCTGCCGCCCGAGCCATCGGAGGGATGGGGTCGTGACCGATCGCTGTCGTGAGGGCGGGCAGGGCATCAAGGCGGAGGCGGTTGCGGGTGTGGGCTCGGGAAAAGTTCGACTCATCTTGGCGAAAGCCAAGCCGCCGTAGTTTGGCGTGATCCTCGATTTCCCCTCGGGTGAAGCCGAGGAGAGGCCGGATAAGGACGAGGCCGGTGGCGTCGAGCGGTGCGGTGGATCGCAAACTGGTGAGGCCACGTAACCCTCCACCGCGGGCGAGGTGGAAGAGCATTGTTTCCGCCACGTCCCCCGCATGGTGGGCGAGGAAGATAATAGTGGCGCCACGTTTTTTTGCTGATTTGGCGAGGAAGGCGCGGCGAAGTTCGCGAGCGGCCTGCTCCAATGATTGCTTGCGCCGAGCGGCCCGAGCTCGGGTGTGTCCTCTTCCCTGAAGGCAGGGGAGGCGGTACCGTTGGGAGAGCTCAGCCACGAAAGCAGAATCGGCGGTGGCCTCGGCCCCCCGGAGGCCGTGGTGGAAATGGGCCACCGTGAGACTTTGGAATTTGGCCAGCCTGAGGAGGTCGAGCAAAACAACGGAATCACAGCCACCGGAAACAGCAACGAGGGCAGAGGTCGAGGGTGGAATGTCTGCCACCGCGGTCAGAAAACGCCCTAACAGGTTCTCCTCTCCTTTCATGACTCAAACTGGCTTGAGCTGCGCTGCCCCGAAGTAGGGATGGAGTATTTCGGGTAGCTGGACCGAGCCGTCGGATTGCTGTCCATTTTCGAGCAAGGCAACGTAGAGCCGGGGCAAAGCCGTGCCCGAGCCATTGAGGGTATGGCAGAAGTGGTTTTTCCCATCTTCGCCCTTATAGCGCAGGGCCATGCGTCGTGCTTGGTAGTCGCCAAAGTCCGAGCAACTTGAGACTTCAAGCCAATCGCCATGGCCGGGGGCCCAGACCTCGATGTCATAGGTTCGGCGGGCACTGAATCCTAGGTCGCCTCCGCAGAGCTCAATCACTCGGTAGGGTAGTCCGAGTAATTGGAGGACTCGCTCGGCGTCGGCTGTTAGGGCTTCCAGCTGGGCAGCCGAGTCTTCTGGCTTGGTGATCTTGACTAGTTCGACCTTGTCAAATTGGTGCATGCGGACGAGTCCGCGGGTGTCTCGCCCAGTCGAGCCTGCCTCCCTTCTGAAGCAGGGAGTGTAGGCGGCGTAGGAGAGGGGAAGGGTCGGGGCTGGGAGAATTTCGTCCCGGTGAAAATTGGTCACGGGTACTTCGGCGGTGGGGATGAGAAAAAGGTCGCTTTCTTTGATGCCAAATAAGTCCTCCTCAAACTTAGGGAGCTGACCAGTGCCTGTCATAGTTGCCCGATTAACCAGATAGGGAGGGCTCATTTCGGTGTACCCATGGTCGCGGGTGTGCAGATCAAGGAGGAAAGAGATAAGGGCACGCTCTAACCGAGCTCCTGGGCCGGTGTAGCAGACGAAACCACTCCCGCTGAGCTTGGCTGCCCGCTCGGTATCGAAGAGGCCGAGCCTGGTTCCGATCTTCAGGTGATCCTCGGGTTGGTCCAAGACGGGGGGGTGGCCCCAGGTGCGTCGCACCGGGTTGGCTTGGGCATCCTCGCCGTGAGGGATGTCATGGTGGGGGGTGTTCGGGATGGCCAAAAGAAGGTCGCGTTGTCGCGCTTCCGCCGCCGCGGACGTCTGCTGCAGGGCCTCCATCACCGTTGCCATCTTTTTTGACTCCGCTTCGAGGGAGGAGCTGTCATTGCCTTGGGCTCGGCTGGCCCCGATTTCCTTACTGAGCCGCTTTCGTTCTGACTGAAGCTGCTGCCAGCGGGTTTCGTTACTGCGGCGCTCAAGGTCGGTCGCGAGCAGCTCGTCTATGCTGGTGTCGAGGCCCGGGCCGCGGAGGGCAAGGAGCTCCTTAATTGTTTCGGGAGTTTCGCGAATGGTGCGGATATCAAGCATATTTGATCAATTCTAGCTGGGAGAAGGCCTTAGGCCAAGCGGTGGAATCTGTTGGTGTCGGGGTGGACAAGAATTTATGGTTGGGGCAGAAAAAAATCCTGTGGAATTTCGCGATTATTATAAAACCCTCGGCGTGGCCAAAACGGCCTCGCCTGACGATATCAAAAAAGCCTTCCGCAAGCTGGCGCGGGTGCACCACCCCGATCTGGCTAAAGACAAGAAGACGGCGGAGGAAAAGTTTAAGGAAATCAACGAGGCCTACGAGGTTCTCAGCGACACCGAGAAACGTCAGAAATATGATGAACTAGGTCCGAACTGGCAGCAGGGTGGCGGTGGATTTCGTCCTCCTCCGGGCGGCGGTGGTTTTTCTGGTGGCTACGGCGGTATGGGCGGTGGGGGAGGGCCTCAGGAGCAAGAATTTTCCTTTGGTGGAACCGGATTTAGCGACTTTTTCGAGGCGTTTTTTGGAGGATCAGCTCGGGGTGGGCGGCGCGGTAGTGCCTTTCGTGGCGAAGAGACGCGACTGCGTGGTCAGGATGCCGAGGCCGATATCATGGTCACCCTCGAAGAGGCTCTCCATGGCAAGACGCGCCCGATTTCTTTCACCCGTGGGCGCTCCGGCAAGGTGGAAACCTACACGCTTAAGATCCCCAAGGGAGTGCGGGAGGGTCAGAGAATCCGCTTGGCCGGCATTGGTGGAGAGGGGAGTGGAGGAGGCCAAGCCGGGGACCTTTATCTTCGGGTCCGCTTCGAGCGGCATCCAGAGTTTGTTGTCGAGGGCACCGATGTCATCCACGAAGTAGAATTGCCGGTGACTCAGGCGGTGCTCGGTGGAGAAGTGACCATCCCCATGCTCGATGGCCGGGCCAAGCTGAAGATTCCTTCTGGCACTCAGAACGGACGAAAGTTTCGTATTCCAGGCAAGGGCCTGCCGCAGCGCGGCGGAACGCGGGGGGATTTCTACGCGGTCATTCAAGTCCAGTTGCCAACCAAACTCACTCCCAAGCAACGTGAGGTCTGGGAGTCGGTGGCCCGCGAGGGAGCCTAAGTTATGGAGGGAATGACCGATATCGCCTCTCTCCGGGTTGCCGCCAAGGCGGAACGTACCCATGCCTTGCTGCCGGTCCTCGTCGAGGCAGTGGTGGAAAAAGCTTCCAAGGACGGCAAGCCGTTTCTTGAGGTGCAACTCTGCGATGCCCGCGATCGTTTTATCTTGCGGGTCTGGTCTGATAGCGGGCAGTTCGCCGCAGTCCAATCCCTTACTCCAGGGGCCTGTCTCGAGTTGAAGGGTGATTTTCAAGTGCATCCCGTCTTTGGATTGGAGGCCAAGAACTGGAGTTTTTCCGCCCTGCTTGGTCAGACTAAAGAGGAATTTTTAGCTGGTCCCGCCGACCTGCGGGCGCGTCAGGAGGAAGACTTTCAACTCATTGTTTCTCTTGTCGCAGGGATAAAGGAACCGCGCCTTAAATCGCTCGGGCAAACTTTTCTGGAAAAGTTTGGATCTCGTTTTCAGCGGACGGCTGCGGCCCGGTTCTTCCACCATGCGCGGCGGGGAGGTCTGGTCGAGCATGTGGCCCAGATGATGAGGTACGCCGATGCCATCTCTCTGGTTAATACCTCGCTGCACCGAGATCTGCTGCTCTGCGGTGTTCTCTTTCATGATTGCGGCAAACTCTGGGAAAATTGCGTGGAGGAGGGAGGCTTCACCATGACCTTTGATGAACGGGGGGAGTTACTGGGGCACATTAACATCGGCATCGAGTTGATTAATTCTCTGTGGAAGACCCTGCCACTTAACGATTGGGAGGGCCTTGTCCCGGAGAATGAGGACGTCCGCCTCCACCTCCTGCATCTCGTGGCGGCGCACCATGGGGAACTAGCCTTCGGTTCGCCGGTGCAGCCAAAGACTCCTGAGGCGATTGCCCTACATTATATCGACAACCTCGATGCCAAGTTAGAGATGTTGGCCCGTGGGTACGAGGGCGGTCCTTCGGTAGCCGAGCGGATTTATGACAAGGTGCGTCCGCTCAACGTGCGTCTGGTTGCTCCGCTGGCCCCGCTGGCGGCACCATGAATCTGCTGAAGATTTTTACTCCCCTGGTTTTTCTTGTCCTTTCCCTTCGGCCGTCCCCGGCAGAGGAGGATGCCCTCCAGCATCGGTTAAGCGCATCACCTTCCCGTGTTTTCTTTTCCCATCTTCCGTCCTCCGTTGATCGTGGTCGGGTGCGGCCGCGGATGGTTGCCGGCATGGTTAATCGGGTTGTTTTGGCTCTAGCAGATGAGAGGGATATTGCTTCGGCGTGGAAAAGTTTTGTCAAACCGGGGGATCGGGTTGGGATCAAGGTTTCCACTTCGGGTGCTCCGGTTTCTTCGACCCATCCTGCCATCGTGGCGGCGGTGGCTGCTGGACTAGAGGCCGCGGGGGTGAAGTCCCAAGACATTGTTATTTGGGATCGCAGGGCCAGTACGATGAAACGGGCAGGCTATGAGGAGCTGGGTCGGCGCTACCTCGTGATTTCGACAGAAGAGGCAGGCGGTTATTCTGGCGAGGAAACGATGACGGCCGCTCTGATTGGAAAATTAATCGTAGGAGATCGTGAGTTCGTTGCCAGACCAGGTCAGCAAACGAGTAATAAAAGCCACCTTTCTCTGGTGGTTGTCGGAGGACTGGATAAAATTATTCATCTGCCGGTGCTGACCGACAGTATCTTTTCCGGCCTTCAGGGGGCATTGGCCGGAATGGTCTTGGACAACATCGATAACTGGCGCCGTCTGGCTCGCCCCCCTCATTTTGGTGATCCCTATTTGCCTGAGCTTTATTCCGACCCCCGTCTTGGCGGTAAGGTGGTCCTCTCTATTATGGATGCCTTGCGACCGCAGTATGCCGGTGGTCCTTTTCCCGGAGCGCAATATCGGGTCAATTACGGCGCCATCTTCGCTTCCCGAGATCCGGTAGCTCTCGATGCCACTGGGATGCGTCTCCTTGATCAATTTCGGGTGCAGGCTCACTTGCCCCTCCTGAGCGATCAAACTAGCTGGCTTAGCTCGGCAGAGATACTGGGGCTCGGCCATGCTAGAGAAGAGTCTGTTGAGCTTATCCCTGTCGGGCCTACCCCATGAACGAGAAGGAAATTTTGCGGCGTACCTCGCGGTCGTTTTACCTCACCCTTCGCCTTCTCCCTCGGGCGGTGCGGGCGGATGCTTCGCTGGGCTATCTGCTGGCCCGGGCTACGGACACGGTGGCCGATACCTCGAATGCGGAAATTTCCCAGCGGCTCGATTTACTCCGAAGGGCCCAAGCTTCCTTGGCTTCTCCTGAGCTGCTGGGATACTGGGCAGAGCCTTGGGTAAAGGCTCAAGATGATTCGGCGGAAGGGAGATTGTTGGCTGGTTTGCCTCTTCTGTGGCGACGGATGCAGGAACGTCCTCCGGCGGCTCGGGCTCGCCTGCGCCTAGTTATGGGGCACATTCTCCAAGGTCAGATCTTCGATCTCGAGCGGTTTGGACCTGGTCGGCCGCCGTTGAGCGAGGAGGAATTGGAGCGCTACACCTATCTGGTAGCCGGCAGTGTGGGAGAGTTTTGGACTGATTTGTGCTCGACTAACCTGATGAGATTTTCCCGAGACCCGGTTGACCTTATGCGGCAGCGTGGCCGTTACTTTGGACAAGGCCTTCAGTTGGTTAACCTTTTGCGTGATTGGCGGATGGACGAGGCTCTCGGCCGAGTCTATATCGCGCCGGAGCAAATCACCCGGTGGACCGAGCAGGCAAGTCATTGGCTAGGGGAGGGTGCTGCCTATTGCGCCGCCCTCAGATCAGGGCGGCTGCGTTATGCTACTTTTTTACCTGCACTATTGGGTTGGCATACTTTGGCTCTGGCGGCATCTCAGCCCTCAGGTTCCATCACCCCGGCCAAGGTTCCGCGTCGTCAGGTCCGAGCCTGTCTGGGTCAGGCGATCCCTGTCTGGTGGTCCGCTGGAGCGGTGGAGCGCCTTGCTCTCAAGGCAGGGCAAGAAGGGTCGAGCTATCGGGGGGGGAGAGAGCTATGATTGGGGTCTCCCAACAGAGAAAATAGCCGCTGGCGAGGCCGCATAAGAGGAAGGGTTTTCACCGGTGCATTTTTTTACAATATTGGTTCGGTCTGGCCTTTTCCTCCCTGCCATTCTGGGACATGGTCCGGCGTTGCTATGAGCTGGCTTATTTTTCTTGTCCTTGTGCCTGTCGGGGTGCCGTTGCAGTCTGATTTTGTTCTCGATCGGCTGTCGGCTAGTCAGAAGACGTTGCAAATTGTCTTGCCGACTTGGTTCATTGGGTAATCTTGTTCGGTTCTTTCCGCCATGCCCTTGCCATCCCTCCAGCGCTCTGTTGCCCGGCTTGATATCTTTCAGTGGATCTGCCGTTTTGCCTCCCTCGCCTTGGTTGGGGTGCTCCTGTGGATTCTTTGGGAAATCTTTGCGCAAGCTTGGCCTGCCGTTCGAGAATATGGCATCGGGTTTCTCACCGATATCCGATGGCAACCAAATCGCGACCGCTACGGAGTCTTGCCTTTCCTCCTCGGGACAATTTCCACCTCAGTGATCGCTCTCTTGATCGCTTTCCCTCCCGGGTTAGCTATCGCCATCTTCCTTTGTGAAGATTTTCTTCCTCGCCCAATGCGTCAAGTGGTGCGTTTTGTGGTTGAGTTACTCGCCGCCATTCCCAGCGTGGTTTATGGTCTGTGGGGTATTTTTGTGGTGATCCCGATCATTCAATCCTGGGGGGGGTGGGTTTCGGTTTATTTTGGGGGCGTTCCCCTCTTAGCTGGACCGGTTTATGGAAACTCCCTCCTCACCGCCGGAGTTGTTTTGGCCCTGATGATCCTGCCTACGATCACCGCGATTTCACGGAGCTCCATTGTGGCGGTGCCCCATTCCTTGCGTGAGTCAGCCTACGCGCTGGGTGCCACCCGCTGGGAGGCTATCCTCGGAGTCATCTTGCCGGCGGCGGCTCCGGGTATTGTGGCAGCAACTATTCTCGGCCTCGGCCGCGCCATGGGTGAAACCATGGCGGTGGCCATGCTCATCGGAAACAGCTCGCGCTTATCTTGGTCTCTCTTTGCCCCCTCTGGGACTCTAGCAAGCCTCTTAGCCAATCAGTTTGGTGAAGCCGAAGGGATGCAGGTGCATGCCCTGATGTATGCCGCCCTCGTCTTGGTTGGGTTCACCCTCGCCGTCAATATTGCTGGTGAGCTGGTTCTGCGTTATACGGAAAAAAGAACAGCCGGAATTCACTGACCCAAGATGGAAAACCCCGTCACCCATTTTGCAGGCTTCTTTGATGAGGGGCCTATCGATGCAACCAAGACGCTTGGTCGCTCCTTAACCAACCGCCTCCTCACCGGCCTCTGCATCGGGCTCTCGTTTCTCGCCATGATCCCCTTGGCTTCCATTCTTTATTTGGTGATTAAGAATGGCCTGCCGCTTCTGGACTTTTCCGTTTTTACCGAATTACCTCCGGCAGCTGGGATGACTGGAGGCGGTATTGGTAACGCGGTCATCGGTACCCTGGTCATGGTTGGGCTTGGACTTGCCATGTCGGCGGTGCCCGGGGTTCTCGCAGCGCTCTACACCAACGAGTACCATCCCACCAGCTACCTGAGCAGTACGGTACGCTTTGTCGCTAAGCTCTTGACCGGAATTCCTTCGATCATTTCTGGGGTATTTGCTTTTGCTGCTATCGTTCTGGTTACTGGAAATTTTTCGGCCTTTGCCGGAGGAGTGGCTCTGGCGGTTCTCATGTTGCCGACAATTTTTCTGACGGCAGAGCAGGCCCTGCTTGGAGTGTCCAAAGCTTATCGTGAGGCTTCCTACGGATTGGGTGCCACCCGCTTTCAAACCATTTTCAAAATCGTCCTCCCGGATGCCCTCCCCGCCATTATGACCGGAATTATGCTGGCGGTGGCTCGGGCTGCCGGTGAAACGGCTCCCTTGGTATTCACGGCGCTCTTTAGTCAGTTTTGGATGAACTCGGTAATGGAGCCGACCGCTTCCCTTTCTGTCTTAATTTATAATTTTTCTACGGTTCCCTTTGAGCATCAGGTGAAAATGGCATGGACGGCAGCCCTTGTACTGGTTTCCCTTGTCACCTTGACCAATATCACCGCCCAGTTGGTCTTTGGCAGAAAGAGCGCATGACTGTGAACAAAAAATTCGACCTCCTGACTAAGGTGCCCTTGCCTACTGCCAAACTAGAGCAGGAATCAGCTCAGTCTTCTAGTGGATGCCCTGACATCATTAGGGTTAGCGATCTCGATTTTTTTTACGGGAAAAATCAAGCTCTCTATAATATCAATCTGGTGATTCCGGAGCGGCAAGTTACCGCTTTCATCGGCCCGTCTGGTTGCGGCAAAACCACCCTCCTACGTAACTTTAACCGGATGAACGAACTGATTGATGGGGTTCGTCATACTGGTGATATCGCCCTAGCAGGGAGAAGTATTTTTGACCCGTCCTTCGAAGTTATTTCTTTGCGGCGTTTGGTCGGAATGGTCTTTCAAAAATCGAACCCTTTTCCCAAGTCGATCTACGAAAATATTGTTTATGGCCTCAGGATTGGCGGCATGAGGAAGAGGTCAAGCCTCGACGAGGCCGTCGAGCGTAGCCTTCATGGAGCTGCCCTTTGGGAAGAAGTTAAAGACCGTTTGCACGAGAATGCTTTGAGCCTCTCGGGAGGTCAGATGCAGCGGCTCTGTATCGCTCGTGCTATCGCCAATCGTCCCAAGGTTCTTCTCATGGACGAACCTTGTTCAGCCCTCGATCCTATTGCCACTTCGCGTATCGAAGAGCTCATCAACGAGCTAAAGAAGGAATATACCATCGTCATCGTGACTCACAACATGCAGCAGGCCACCCGCTGTTCCGATTTCACTGGTTTTTTCTACTTGGGACGGATGATCGAGTTCGGCAAGACCAAGCAGATTTTTTCCAGCCCATTGAGTAAGCGAACAGAGGACTACATCACCGGGCGTTTCGGCTGATCGAGGGGTCTTGATGACTAAGTTTTCTCAGAGCAACTTTCGTGCGGGTGTGGTGCGGTGGCCTGAAGAAAAGATGAGATA
>Ga0307488_10005073_pt1 | contig 10905 bp, 9 predicted proteins | sample SB02metaG_FD_202248 | JGI IMG/M metagenome (GOLD analysis project Ga0307488, IMG submission 202248) | Sea-ice brine microbial communities from Beaufort Sea near Barrow, Alaska, United States - SB 0.2 | ecosystem: Environmental > Aquatic > Marine > Coastal | place: USA: Alaska | collected 2017-05-06
AGCTTCTTTCGCCAAGCAGGAATCTTGGGGGATGGCTTCTTCTTGATCGGTGCCTTGCTGCGGGCCCCGATCTCGAAATGAACACTGCAAGTACGGCAGAACGTGCTAATGACGCCAGGCGACTCCTGCTGGGTGGCTCCGCACTTGGGGCAGGTCACCGCCTTTTTCGCGAGGCGAGGCGGCATCGTAGCAGTGCCTTAGATAAGACCTTTTTTCGGTAAGTTAGAAGGCGGGGTGGCTCCGGTCGGGCGGGAGCTTTCTGGGCGCGGGAGGCCAGACTTATTCGGGCTGACTTCTGATTTTCCAACGAAGGTGGCGCCGTCTTCAATGATGATTCGTCCGGCGCGAAGGTCTCCGATGAGTTGGGCGGTGGCCTTGAGCTCTACCCGGTCAGCCGCATCGATATTGCCTTGAACGGAGCCGTGGATAATGACGGATTTTGATTTTACCTCACCTTGCACGTTGGCACTTTTTCCTACAGTAAGGGTAGCATTGGACTGAATTTCTCCCTCAATTTTTCCGTCGAAGACGAGGTCGTTTTGAAACTTGAGAGTTCCTTTAACTTCCACGTCACTGGAGAGATGATTTCGGTTGCCGGGGCTGATGGGTTCGCTCATAGGATTAACAAGATTGCTTAGGTTCATTGGTGCTGTTGCAGGGGTTAAGTTAGTGGGTCGCGGGGGGGTGTCAAAAGGAAATGGGAACGAATGAAAAAAGGAGGGTTCCCTCGTTCATCCTGCCAGTTCCTCGGCAGGATAGGTCCATATTTCGCTGAGGGTCGGATGATAATGGGGGATACGAGCAAATTCAGCTGCGGTGGCGTGGTAGTGGAGGGCAACCACCACTTCGTGGATCAGCTCCGAGGCATGGGGACCAACCACCGCGCCTCCAATCAGCCGGCCGGTGCCACGATCGGCCAACAACTTAACGAAGCCATCGATTTTTCCCTGCACCAGAGATTTTCCGTGGTCGCTGAAGGGGTAGGAGGCGGCGGAGACGTCTATCTTGAGTTCTTGGGCCTCGCGTTCGGTTAGCCCTACCATGGCAGCCTCGGGCTGGGTAAAGACGGCAAAGAGCCGCAGGCGGTAGTCGATCGTCTCGAGGGGCTCATTGTCCTTCTTCAGGTAACGATGGGCATTGCGCGCCGCTATCTCTCCCTGCTCGATGGCGATGTGAACGATCTCGAGTTTGCCGGTGACGTCGCCGGCACCAAAGATATGGGGAACGGCCGTTTGTTGGGTCTCGGTCGTGGACAGGGGCTGGCCAGCTGGAATGTCCAGCCCGGCAGAGGGTAGGTCGAGTCCGCTTGTCGCGGGATCCCGTCCCAAGGCGAGAAGGATTTCCTCGGCTTGGAGCGTTTCCTCGCCCCCGGAGTGAGCCACTTGGACCCATTTGCCCTCCGGTCCGCGTCCGCTTTGAAGAATCTGGCAACCGAGGATAAATTTTGTGCCGTGACCTTCCATGCCTCGCTGAATCGCGTCAGACACCTCGTAATCCATCGAACTAAGAATGTGCTGTCCTCGTTGGATGACTGTGACCTGGCAACCAAGGGCCGTGTGGTAATGTGCCATTTCAAGGGCAACCGGACCAGCGCCGAGAACGAGGAGGGACTTGGGTGGGGCGGAGTTGTTCAGTACTTGGTCGCTGGTGAGGGGGTCCGCCTCGGAGAGTCCCGGGATGTCGGGGCGCCGGATGGAAGATCCGGTGGCAACGAGCAGGGTCTGGGCAGTGATGTCTTGCTTTGTTCCATCGAGCAGGATGACCGAAAGGGAATGGGGGCCGGTGAAGCGGGCATGGCCGCGGATAAGCTTGAAGGGGCCCTCCTCAAGTTGGTTTGCCCGGTCGCTGGAAAACTCATCGATGAGGCGTTTTTTGCGTTCGATAATTTTTGCCCCATTAAACCCCGGGTTGGTCACGGTGAGTCCGAATTCGTCCGCCTCATGGATTTCCTGCAAGCGGTTGGCTGACTCAATGAGGGTCTTGCTCGGCATGCAACCGCGGAGGATGCAAAGACCCCCGAGTTTCTCGGAGCCGTCGATTACGGCGGTGCGGAGTCCCGCGGCCGCGGCGGTGCGGGCTGCGGCGTATCCAGCGCTGCCGCCCCCGAGAACAACAAAGTCGAATTCATTCATCTTCAAATTTATAGACGCGGAAGAAGGGGTTGGCGAATACGGGCTCAAGGAAGGCGGGTCTATCGGGTCCGCGATCGAGGCGGGTGATCAGCGGCCGCGGCGGAGAGGGAAGGCCGAGAAGGGTGGCTGAGGTGGGGATGACCCTCTCGGGGGCATCACTGACAACATAGAGAACGCGGCGATGACGGAGAATCTGGACGGCCGTCTGGTCGTCTTTGGCGAGGAAAAACCGAGCAGTATCGGCTGAGCCGGGAAGGCTTTGGTGGGAGGAACCTCCCACGAGGGGCTGCTCACTTTGGCGCGCTAGCGCAGGAGAAATCCACCAGGGAGCGAGGACGCCGCCGCGGGGTTGGCTCTGAAGAAAATCGGCGACTTGCCGCACTAAGACGGCTTCCACGATATTTTCGGCACGGCGTTCTTGCTCATATTCCGAGGGCAAAAGGCGGGCTTCCCACTCGGCTGCGACGGGCCAGAGGCTAAGCAAGAAGACCGGCCAGATGATCCATGGTTTGCCCAGAGGGCGGAGCATCCACGGAAGAGCCAAGGCAAAAGTCATGGCCAGCCAAGGGCTCCATCGCGCCTGCCAGCCCGTCAGAGCGATAACCATGGTGAGGAGCAAAAGTAGGATGAGGGCTAAGGGATCACGGTTTCGGAAATAATCCCAAGCGAGCAGGAAGGGAGCAGCGAGGAGAAGCCAACCGGTCCAACGGAACATGGCAACCAGTCCGGTGCTTTGTAGTTCGCCCAGAAGGGGGGCCCAGCGAGGAAAAAGTTCGAGCACGGCTGCATCAGGCCAGGGACCCCGAAATCCTTCGAGCGCCCAAGCCGACAATCCTAATCCGGCGGTGAAAAGAAGGGCGTAGCGCCAAGTGGCAGGCCAAGCGGCCCGGCCCAGGACGATGGTGCGGGCTACTTCCTGACCAATGAGCAGGATGATTGGCTCGAACCAAGAAACCGACAAAGCGAGGCCCCACGCCGTTCCGGACATCCAAGCCCACCTTTTCTTTTGGCTGCGGAGGAAGGCGAATTGGCTGGTCAAGGCTAGGGTGGTGAGGAGAACAAGCAGAGATTGGTGATCGGGCCGCCCCAGAGCAAAGGCGTGGGTCAGGGCAGGGGAAAGGCAGAAGAGCAGCAGGGTCGGCCAGCGCGGTTGCAGTTCAAGCCTCCTTGACCAGAAGACAAGGAAAAGGATGGCAAGCAACCCGAGTAGGGGAGAAATCCAAGCTCCGGCGATGTCGAGTGAAGGGGTGAGCTGGGCGAGGGCAGCAATGAGGTAGTCCAGAGGTGCGGTGGTGTGCGGATGGGTTCCTATTGGATGATTTTCGAAATCGTGCGCATCAATGATGATTCCGGGATTTTCTAAGACCATCTGAGCGCGCTGCATCCGGGCGTGGCAGTCACCGTCGGCCAGAACAACTAGGCCCTCGCCATTGACTTGGGGGATGAAGACTTGATCACGATTCCAAGACACCGCGGCAAGGAAGACGAAGAGTAGAAAAATAGCACCGGCCAGTCCACGGAGGACAGATATGGGAAATCGACTGGTAATAGCCATGCGTCACGAATTTATGACGTAAAAAGACGGCTTTATCCGTAAAAAAGGCTGGAGCAAGTGGTGTGGCGGGATAGATTTGGAGAAAGCGCCGCAGTCCGCGGAGCTCATTACTGATTGGTACGAATTCTATGGCGGAAAATGAGACGGTAGGCAAAGTGGGACAGGCGTATGACGCCGCCCAGATCGACAAACTCGAGGGACTCGAGGCGGTGCGCAAGCGGCCGGGGATGTACATCGGCTACACCGATGAACGCGGCCTCCATCATTGTGTTTACGAGGTTCTCGATAACTCCATCGACGAGCATCTCGCCGGCCATTGTACCCACATCGATGTCATCATTCACGCTGACGGCTCCTGTTCGGTTCGTGATAATGGTCGAGGCATCCCTGTCGATATTCATCCCAAGTGGAAGATTCCGGCTATTGAACTCGTTTTGACCAACCTCCACGCCGGGGGAAAGTTTGGCCAAGGCGCCTACAAATTCAGCGGGGGATTGCACGGCGTCGGAGCCAAGTGTGTCAACGCCCTCTCTGAGTGGTTCAAGGCCGAGGTCTATCGTGACGGCAAAGTTCATTTCATGTCCTTTGCCAAGGGAAAGACGACTCAGTCGCTGAAAGTCCTCAGCGAGCTAAAAAACAAGAAGCACACCGGAACACAGATCACCTTTCTGCCGGACCGAGATATCTTTACCACGATCGAGTTTGTCTTTGATCGGCTGGGGGCACGCTTGCGTGAGTTGGCTTTCCTCAATTCCGGTTTGGAGATCCACCTGATTGATGAGCGGGTTGAAGGGGAGCCAAGAAAAACCCTCTTTCTTTACAAGCTCGGTATCGAGGAGTTCGTCAAGGAACTGGGCGAAAGTAAATCGGTCATTCACCCGAGAGTCATCAACATCGAGGGTCACCGCAAGACCAAGATGAAGGGCCACGAGGGCGAAGACCTGGAGGAAGATGCCTTTGTTGAGTGCGTGCTCCAGTACAACGACTCCTATTCCGATCAGATCCTTTGCTTCACCAATTCGATTCCCAATCCAGATGGCGGAACCCATTTAACCGGCTTTCGCTCCGCCCTGACCCGAGCGATCAATCAATATTCTAAGGTTAACAATCTGGCGAAAGACAAAGATCCAGCAATCAATGGCGATGATGTGCGCGAAGGTCTGGTTTGCGTCCTCAGTCTCAAGCACCCTGACCCGAAATTTGAGAGCCAGACCAAGGTTAAGTTAGTCAATCCCGAGGTCGACGGCATCGTTAGCTCCATTGTCTACGAAGGACTGATGGAGTATTTTGAAACTAACCCGGCCATCGCTAAAAAAGTCTTCGAGAAATCGATCACCGCGGCCCGGGCTCGCGAGGCAGCCCGCCGTGCTCGCGAAACCGTGCGGAAAAACGCCCTGACCGGCGGTGGCCTGCCCGGCAAACTGGCCGATTGCTCCGAGAGGGACCCATCGCTAACCGAGTTGTTCATTGTCGAGGGAGATTCTGCCGGCGGCTCGGCCAAGCAGGGACGTGACCGTCGCTTTCAGGCCATTCTCCCCATCCGGGGAAAGCTGATCAATGTCCAGAGAGCGCGACTGGACAAAGTCCTCCAGAATACTGAAATCAGGACAATGATCACCGCGATTGGAACAGGGATTGGCACTCTGAGGGTCAATGGGGAAGGTGAGCCGGAAAGTACCAAGAAAGAGCAGGAAGGCGCCTTCGATTTCGAGAAATTGCGCTACGGCCGGATCATCATTATGACCGATGCCGACGTAGACGGTTCCCATATCAGGACTTTGCTTTTGACCTTTTTTTATCGGCAGATGACAGAATTGGTTCGCCGAGGTTGCATTTACATCGCCCAGCCTCCGCTTTATCAGATCAAGCGGAGGAAGCGGGAGGAATACGTCGATGACGATGCCCAGTTAACCAAGATTCTTATTTCTCTAGGGGCCGAGGACGTCAAATTGATCCATCTCAAGGACAAAAAAGTTTTCACAGACACCCAACTTCAGGAAATCATCGAACTGGTCGAGCGTCTCTCCAAAAACAGCGATGCGATTCAGCGACTCGGAGGCGATTTCGGAAGCTACCTTGAGGCGAGGGATACCGCGACGGGCCGTCTGCCGATCTACTTGGTCAAAATTCGGGAGGGCAACGAGGAATCTGTTGTTTATTTTCACGACGAGGAAGAACTGAAAAAGTTTGCCAGTGGAAATAGTGATCTCAACCTCTACGAAGAAGAGACCTCCGAAGAAGCCAGCGTCGATGGCACTGTCAAAGAAGCGCCAGCGGCCGATCTTAGGCGTGGGCCCCAGCGGAGAGCTCGCCTCGTGGAAATTCATGAGTCTACCGGCGTGGAGAAACTAACCAGTGAACTCTCTAAAAAAGGGCTGGATATCGATCACTACGCGGCCACCGATAATCCCATTTTCCACCTGATCGAGGGGCAAGGTGAGCGCGAGGTGAAGCACGAAATCTTTGCCATACCCCGCATCCTTGACCTCATCATGGAAATTGGCCGCCGCGGGGTGCAGATCAAGCGATTCAAGGGTCTTGGTGAAATGAACGCCAAGGAACTTTTTTCGACGACGATGGACCCGAATAGTCGTCGTCTTTTACGCGTCCGATTGGACGACACCAACGCGGTCGAAGCGGACAAGATGTTTACCGTCCTCATGGGTGATGTGGTTCAACCGCGTCGCCACTTCATCGAGGATAATGCCCTCAACGTTCGCAACCTTGATATCTAAAAAACCTAGACCGATGCCTTCAAAATCTACTGAGTCAAAAGCGGAAGCCGCCTCCGACAAGTCCACCGTCCAACGCAACAAGAACCTCGACCTCGCCCTTCAGCAAATTGCTAAAGATTATGGTGACGGGGCCATCATGCGACTCGGTGATCATTCCCACAGCAATATAGATGTTATTCCAACGGGAAATATTCTCATCGATCGAGCCCTTGGGGTTGGTGGTGTCCCGCGTGGTCGTGTTGTCGAAGTCTACGGGCCAGAATCTTCAGGTAAAACGACCCTGACCTTGACGATTATCGCCCAAGCCCAGAAGCGGGGAGGTCTGGCAGCTTTTATCGACGTCGAACACGCTCTTGATCCAAAGTATGCCCAACGGCTCGGAGTCAATCTTGACGATCTTCTCGTCTCCCAACCCAGCTCTGGCGAGGAAGCCCTGCGCATCTGCGAGACTCTTGTAAGATCCAACGCTCTTGACGTTGTCGTACTTGACTCGGTGGCCGCCCTCGTGACCAAGCAAGAGCTTGATGGTGAGATTGGTGATTCCACCGTGGGTACTCAAGCGCGTCTCATGAGTGCCGCCATGCGCAAGCTGACCGCTCTGATTTCCAAGGCACGCACCTGTTGTATTTTCACTAACCAGATCAGGGAAAAGATTGGGGTCATGTTTGGCAGTCCCGAGACAACCCCAGGAGGCAAGGCTCTCAAATTTTATTCCAGCGTCCGCATGGATATCCGACGGATCGGGGCGATCAAGCAAGGGGATGGCACGGTCACCGGCAACCGTACTCGGATCAAGGTGGTTAAAAACAAAGTGGCTCCCCCCTTCACCGAAGCCGAATTTGATATCATGTATAATGAGGGTATTTCCAATGTTGGATCGCTCATCGATGTTGCCCTCGAAAAAGAAATTATCGAGAAGCGTGGCAGTTGGCTGAGCTACAATGGAAGCCAGTTGGCTCAAGGTCGGGATGCTGCCAAAGCCGCCCTTAAGGCTGACCTGAAACTCTACCAAGAAATTGAGGAGGCCACCCTCGCTGCTATAGCTGGTTCAGCCACGGACGCGACCTAAGAATTATCTCAATCGTTGGGGCACTGGCCTACGGTAGGATTATTCTGCCCAAGCAGAATTCCTCGGCCAATTTAGCAACTCATGAACATTCACGAATACCAAGCCAAGGAACTGCTCGAGCGTTTCGGGGCTAATACCCCACGTGGGAGCGTAGCTCGTACCATAGCTGAAGCAGAAGAGGTCGCTCGTAAGCTTGGGACCAATTCCCTCGTGGTCAAAGCCCAAGTCCATGCCGGAGGGCGCGGTAAGGGGACTTTCACCAATGGCTTTCAAGGGGGGGTTCAGCTATGCCAAACGGGAAGCGAGGCCGGGAGGTTAGCCGGAAAGATGCTCGGTCAAACTTTGGTCACCCACCAGACCGGCCCGGAGGGACGGATGGTTAACCAAGTCCTCGTTGCCGAGTCGGTTGAGATCGCCAAAGAATTCTACTTTGCCGTCCTCCTCGATCGTGCCACCGGGAGGCCGGTTATCGTAGCTAGCTCTGAAGGTGGGATTGATATCGAAGAGGTGGCGGCCAAAAATCCGGAGAAAATTATCCGAGAGGCGGTTGATCCAGCTTTCGGACTGCAATCGTTTCAGACCCGCAAGCTGGTTAAGGAACTCGGTTTTGCACCTTCCCAGATGGGCGCGGCGGGCAAGCTTTTTACTGCTCTCTACCGCTGCTTCATTGACTGCGATTGTTCCATGGTTGAGATCAACCCGTTGGTTCTCACTACCGAGGGCGCGGTCCTTGCTCTCGATGCCAAATTTTCTTTTGATGACAATGCCCTTTTTCGTCACCCGGACCTGATGGCTCTCCGCGATGTGGCCGAAGAGGATCCTCGTGAGGTCGAGGCCTCGAAGCACCATCTCAGTTACATCGGTCTGGATGGAAACATCGGCTGCATGGTCAATGGGGCCGGCTTGGCTATGGCAACGATGGACATCATCAAGCACCACGGCGGTGATCCCGCCAACTTTCTCGATGTTGGCGGCGGTGCCACGGAAGAGCAGGTAACCGAAGCTTTCAAGATTCTTCTCTCCGATCCCAAGGTCAAAGCGATCTTAGTCAATATTTTCGGTGGTATCATGAAGTGCGATATTATTGCCCAAGGGGTGATGAACGCGGTCAAAGCCGTCAAATTAGAAATCCCGCTCGTTGTCCGCCTCGAGGGCACCAATGTCGAGCAGGGGCGCAAGATGCTGGCCGAATCCGGCCTGCCCATTGTTACCGCTTCCGACTTGGACGACGCGGCCAAGCAAATCGTCGCCCTCGCGCCCCAAAAGTAAATTATGTCCGTTCTTGTTGATCAAAACACCAGGCTCGTAGTTCAAGGTATCACCGGAAAATCCGGTGCCTTCCACACCCGCAGTTGCATAGAGTACGGCACCAATGTCGTGGCTGGGGTTACCCCCACGAGGGGAGGCGAAATCTTTGACAACAAAGTCCCTGTCTTTGATACGGTGCACGAAGCTCGAGTCGAGGCCGGTTGCAATGCCACGATGATCTTTGTTCCGCCGGCCTTTGCCGCTGACGCCATCCTCGAGGCCGCTGATGCCGGGGTTGAATTGATTGTCTGTATCACCGAGGGAATTCCCGTGATGGATATGATGCGAGTCCAAGAAATGCTTCAGGGTAGCGGTTCGCGTCTTATCGGTCCCAATTGCCCGGGGATTATCACGCCGGGCCAGTGCAAGATCGGTATCATGCCGGGCTACATTCACAAGCAGGGAAATATCGGAGTCGTCTCGCGTTCAGGCACCCTGACTTACGAGGCGGTTTGGCAACTTACCAGTCGTGGCTACGGTCAATCGACCTGCATTGGCATCGGTGGTGATCCGATCATTGGCACCACCACCTTGGATGCGGTGCAGCTGTTTGCTGCCGATCCAGAGACCCATGGAATTATTCTCATTGGTGAGATCGGAGGTAGTGCCGAAGAGGAAGCGGCGGCTTGGTTGAAAGATCATTGTGACAAGCCTGTCGCGGGATTTATTGCGGGAGCAACCGCACCTCCTGGGCGCCGGATGGGTCACGCCGGTGCGATTATTTCCGGAGGTAAAGGAACGGCTGGAGCTAAGAAAGAGGCCCTACGTGATGCCGGGATTGCTGTGGCAGAGACCCCCAGTACGATTGCCGACACGTTGTTGTCCTTGATCAAATAAGCTCTCCTCGAGATCGAGGGAATTCATTTCCCAAGCTAAACTAAGCCCCAGTTGATCAGGAATGGCTCGCACTTACCCTGAAGGGGTACGGTAGATTCTCCGGGAGGTTTATTTGCCTCTGCCTTGCTAGGGACTGCAGGCGGCCCGGATCATTTGGACAAAGGCGGATTCAGCTTGGTCCGTAGCAGAGGAAGGTCCGACCATTTTAAGATACACATCACCTTGGGGGCTTTCGAGAATAGCTCCGAGGAGAGACTGGTGAGAGAGAGGGGTAACTGGTTGTCCGGGCATGCCGCTCTGGAAGGTGCCGCGGGCACGGACGAAAGTGACCGGCACCGTGCCAATAGTCTCTTTGGCCGTGGCCGCATCTTTGTCATCATTGCCGCCGTCAAATTGACCAAACCAGCGGTCGACATTTTGCTCAACCGTACCCCCTTGTCCGGGGCCAAAATGGAAGACGGTGATGAGAGGTTCACCCGTAGAATCAGTGCCTGGGAGGCTAGGGGCATAGAGTTGAGCCTGACGCATGGGCGAAGCTGGTAGAACTGCTCGCCAGCCCGCGGGGACGTAGAACTGGAAAGTTCCAGCCTGAAATCTGGGTGCCTCCTTTGCTTCTTGGGTGCTGGACGCGTCTGCGGCTTCGGCATCGGCCCTGCTCAGAGACAGGGTGCCAGCCAGAAGCAAAAATAAAAAGTTGCGCGCGACGCGCATACTTTAACGCTTGGAGAACTGGAAGCGCTTGCGGGCGCCTGGCTGTCCGGGCTTTTTCCGTTCTTTCATCCGTGGGTCACGGGTGAGTAAACCATTTTTCTTGAGCTCTGGCCGAAGTTCGGCATTGAGCTTCAGCAGGGCTCGGGCAATAGCCAGACTAGAAGCACCGGCTTGCCCGCTGACTCCACCTCCATTGGTCTTGAGATGAATGTCTACCGTTTGGGTGTTGCCGCTGATCTCCAAAGGCCGCAACACGGCGGTCTGTAGGGTAGCGGTAGGAAAGTAATCGTTGAACTCGCGGCTGTTGACCTCGATTTTTCCGGTGCCCGGAACGAGACGAACACGAGCGACAGAGGTGCGGCGGCGGCCGGTGGCGGTATGGGTGTCGGACATGGGTTAAGCGATTTTGAGTTCTTTGGGCTGCTGGGCGGAATGCGGATGCTCGGCACCAGCGTAGACTTTAAGTTTGGTGAATTGGGCTCGGCCAAGGCGATTGTGGGGAATCATCCCGCGAACCGCCCGCTCAACCACAAGCTCGGGGCGGCGGATCAAACGCTT
>Ga0307488_10005074_pt1 | contig 10900 bp, 16 predicted proteins | sample SB02metaG_FD_202248 | JGI IMG/M metagenome (GOLD analysis project Ga0307488, IMG submission 202248) | Sea-ice brine microbial communities from Beaufort Sea near Barrow, Alaska, United States - SB 0.2 | ecosystem: Environmental > Aquatic > Marine > Coastal | place: USA: Alaska | collected...
GAGGAGGAGGAGGAGGAGGAGGAGGAGGAGGAGACGGTTCTCACCAGGAGCCACCCCGCAGCTGACGCGGCGACTGACACTATTCCCGTGGCGACCCCAGCGACGGCGGCTCTCATGACGGCACTGGCGGCGGCGGCGGGGGGGTCGAAGGAGCAGCAGGATGCGCCGGCATCGGCGCTGGCGGCGGGCGCGGGCATTTTCACTGTCAGCGCGGCCGATATTCAAGCAATGATGGCGGCGGCATCAGCGGGAACGGCGGCGGAATCGGCGGCGGCGGCGGCGGCGGTAGCTTTGGCGGCGGTAGGGATAAGTGGATGGTGCTGACCACGTCAGATGATGCCGTTTAAGTCAAGAGACGAGGGTTCAAGCAAAGAAGAGTTCAGTAACGTGGCGAGCAGTATCCATTAGTCCCTGGGTGGCGGCGGAGGACGTGGGCGGCGGCTGCGATGACGACAGCGGCGGCGGTGACGGCGGAAGTGACGGTGACGGCAGCGACGGCGGCGACGGTGACGGCAGCGACAGTGACGGCAACGGTGACGGTGGCGGCAGCGGTGGCGGCAGTGGCAGCGGCGGCGGCGGTGGCGGTGGCAGCGGCGGTGGCGGTGGCAGCGACGGCGTCGAGGGCGACGACCTCGGCGGTGACGGCGGTGGTGACGACGGCAGCGTCGGTGGCGGCGGCGGCGGTGCGGGTGATTGCAGCGACGGCGGCGGCAGCGCCGCCGGCGGCGGCAGCGGCAGCGGGCTGATTGCCGCCGCCGCCACCGTCGCAGACGATCAGCCCTCTCCGCCCGAGCAACTTACGGCCGCCGCCCCCGCTGCTGCCGCCGCCGCCGCCGCGGAAGAAGAGGAGGATATGCCAGCTGTGCCAGCTGTGCTATACGCCGCCGCCGCCGAAGACGGGACTGATGGATATGATGGATATGGATATGGATCTTATGGATATGGATACGAGGCTGTTGGATATAAATAAGCAAATAAATGATGCGAAGGCTAAACGCTCCGCTTAGACGTGCATCTAGCCGCTAGAACATTTGAATTCGACCGCACTAGACGCACGCATCTACGTTTACTCTACGGTCGGCCGGCGATTGAAAAGGCCAGCGACTGGATGCGCTCGGTATAATCAACACGTACTTTCTTTATGAGAGACAAACGTGACGGAAGCGCTCGCTCAAATGTATCAAAGAGCCCAATAAGAAAGTCCCACAAATGAACGGTCTGAAACTCAGTGTTGGATCTGGTATCGAATCATGTTTGACCAATCAGAACTGTCCATTTCGATAATCCCACCCACCGCTTCGCCGAACGTCCGACCAGGTCGCAATGCTTGAGTATAGACCCCCGATTTCGAGGAGCTAAGCGTTCCGCGGAACGCCGACACTGAGTTTCAGCCAAAAGCGCCGTCGGCGCGCTCGCCAGTTTCGGATCTAGGATTTAGGGTCCGCACACGTCCAAGGCCGGGCCAATTGGCGGCGGCGGATCAGTAACGACTCGCGAAGGCGTCGTCTACGTCACAGGCGGCGGCGGCTGCGCAGGATTATACATAATCGCAGTTCATTTGTCATATATTTTAAGTCTATCGAAAAAATGATGTTCCGGCGTTCTAGTACTTGGCGTCCCCTAGAATCGCTTTGAGGCCCTCTTTCTGTTCGGCACTCAGGTCCTTAGGGAACCTGAAAGGAGGGTCATCGAGACAAGCGCTCGAAGCAAGATCAGAGCGTGACACGATGATTTACCTTGGGGTGGAAATTCACACAGACACGCGGAGCAGGAGGAGAATCAAAGTTCGTCGAGTGCCTGTTCTCAATAACCCCCCTGCCTGATGTCGAACTTGAGCTTCAGGTCGCCCTGACAGGAGGGTGATCGAGATCAAGCACTTAACCGATGATTGGATCACGGCTGACCTTCAGGGTGAATCCTCATACATACGCGCGGGGGAGGAGGAGGAAGCTGCGGAGGAGGAGGAGGAGGAGGAGGAGGAGGCGAAGGGGGAGACTCAATTACGGTGGAGTGGTTGTTCTCAATACCCTCCTACCTTGGTGTTGGGCGATTTGCTGAGCGGCATCCCCTGGCCCACCAGCACCTTGACGTACGTGGGGCTGTCCACCTCCATCACCGGCACCTCCACCATTTTCCCGTCCAGCGTGAACACCTTCACTGTGGTCCCCAGCAGCGCCTCGTGCAGGTCCAGCTTCACCGTCTTGATCAGATCGTTGCCCTCGCGCCACAATCAGGGCCGCCCCTCAGACCTTTTCCAGCTCAACTCTACGCCGTTTGTCCCTGAAGCTGAAATCACCTGAGTTATCCCCACTCAATTGAGATAAGTTAACCTTGAACAAAAGCTCAGGTAAGGCTCTGCCCCGCAAGGGTCGGGAGGTGTGAAGGGCAGCCCAATAGTCACAGAGGTTAGAAAAATGCGTAGCTACCCTTATAGGTTGTCATCATTTAGCAGACGTTTGGGGAAGTATGGAACTCAGGTGAGGCTCTACCTCGAACTGCGGGTGGCGCTTCTCGTCCACGACAAAGATGATGTCGGCGGCGATGTAGCCCGGCGCGTCGTCGCCCTTCTCCGGGAAGGTGATCTTGGTCCCCTTCTTCCACCCTGGCTTCACGTCGATGGTCAGCGTCTCGGCGATGCGATGCTCCTGCACGTGGCGTCCCATGCAAAGCGAACATGATTGGTCAAATTACCATACGTCCCATGATTGGTTCAAAGTACCGTACGCCTGATGCCAAATGGACATGACTGGTCAAAGCACTGTACCAAGTGGTTTCGTGTCAGGTAAGGGTGAAGTTATCCACGAGGAGGCGTCGGCTCGAGGTTCTTGGGTTCGGGGTCAAGGGTTCAGGGAAGGTTTTGGGGTTAGAGATTAGGGGGTTAGAATTTAGGGTTGAGGGTGAGGCGGCACCTGCTGGCCCCGCAGCACGGTCCGCGTCAGCTTAAGGTTCTTCTGCACGCCGTAGTACATCTCCTCCAGCGTCAACCTCAGGGACTGCTCGATCGGTTCCGATTTCTTCCGTGGTTGCTGCCTCTGCTGCTGCTGCTGATGCCCCCCCATGCCGCCAGGCATCCCCCCCATCCCGCCGAACGGGTTACCCCCGCCACCGCCGCCCATGCCGCCGCCACCGCCGCCGAGTAGGACCCCGTTACACCCAAGACTCTGTGGAGAGATGATAACGTATGGCGGGGCAGGAGCGGCGGCGGCGCCAGGGGGCGAGGGGGTATTAGGAAGTTGACGAGGGGTAGTTAGGGGAGTGTGGGAGGGTCATTAGGAGGGTATTTGGGGGGTATTGAGGGGATATTAGGGGATATTTGGAGGCGTTGGTGCCGCGGACAGCGGGGGCGAAGGCGAAGACGGGGCGAAAGCGATGGCGGGGGCGGGTATCCAGTCAGGTAAAGTGACCATATTGAGTGGTGATCGTGATTGCGTAAGGTGCAATGCCAATAGTGCAGCGGGCCCGACCGAAGAACTGCGCGAAGATGTCCTCGGCCTGGCCCGGGTGGAACCCGCCGCCGCCGCCGCCGCCCCCGCCGTCCCTCAAACCGGCCTCTCCATACTGGTCGTAAAGCTCCTTCTTCTTTGGGTCTGACAAAACCTCGCGACAAGGCCCGCCGGAACACGCTCCCGCCGCGTCAAGGCGTCATCCACATCCACCGCATAGTGTACCAGAGCTCAGTCAGAGGTGAGACGCACGCTGGCTGACTGGGGGTATGAGACGCAGTGGATGACGAGGCGAGCACCGGTACATGATGAGCTGGATGACGCAGCGAGAACGGGTACACGTTGCGGTGGATGACCTGGCGAACACCGGTACACTATGCAGTGGATGAGGTAGCGAACACCCGTACACTATGTAGTGGATGACCTGGCGAAAACCGGTACACCACGCAGTGGATGATGTGGCGAGCACCGGCACAGTATGTCCCCGCGGCCCCCACCTCGTACGCCTCGCTGACGCTCTTGAACTTCTTCTCCGCGCCATCCGTGTTGTCGGGGTTCTTATCCTGTTGTTTCAGTTATGGTTAAAAAAATGGAAGTCAGCCCTTCGCGTTCGGAGGGCGAAATGGTTGCCGGGTGCGGGGTGAAGGGATGTGAGACGCCGCACGAATGCCGGCGAGGCGGTGCGGCGATTGGCATCGACGGGTGGCATTTCTTCACTGCCAAACACCGGTCAGCGTTGTTTCGGTAGATGGGCTGAGAGAGCAGCGGGAAGAGAGGAGCAAAATGACAAAAGAAAAGTGCGATCCACAGCAGATGGATGGGTCGAGTCTCCCGCCCTTCCCCGCTTTCAGCTGGCCGATCACCATCAGTCCCCTCTTCGGGACATGGAGAACCCCCCCAAGACGGCGAGTGCTCGAATTCTGGAAGCAGAAAGTACCGACAGGACAGCGACACAGGAAGGTACAAGGAGGTCGGCAAACGGATGGGAGGGGAAGGACGGGGCGGCGGGGGCGCGGACCGGGTGCCACTTCATGGCGAGCTTGCGGTATGACTTTCGGATCTCATCCTCGCTCGCGCCCTTCTGCAGCCCCAGCGTGTTGTAGTAGTCCTTCGACGCATCGGGTTGGTGCCCGGCGCGCCGCGCCATCTGGGAGGAGGGTGGTGCCGAAGCCTTGTTTAATCTGCTGGGGTGTGTTTATTACAGCTGCTGCGTCTGCGGCGCTGCTCTGGCGTGACGCTTCGCTTCGCTCGTAGGGAAGGCGCACGTGCGTATGCGGTGAGGGCAGGGTTGGTTCCTGCTCCTGCGGCGCGCGTCAAAGGGAGCGACTGCGGCGGGGGAACTTGCACGTGAGCAAATCTCAGTTATTTCGGCGGCTCGAACTCACGAGAGGAGACTGCCAGGTGGCTGGTGCCGGCAGAAAACGTGATAGAGTCATTTTTATCCGATTTGCCCATACGTCACTAACTCACTATCTTCCTGCCAGCATTTTGGAACTTGACGTGGACCACACAGCACAACACTCAAGACTCACTCGGCACTCGGCACGATTGGTCACACCACACACGGCTCCCCGCGACGGCTCGCAGCCAGCAGCAATGGAGCCCGAGGCGCCCGCCGCCTCCTCCGCGTGCTTCCGCGGCTGCTGCATCAGTAGCGCGGTGCCGCTCGCAGTGCCCAAGGATGAGTTCACAACCAACCTCCGCGAAGTCCACGATGGGCCCGCGAGCGCGGTGTTCCTTGGGCGGTGGCGCGGCAACCCCGTGGCCGTCAAGAAGCCCAAACTGCCTACCAAGGCAGGGGTCAGCTGCTCATTCAGAGCCTGTCGCTCATGGTGTACCAGTGTACCCGTCGTTACAACTCGGGGCGATGTATAAGTGAGCGTTTATTCTCGTAGCTCGTCCCATTCTCTCGTGGAGCCACGTGGCGTCGCGTCGGTCCCCAGGCTCGGTAGACATCGACCGGTACGATTACCAGGTCGAGCACTAACGGGGAGGTACATTATGCAAACGGTCCCTCTTCCGCGGCTGACATCGACCGGTACCACGTGGAGCTGCGGCTGATGGTAAGGGCGTGCCGAATTTTGTTCTTGCCCTCGTCTCTTGAGTTGATGGGCACCCTATGACGTGGCGTTCAATATTCGCCAAGCCCTGACGCACTTTGAACCCTCGTCTGTCGAGTTGACTGGGACCGTGTGACGTGGCGAGCAATATGCACCAGGCCCTGCACCTTCGTGTCTTGAGTTAATTGGCACCCTGTGACGTGGCGAGCAATAATAGCCAGGCCCTAGCTGATGGCGAGCCTGGACCACCCCAACATCCTAGCGCTCGCCGGGGCCCGCGCGTTCCCTCCTGAGTACTTCATCCTGTTCCCGTTCCAGGAAAATGGGTCGCTGACATCGCTCATTCACGAGCAGGGCTGGCGGTGGGGCTTGGACACTAGTTCCCTGACTGTTTGCTCAAAGTTTACTTGTGTACCCGTTCACACTCGCCGCATCCGCATCCTCCTCCCTGGCCTGGCCACTCGTTCCCTGACTGACTGCTCACAGTGTACCGGTGTAGCCGTACACACTTGCCGCATCCTCTTCTCAGGTTGAGATGCAAAGGGAGCGAATGGCTTGGCCTTGGCTACAGGCCAACGTGGCCGGCGGTGCTGTGTATGCTGCGGGAGGTGGCGAGTGCCATGACGTACCTGCACGCTGCGGGCGTGGTGCACCGCGACATCAAGCCCAGTAACGTGCTGCTGGGCGGCGACTGGGTGGCGCGGGTGGCGGACTTCGGTCTGGCGGAGGAGGAGCGCGTGCTGCGTGAGTCGCTGCAGGTAGGACCCAGCTAATATTGCCCGCCTCGTCATCCAACCTCCAAAAACAAATGGCATCCTTTGACTTGGCGAGCAACACATGCCAAGCCCTACCTGCAGGCGGCCATCTACAGCGAGGAGGACGCTGAGGGCAAGCTGGTCAAGGGCCGCTTCGTCGCCGGCACCCTCAAGGCGCCCAGCAGGGCCGCACCTGTATCCTCTCGACCAGTCACAAATCAAAACAATGAATTTGAATCAATTGGAATCGTTCAAAGCTTCACTTGTGTTGTCGTGAGCGTCATATTCAGCTGACACCTGAGATCATTGCGGTATGAAGTGGGACAAACGGCTCAATGTTAAGCTGAGAATATTGCTTACGTAAGGTTCTGGCGCCCGGTGGCGGGTTTCAGAAGCAGCACATGTTGGGTAGGGCGGTGCACGTTGACCCCGGGTTGACTGTGCTGGGTCGCCGTGCTTGATGCTAACATGTGATGAACCGCCTTCAAGCTTTGCTTTCGATTCCAACTTGAGTCGCTACAGCTGGGGACGATGTGCTACATGGCGCCGGAGGTGCTGATGCGGCAGGTCCCGAGTTTCTCCGCGGACGTGTACGCCTTCGGCGTCACCGCGTGCGAGGCCGCCACTGGCGTGATGCCCTACAGCGACCGCGCGCGGTGGGGACAGGCACATATTGGCCGCCACGTCATCGGTCCCCGACACGCATTTTAAACCCTCGTGGGTAGACTTTAATTGCATCCAATGACGTGGCGACCAATAAATATCGGTCACCTGCCCGCCACGCATGTGAATCCGCCACGTCGTCGACAATATTTTTGTAACCCTCGTCACTTGACTTAAACGACATGCTATGAGGTGGCGAGCAGTATCTGCCGGGCACTACCGCGTGGAACGTGGCGCTGGCGCACACTGTGCTGGACATGAGCTATAACGAGGCGGATCTGGCCAAGGCCATCGCGTCGGGGGTCGACGGAGTCTACCTGCGGCCCGTGCTACCGGCGGCAGGGGCGGGGGTGGGACTCCCGGGGCTGTCGCAGCTCATTGAGAGGTGCTGGTCACCGGAAGCGGCAGCGCGGCCTTCTTTCGATGCGGTGGAGACATTACTCGATGCCATGGCAGGGGATTCATTCAGAACAAGCGCTCGACCGACGTTGAATCTCCTCATTCGTCTCTTGCTTCTCCTCTGCGCGTCTGTATGAGCATGCACCCTGAAGGTAACTCGTGCTCCCATCTCGGTTTTAGTGTTTGTTCTCAATGACCCTCGTGCATGGGTGCGGAGTATCGCGCAGCGCATGGTATGCCGGCGGACCAGGCGCTGGAAGCGGTGTGGCGGCCGCCATCGTCGGGGTTTGACGCCGCTGCTGCCGCCTCCGAGGCAGGGACTGATAAATGATGCTCGCCACGTCATAGCATGGCCTTGAACTCAACAAATGAGGGTTCATAACGCGTTTGATGACGTGGCGAGCAATATCCGGCAGTCCCGCCGCCGAGGCCGCGGCCGCTGACCTGGCGCGTCACCACTGGCCGACCGACCCGGGCTACCCGGCCGGGTTCCCGCCCATGCCCGCGCTGTCCGCGGCGGCGGTGGTGGGGGCGGCTGCGGCCGGGTCGGGGGCGGGGGCGGGGGCGGGGGCGGCGGTGGAGTCAGGTGAGAGCGGCAGCGGCGGCGGCGGGCAGAGGCTTACACTGGTCCCCTTCTCAGCTCAACCTAAGCCGTTTTGGTCACACCTCCCCGTGTCCCCCAGTATAATAGACTGGGGGGAAATCATGCACCCAACGTATCTCTCAAAATGTGCTGACGTTGAGCCGGAAAGTAGACGAGCGTAAGCCCCTGGCGGCGGGCGACCGTTGAACGCCGGCGTGTTCTCGACGTGCGGCGCGCGGGGGCCAGATAAAATGGAGGATCGGCACGTCATCGCGCAGGAAGTGTGCGGCATCCCGGGCGCGCATTTAGTGGGAGTCTTCGACGGTCACCGCGGATTCGAGGCGGCCGAGTTTGCGCACCGCAATATAGAGGTAGGGCGGTGCAGCTTGACCCGGTGTTTGACCCCGATTTGACCGCACTTGGCTACAGCGCTTGAAGGTAAAACATCATGGGGACTACTTGCCAATCATGTTTTCAATGTCAACATGCGGCCCTCCATAGAGGCGGCGCTGACATCGTGCTGGGGGCGGCACGCGGACCCAAAGGAGGCGCTGCGGGCGGGGCTCCGTAGACAATGCTCACTGCGTCATAGGATGCCAATTGAATCAAGGAACGAGGATTCAAGTGCGTGTTGATGACGCAGCAGGCAATCGGCCTTGTAGACGTTGCTCACCACGTCATAGGAGCTGGCGACCGAAGCTATTTGCGCAGAGCCTGCAGATCAGCAGTCGTTTCCGTTCCTGTGTTATAAACCAAGGAAGTTGTCGATTCATATACCGAAAATGGTCTATTCACCGTGGAAACCAGGATCTGAAACGCATTGAATGACGTGGCTGGGGGCATCTGGCAGGCCCTGTCTGCGGGAGGCGTTTGTTGCCGTCGACGCCGCGTTCGTCGAGGTTTTCGCGGCGGCGCAGGGCGGCGGCGGCGGTGGTGGCGGGGGAGGGGTAGCAGTAGTAGAGGGGGGCGGCGGTGACGTAGCGGGCAGCGGGGTGACGGCTCCCACGCGATACCCCGGCTGCACCGCCGCAGTGGCACTGGTTCGGGGCAGGGCCTTCCAATCGAATCGTCAACTGGATCCTTAATTGATTAACTTGAGCATCTTCGAGGGAAAACTGCAAGCGGGTTCATGGATAAGACGGTTTGAGGGAAGGAATATGACATGTGAGGTGACGAGGGAACCATCGTAAGGCCCTGTTATGGGGCGACATGCTGTACGTGGCCAACGCGGGTGACTGTCGCACGGTGTTGTGCCGGGACTACACCTCGTCTGCGCACGTGGCGCTGTCCGTGGACCACTCGGTAGGCACAGGATAATATTTTCCCGCCATGTCATCGAATGTTGCCTGCCACTGGCTCAACGCGTTTTGATCTCGTGTGTCTTGAGTGAGTTTGCACCCTATGATGTAGTGAGCAATATCTGCTGGGTCCTACAATTGGGCGGACAGCAACACGGCGGAGCGCGAGCGAGTCACCGCGGGGGGCGGGGTGCTGCGGCAACACAACGGCGCGTGGCGGGTCGGCGCCACGGGCCTGGTAGGCCCTGAAATATCCTGCTCGCCACGTCATCCAACGTACCTTGGACCCTCGTTTTATGAGTGAAACGATATCGTATGACGTGGCAAGCACTATCTGTTAGTCCCTAGGGCTTGGCGGTTACCCGCGCGCTGGGCGACGCGGATGTCAAGAGCAACGGCGTCACGGCAGACCCCGAAGTGAGCGAGACCAGACTGACGGACTCGGACGAGTACTTTGTCATGGCGTGCGATGGTCTATGGGACGTGGTCGGGCGGTTCAGCCTGATAGTATCAAAACCCGTGTTGAAAGCGCCTATGGTGTCTGCAACCAGCGCTTGAAGCTACAATATGATGAAACGCTTTCAAACTTTGCTTTCAATTTCAACTTGCGCCACTACAACGTGGTCAGCAACGCGGAGGCGGTGGCGATGATCAAGGACACGGTAAAGGTAGAGCCTGACCAAAGATTCCTTTGGAGTAATTCCAATTCCGAATTCCCGGGCATTCCGCATAATTCCCGGAAACATTCCGAAAATGCCCAAAAGACATGCCGAAACATGCCGGAAATCGCCGGTATAAACGCCTGCAATGCTCGATCAGCGACAAAAGTTACGGTGAGTACCCAAATTCACGAGGAAGTGCTCAAAACGTTTGGAACATTCGTTCAGGCCTTACGCCAAGGAGCCTTCGATGTGCGCCAAGCGGCTGGGATCGGAGGCCATGACCCGCATGAGCGGGGATAACATCACCGTGGTTGTCGCGTTTCTCAAAAACGTGGCGACCGCCGAGGTGGTCACGTGGGAGCGTGCCTTCTGATTGGTGGTCGCGTGGTGGTAAGTCTTATGATTGGTCATCACGTTGGAGCGCACCTTCTGATTGGTGTTCGCGTGGGAGCTCGCCTTATGGTTGGTGGTCGCGTGGTCACATGGGAGCCTGCCTTCTGATTCTTGGCGCTTGCGCGAGAGCACTAATTGTCATATATTTGATGATTTATGAGTCGGTTGGTTGATCGGTTCGGAGACAATGGTGGGGTTGTTGAATGCTCACCATGCAACAAAGCGCCTGAGGGCTCGAAGAACGTCGGAGTCCAACATTTAGAACATATCATCAAGATGGACAGACGACGCCTAAACGCCACACCGCCTCTCCACCGCTATGCTAGGATCATTATATAGTCATTAAGTCCTGGTGGAAACTTATTTTTATTTCTTGCCAGAGCTATCCGTCATCGAGCCCCAAGGCGCTCACATGACGAGGATTAAACCAACTCCATCCGTCGAATGTGGTCAGGCCGCAGGCTTTTTCAGAATGTACAGCGTGTCCTTGTGCCCGAGCGCCAGGGCCGTACACACATTTTGTTATTGTATTTTGTAAGACCTCGTCAGACACGTGTGCTACTTAGTGGTAACATATTTGAGCAACGGGAGATTCCCCATTTAGAGCTTTACACCTTTCTCTTTTCTGCTCAACTACGGCGTCT
>Ga0307488_10005075_pt1 | contig 10899 bp, 9 predicted proteins | sample SB02metaG_FD_202248 | JGI IMG/M metagenome (GOLD analysis project Ga0307488, IMG submission 202248) | Sea-ice brine microbial communities from Beaufort Sea near Barrow, Alaska, United States - SB 0.2 | ecosystem: Environmental > Aquatic > Marine > Coastal | place: USA: Alaska | collected 2017-05-06
TCTTGAATTCAATAACTTAACGCAACAAATCTAAATTTATAGATTTGTTGCGTTAAGTTATTGAATTCAAGATGGTTGCGTCAAATTACTGCCAACGGTTTTGTGTAAGGAAAGTTGCGGTTTTGTGTGCGAGGATTTTCCAACGAAAAATCAGAAGTAACAAAAATGCAACTACCTTTGATTAAGCACTAATTTAGCAATTTTTTTTACACGGTGTTGCAAGTAGTAGTTTTTTCATTCCACTAATTATTTTCAATTATATCTTTTATTCTTAATTCAATATTTTTCCAAATTTTCGAAATTACATTAGTTTTTTCGGAAGTTTCTTTAAATTCAATTATTCCTGATTTGCTTAATTTATATTTCTTTCCGTTTTGTTCAATTAACTTTTTTTCCAAGAGCCAATGAATTGAGTTTTTTAATTCTTTTTGGTTTGGAATTGAGTGATTAATTCCGTCAGCAATATTTGAAATTTCTTTTAAATCAGCCGTTTCAGTTTCTGACGCAAAAGCAATTGATAAAAATATCCAAGATATTGTTTCTTCTTCTGTCATTTTATTTTTTGCAGTTCTATTTTTCAATTCCATAAACTTGCTCTATTCCGCAAGAGTTATTTTAAAAGTACAATTCGGTTTTTCACAGCATTTATATATTCCGCTTGAGTGTTAATTCCGAAATTTGCTAAATTCATATTTCGAGTGAGAAAATTAGCATAATGTTTGTCTAAAATCAGTTGTTTTATAAATCCGAATTGTTTCCGTTTGAGTGATTTCCGCTATTACTTGCAACTAGTTATATCTAAACTAAATATTGGGATTTGGGTTGAATATTTCGGGATAATAAAACGTTCCACTTATTTAGAAAAATTAAATCAAAACAAATTTAAGTAATTAAAAAAGAAGTAAGTAGTATTTGTTTTTCACACAATAAAAAAAGGGAGCTTATTTACTATATATAAATTAATTTTCTTACCCCAGAATAAGAAAGCTCTTAATTGTGATAATAAAATAACGTTTTATAAATTAAACAACTAGAACATCTATTCCTAACTCTATTAATTTGTCTTTATAGCTATCTTCTATTCCTGCATCTGTAATTATTTGATCCACCTCTTCAAGACCACAGATTCTTCCGAAACCTTTTCTTCCAAATTTTGAAGAATCAGCTAGAATAATTATTTTTTGTGCATATTTTATCATTGCTTGGTTGATAGAGGCTTCCATTGAACTTGTAGTGGTTAATCCAAATTCGAGATCAATACCATCAACTCCTAAAAATAATTTTGAGCAGGTAAATTCTGAAAGCATCTTTTCCCCTAATGGCCCAATTACTGAGGCCGAGCTTTTCCTAACGATTCCACCGAGTTGAATAACATCTGTATCATTTAATTCCGAGACAATTAACGCTGCATTTAATGAAGCCGTTAAGACTGTCATACCTTGTATTGGTTTAATTTGATGGGCCATTTCAATAATGGTAGTTCCAGATGCAAGAATAATACTATCAAAAGGTTTAATTAATTCAGCGGCTTTTGTACTGATTCTATTTTTTTCTTTTTGATAAATTTTCTCCTTTTCATTTACAGTTTTTTCACGCGTATAGGGATTTTTGCGAATTGCTTTGCCATTTGAACGAAATAACAAATTTAATTCCTCAAGGAGTTTTAGATCCTTTCTTATGGTTACAGCTGAAACATTAAACTCTTTGCTTAAACTTAAAACAGTCACAGAGCCGTCTTCTTCAAGCTTGTTTAGAATTAGTTCATGTCTTTCGGCAATATTCACATTCATTTCATTTCATTTTAAATTCAAATATAGTTATTAATTTTCTGTGAAAGTATTTTTAATCGGTTTTACATAATTCTGGGGGGTGCATATGATTTTTTAGTTTCGTTTTAAGCTTTAAAAATGAATATGAAACTAAAAATTACCCTATTTCTATTTCATTTTAACATTTAAAACACTTGTTGAAGCCTTATGAAACCCTAAATCTCAATAAAAGCAAAAATTAATTTCAAAAAGTTTCGATTTAATTTAAAAAGACTATATATTTACAATCAGAAGTTTAACAAGAAACTAGTACAAAAACATTATGATTAGAAATGAAATGATTGGTAAGATCAATAGTGATTCTAAAGAATATGACTTTATAGTTATAGGGGGCGGTGCAACAGGAATTGGTATTGCGCTTGAAGCATCAGCAAGAGGGTACTCTGTGGTTTTGTTAGAAAAGTCAGATTTTACAAAATCCACTTCAAGTAAAAGCACGAAATTAGTGCATGGAGGTGTAAGGTATTTGGCTCAATTCAATATAGGCCTTGTTAAAGAAGCACTAAGAGAAAGAGGTTTATTAGTAAAGAATGCACCGCATTTAGTTAAAAACTTATCATTTATAATCCCTACCCATGGGTTATTTGATGAGCTTCAATATACCGTTGGATTAACATTATATGATTTACTTGCAGGTAAATTAAGTTTAGGTAGGTCTAAATGGCTTTCTAAATCTAAAACTATCAAACGGATCTCTACGATTAATCCTAAAAAAATATCCGCTGGTATTGAATACCATGACGGACAGTTTGACGATACTCGCTTAGCCATAAATACATTGCAATCTTCTGTTAGTTTAGGGGCAGTAGTGCTCAATTATTGTGATGTAAAAGGATTGGTTAAAAATGGTGCAGGCAAGGTTTCTGGAGTAAAATTTTTAGATCAAGAGACAGGAAAAGAACACGAAATAAAAGGAAAGCAGGTTGTAAATGCAACAGGTGTTTTTGCAGATGATGTTTTAAAAATGGATTCTCCGAAAGCTAAAAAAACAATTGCTCCTAGCCAGGGGGTTCACATAGTGTTAGACAAATCATTTTTACCTGGCGAACAGGGTATTATGATACCAAAAACTGACGATGGAAGAGTCTTGTTTTTAGTACCATGGCATAATAAAGTGGTTGTTGGTACAACCGATACTCCTATTAAATCAGAGTCTTTAGAGCCTATTGCATTAGAAGAAGAAATCGTGTTTATTTTAAATACAGCTGCAAGATATTTAATAAAAGCGCCTCTAAGAAGTGATGTGTTAAGTGTCTTTGCAGGGTTACGACCTTTGGCTGCTTCAGAAGGAAACGGAAGTAAAACGAAAGAAATTTCTAGAAGTCATAAAATATTTGAATCGGATTCTGGATTGCTAACCATGATTGGTGGAAAGTGGACCACGTATAGAAAAATGGGAGAAGACTTAGTTGACAAAGCAGAACAGAAAAAAGGCTGGTCTCCGATTGCAACAAAGACAAAAAACTTAAAGATTCATGGTTATAAAGAAAACGTAGATTACAAAAATCCTTTTTATTTCTATGGCTCTGATGAAGAAGGCTTATTAGAGATAGCCAAAGAAGAAGGCATGGAAGCATATATAAGCACAAAACTTCAAGTTATAAACGCACAAGTTGTTTGGGCAGTTAAGCATGAAATGGCACGTAATGTTGAAGATTTTTTAGCAAGAAGAACACGCTGCCAATTGTTAGATGCAAAAGAAAGTATAAAAATGGCACCTCAAGTGGCAAAAATAATGGCGCATGAACTAGGAAAAGATCATGAGTGGCAACTAGAACAAATAGCTGATTACACAAAAGTTACCTCTCAATATATCTTATAAAGACGATACTAATTTAAAAATTTAAAAATGAAAAATAAGCTAATTTTGGCCTTAGACCAAGGCACAACCTCTTCAAGAGCAATTTTATTTAATCACAGCGGAGAAATTGTAAGAGTTTCACAAAAGCCTTTTGAACAGATTTTTCCTGAATCAGGTTGGGTAGAACACAATCCAAAGGATATTTGGTCTTCTCAAATATCGGTAGCAGCTGAAGTTGTTGCGCAAGAAGGAATCACTGGAGAACAAATAGCGGCCATTGGTATCACAAACCAAAGAGAAACAACTATTGTTTGGGATCGAGAAACAGGTGAAGCTGTTTATAATGCAATTGTATGGCAAGATAGAAGAACGGCCAAATTTTGTGATCAATTGAAATCTGAAGGCCACACAGATATGATCAAAAAGAAAACTGGCCTTATATTAGATGCTTATTTTTCCGCTACTAAGTTAAAATGGATTTTAGACAATGTCGAAGGTGTAAGAGAAAAAGCAGAAGCAGGAAAATTATGTTTTGGTACCGTAGATACTTTTTTAGTTTGGAAATTAAGTAGGGGTAAAATGTTTATTACCGATGTCTCTAACGCAAGTCGTACAATGCTTTTTAACATTCACACCTTAGAATGGGACGAAGAATTGTTAAAATTATTTAATATTCCAAGAGCTATTTTACCAGAAGTAAAAGAAAGTAGCGAAGTTTACGGGACAACATCTACCACCTTATTTTCAACAAAAATTCCTATTGCGGGTATTGCAGGAGACCAGCAAGCAGCCCTGTTTGGCCAAATGTGCACAAAAACAGGGATGGTTAAAAACACCTATGGCACAGGTTGTTTTTTGTTAATGAATACAGGTGAAAAAGCAGTGTATTCTAAAAATAATTTATTAACCACAATTGCTTGGAAAATAAATGGAAAAACTACTTATGCCTTAGAGGGTAGTGTTTTTGTTGGAGGTGCAGCAGTACAATGGATGCGAGATGGTGCAAAAATGGTGAAAACAGCACCTGGTATAAGTCATTTAGCAGAAACAGTAAGCGATAATGGAGGTGTTTATTTTGTACCCGCTTTAACAGGGCTAGGGGCACCTTATTGGGATCCTTATGCTCGTGGAGCAGTGATGGGAATTTCACGTGGAACTACGGATGCGCATATAGCGCGTGCAACTTTAGAAGGAATTGCTTTTCAAGTGTACGATATCGTTAAAGCCATGGAAGCTGATGCGGGTGAAAAAGGGATTGAGTTAAGAGTTGATGGAGGTGCCGCGGCTAGCGATTTATTGATGCAAATGCAATCTGATTTATTTGGCTTTAATATTATACGTCCAAAAACTTTAGAAACAACTGTTTTAGGAGCTGCTTATTTAGCTGGTTTGGCAGTTGGCTATTGGGATAGTGTAGATGAAATTAGATCTCAATGGACTATAGACAAGGTTTTTGAGCCTTTGGGAGATGATGCAAAAGTAGAGGATATGTTAAAATATTGGCATAAAGCAGTAAAATGTGCGCAAAACTGGATAGAAAAATAAATATTATTAACTCAATAAAATAAGTAAATTATGTCAATTTTAGTCGCAGAAATTTTAGGTACTATGATGATGATTTTATTAGGAAATGGTGTGGTTGCAAATGTAGTTTTAAAAGATACAAAAGGAAATAATTCTGGATGGATCGTCATCACAACAGGATGGGCTTTAGCAGTATTTGTTGGAGTAATAGTTGCAGGGCCTTATAGCGGAGCGCATTTAAATCCTGCAATAACCATCGCATTAGCTACAGCCGGAAAGTTGTCATGGAGTTTAGTACCCGAGTATATTGCTGGGGAAATGATTGGAGCTATGTTAGGGGCATTCTTAGTCTGGTTAATCTACAGAGATCATTTCAAAGCAACTGAAGATGAAGGTGGAAAATTAGCTTGTTTTAGCACAGGGCCAGCAATTAGAAATACACTTTCGAACTTGATAAGTGAAATTATTGGAACTTTTGTATTAGTATTTGTAGTATTCTATATCGTAGGACCAACTATTAATTTAGGCATTGCTATAGATACTGGTTCTAAAATAGGTTTGGGTTCTATGGGAGCTTTACCAGTGGCCTTTCTTGTTTGGGTTATCGGGCTTTCTTTGGGGGGCACCACAGGTTATGCTATTAACCCTGCACGAGATTTAGGGCCAAGAATTATGCATGCACTTCTACCTGTAAAAGGTAAAAGTGACTGGAAATACGCTTGGATACCCATTGCAGGTCCTATTATAGGGTGTGTAATTGCAGCCTTACTACGCACTGCTTTGGTCTAAAATATTTAATAAAATTTAAAAAAAATAACATGAAAAAAGTATTATGTATACTTTTAGCTGCATTTGCGGCGCAGCTAATTACTGCCCAAGAAAAAACGTTAAAAGACAATCGATTTGATTTTTCAGTGGACTTAAAGACAAGTCATTTATGGAGAGGTTTAATTATTTCAGACAAACCAATGGCAGCCGTTTTTATGAAACTAAAATTAAATACATCTGGAAGTTTTTCTACTGGTTTTTGGGGAGGAATGGCTTTCTCAAATGAAAGTGATGGTACTTCCTATAAGGAAATAAACTATTATCTTCAATATGCGAAAAGCGGATTTTCTATAGGTTTATGGAATTTATTTAACACTAGGGGTGTCGAGAGTCCTGATATTTGGAATTATACGAAAGAAACTACAGGTCATATATTGGATTTAAGAACATCTTATAATTTTGGAGAAAGTTTCCCATTAACCCTAGAAGCCAATGTGTTTTTATACGGAAGTGTTGATGTTCAATACACCAACTCGAATTTTGAACAACGACACTCTACATATGTTCAAGTATCTTATCCTTTGATAACAGCGTCGAAAGTGGATGTGAGTGGTTTTTTAGGAGCAGGATTTTCATTGAATGGAGATACTCATTTGTACGGAGATGGAACCAAAAACTTTGACCTAGTGAATGTTGGTTTTAATGCATCCAAAACAGTTAAATTTGGAGATTACAACTTGCCTATATCGGTAAATACACTATGGAATCCTTCTGTTAAATATGCAAGAGTGCAGCTCATAGTTCACCTTTTTTAAAGCGGTAAACAATCATTACAACTAATTTAATTAAATAATACTACATTTAATTTAATCACATATTTAAGACAGGACATCCTAAAAGAAAGGGTTTAAATGTTCAATTTTATTTACCCAAAATAACTATTAATATATTCTAATTACAAATGTTCGCTTTTAGGGTTTTCAAATCTTCAGAGGCTATTCAATGGGTTAGGATGACAAAGTAGCTTTTAGTGTAGTAATTTTTCATCTAAATGGGGCTTTACTATTAGATAAATCAATCAAGATGAATAAAAATAGAACTTTAGGCGAGTTTCTAATTGAAGATCAAAAACAAAATACAACTACTTCTGGAGAGTTTTATCGTTTATTCAGTGCTATCAAATTAGCAGCAAAAGTAGTTCATCATACAATTAATAAAGCAGGGTTAGTTGATATTCTAGGATATTCTGGTATTACCAATATACAAGGTGAAGCGCAGCAAAAATTAGATATTTATACAAATGATATTTTTATAAATGCCATTACTAATAGAGCGGTAGTTTGTGGTATTGTATCTGAAGAAAATGATGATTTTATCACTTTAAACGGGAGTGATAACTCCATGAATAATAAATATGTTGTTTTAATGGACCCTCTCGATGGATCTTCCAATATTGATGTAAATGTGCCAGTTGGTACTATTTTTTCAATTTACAGAAGAGTTACTCCAGTAGGCACCCCTGTTAAAAAAGAAGATTTTTTACAAAAAGGAAATCAACAAGTAGCTGCGGGGTATATTATTTACGGAACTTCAACAATGTTAGTGTTTACGAAAGGGAATGGTGTAAATGGTTTTACTTTAAATCCGGCTATTGGTTCGTTTTACTTATCACATCCCAACATTAAGATTCCTTTAGAAGGGAATATCTATTCCATTAATGAAGGTAATTATTTATATTTTTCTCAAGGAGTAAAAGACTATATAAAATATTGTCAGGCATTTAAAAAGGGCAATCCATATACTGCTAGATATATTGGTTCTATGGTGGCAGATTTTCATAGAAATATGATTAAAGGAGGTATTTATATGTATCCAAACTGTGATAAGCATAATAAAGGTAAGTTAAGATTGCTTTATGAATGCAACCCTATCGCCCATATAACAGAGCAAGCTGGAGGGAAAGCGACTGATGGATTTCAAAGAATTTTGGATATCAAACCTTCGGAAATTCACGAACGGAGCCCATTTTATTGTGGAAGTTTAAAAATGGTTGAAAAATTAGAATCAATACTATTAAAGCCTACTACTTAAAAGTTGAGAATTCCTTTTATTTAAAATCATCAATTAAAAAGTTGTAATAAAAATACATTAATAGTATTTTAAAATTTGTGAGAGCCTTTAAAAAACCAGTCAAGTTTTTTAATAATAAAAATAATATTGGTTGCAAATTTGCATTAAAGTGATTTACTTTCGGTCAAAAAGAATACTTCTCAAAAAATAAAAAAACAGTTACAATTTTATGAAAAGGCATAAAAACTTAATGCATTATTTTCTAAAATATTTTGTTTGAAATCGCGTGTTATGTCATTAGAACCTCAATAAAACCAAATGGTGATGAAAATTTCAAAAGCAATAGACTGAATTAAAAATGAACTACCTCGGCCCAAGGGCACGAGGTATCAAAACAACCGAAGTTGCGCCTTGTGTATCTTTTGATACTTTTTATCATTTCCTTGACCTTGAACGTATTTCATTATAACCTCTTCATTTGCATACTGTCCTACAGTATTGATATGGTATCCGCTTGTCCAAAATTTTCCTCCCCATAAAAACCTCTTTACTTCTGGGTGTAATCTAAATATCTCTCGTGCTGTTAAACTTTTTACCGTGTTAACTATCTTTTTTGGTGATAACATTGGAACACTTTGTATCAAAAAATGTACATGATCGTCATCGCAACCTATCTCTAAAAAATGAATCTCATATCTATTAGAAATTTCTAGACATATTGATTTTAATGTCAATGAAACTTCTTTTGTTAAAACTTTTCTCCTATATTTTATAGGGCAAACCAAATGATATAAAAGTAAACTCTTATTATGACTCTTTAAAATATGCTCACTCATAATAACAAAATTACATATCTTTATGCTACACCCGACGCAAGCGTCGGGGAATTCTATCGATTAAAAGTAATTAATGTCCGAATAAGCACTTAGCCAAATCTTTTTATTTTGTTTTATTTTTTTCATTTCAAAGCAAAGGCTCCATTCTTCACACGAGGGTCGCTTCACGAATAATCATTTTCAATTTTTCCATAATTACAGATTTTATCAATTCAACAAGCACTATTGCTAATGCGAAGAATAGAAATTGACTAAGGTCAAATAGATAACTGGTTACTAATTCTACTTTGTTGCATAGGTTCTTAAATATTTTTAAAACGGTAAATCTTCCCAATCAGCCGTTTCTATTTCATTTTTTTTGTTTTCTTGTTCTATTGTTTTTTCAATAGTCTCAATAAATTTTATCGAATTTGTGACATTATTAAAAATAAGAACACTCTCAGAATAATTCAAAATTTGATTATCGTGAGCAAAGCTTCGATTGTTTCTAATATCATTAAAGGCTTCTATGACGTGGATAGAATATTTTAAAATTCTTTCAGTCATTTTAGATTCAATTTTTTCATTTGCTACAATGAACTTTACATACTTGCCAAATATTGCATTAAGAGATTCGTCTTTTTTAATTTCGAGTTTATGGTTTTCACATAATTGTCTAATGAATTTCATAACATATGTATGCAATCTATCTAAAGCAACTTCAGGTTCATTTTTATCTATACTTTCTCGAATAGATTTGGCAAGTAAACTGAAATCTCTATCATCCGCAACTTCCTTTATTACATCAATTTCCTCAACAATTGTTTCTTCTTTTAATCTACTTGCGATTTTTAAACATTCTTTGTAAATGTTTTCATCTTTCTCAAAATCGAACCCGTATTCTTTTGCAATTGCCTTAGTGTGCCAATAATCTAAAAGTGCAGTCAAAAGCTCTCCCACTTTGTAGCTCGGCTCTTCACTAAAAAAGCTTCTAAGTCTATTTGCTTTTGAACCACTTGCATAAAAGTATTTGTCATCATAAATATTTATACGGATACTGTCGTAAATAAATTCCTCAAAGGTTCTATTGGAAAAATCCATTACATACCCTGATGGCATTTCAAATAATTTCTCAATTAAGAATTTCTCTTTATAATGTAATTCAGCCAATTTTCAGGTTCTTTTTTAATTATGCACAACGGTTGGTATATGAAAAGTAGCGGACTTTTAAGCACTAACTTTTCGGTTTATAACTGACCTTCATTTTATTATTAATCTTTCGTTTAAGCACCAAAACCGCTATTTTTTATATACGTCTTAAGTTAGCATTTTAATAAAAACACTAAATTAGACATATAAATTAGAAAGAACAAAAGAGGGGATTAAGGTTATTATATACGCAGAAGCTTTAGACTTCGTCAACATTGAAAATCACCTCTCTTTTCTACACAGATTTCGTACAGTTCTATGAGGCTTTTTAGACCTCGATTTTAAGTCGTTGAAACTCGCGTAGTATGTCCTTTCAAAAAACATTTTCTTATGAATAAAGATATTAAATATTTTGGTATTGACATCAGTCATTTAGTTTTTGATGTTACAGATTCTGATGGTAATTACTATCAATTTAAAAACAGTTTAATTGGATTTAAAAAATTCATGAAACTCTTGGATTTTAATAGCCATTGTGTGATGGAAGCTACCGGTTATTATCATTATCAGTTAGCGTATTATTTACAGGAGAATAGCGTTGTATTATCTGTAGAAAACCCATTATCAGTAAAACGTTTTATTCAGATGAAACTATCTGAAATAAAGACAGATAAAAGTGATTCTAAGCTTATTTGTGAATACGCAAAACAAGTAGATTTAAAGCTTTGGCAGGGAAACTCAAAACACCAATTAGAATGTCTTCAAATGACTAGATTACTTTTTGTGTATACAAAACAGAGTACTATGTTAAAAAACAAATTACATGGAGAAGCTGTTTTAGGGCAACCTAGTAAATTAGTTGTTACTTCATTAAAAAGGAGTTTAAGACAACTCAAAAAAGAAATAGATACTATAGAAGAAAAGCTTTTGTTGTTGGTAAATG
>Ga0307488_10005076_pt1 | contig 10899 bp, 9 predicted proteins | sample SB02metaG_FD_202248 | JGI IMG/M metagenome (GOLD analysis project Ga0307488, IMG submission 202248) | Sea-ice brine microbial communities from Beaufort Sea near Barrow, Alaska, United States - SB 0.2 | ecosystem: Environmental > Aquatic > Marine > Coastal | place: USA: Alaska | collected 2017-05-06
CCCGAACTGCTTCGGGGGACCCAGCCAGAACAAGACGGGCCTTACTCTGGGCCACTAGGGAGGGGGTAAACGGGTCGTATGCCGGGAGGATTAGCAAGGCTTCCGGACTGAGCACATGGCCAAGCATTCCTTTTTCCCGGGCAATGGCCTCGCAGGAATCGAAGAACTCGATGTGGGCCACCCCGACATTGGTGATGACTCCGATATCTGGTCGGGCCAAGCGGGCGAGTGGCTCAATTTCTCCCGGCTGATTCATGCCAATTTCCCAGACGGCAACCTCATCCGAAGAACAGGCGGAAAGAATGGTCAAGGGTAGCCCAATGTGATTGTTAAAATTTCCCTGGGTTTTGGTGACAGAGAAACGGGTGGCGGCAACCGAAGCGGTAAAATCTTTGGTGCTAGTCTTGCCATTGCTACCCGTCAGGCAAATCACTTTAGCCTTCAGCCTCTGACGGTGCCAACCAGCCAATCGCTGGAGTGCTATCAGAGTATCATCGACCCTGATCAGCGGAAAATTCTTCGCCACCGCCGGCGTATCACGGGAGACCACCGCCGCCAGAGCACCGGCCTCGAAGGCCTCGGCCATAAAATCATGGCCATCGAAATTGTCGCCTTGGAGCGCCCAGTACAAGTCTCCCGCTTGGAGGGTGCGGGTATCCTTGGAGACGGAGCTAACAGCCTGCGCCCCGTCACCGCAGACCAGAATACCCCCACAGGCCGCCGCAATTACTGACAGAGCCGTTGCCTCCATCAGGCAGCCCTTCCCCCGATAGCTGAGGCCGCCTCAGCAACGTCATCGAAAGGAACCTTCCGATCGGAAAATTCTTGGCAGTCCTCATGCCCCTTACCCGCCACCAAGATAATGTCATCTGGTTCTGCCATCATAATGGCCCGACGGATGGCTGCCCGACGATCGATGATTACCTCATGCTTCTTTGCCATGAGACCAGCGGTGACCTCGCGACAAATCTCCTCGGGATCTTCCCCGCGCGGATTATCCGAGGTGATAATAGACCAATCGGACAATTCCTCTGCGGCACGCCCCATCGGTCCACGCTTGGTTCGGTCGCGATCTCCTCCGCAACCAAAAACCGTGAGTAAGCGGGCCGGTTGAAGCGACCTCAAGGTACGGAGAACGTTCTCCAGCGCATCGGGGGTATGAGCGTAATCAACAAAGACACGAAATGATTTGGAACCTGGAACAATTTCTAAGCGGCCCGGAATCTGAGGCATGCTTTTCAGGGCAGCCACCGATTTTCGAATGTTGTGACCGAGAGACCGCATCGTCGCCAAAGCCGCCAGAGAATTGTAAATGTTGAACGAACCAAAAAGGGGCAAGCGAACGAGGTAGCTCTTACCCTCGGCGTGCAGGGAATACTGCATGCCCTGCAAGTTGGTACGCACATCGGTGGCACGGAACATGGCATTAGAAGACTGGCCATAAGTTATGATGCTGGGGCTTTGGCCCATCTCCTCGATGAGGCGGCGGCCATAGCGATCATCCAGATTGACCACCGCTATCCCGCGCTTGTTCGGCTGAGATGCCACCTGCTTGAAAAGCTGCTGTTTGGCAGCGAAGTAGTCATCCATCGACTTGTGGTAATCGAGGTGGTCTTGGCTTAAATTAGTGAAGATGGCCGTGTCAAATTCCACGTGGTGGACCCGCCCCTGATCGAGAGCGTGGCTGGAGACCTCCATGACAACGGCCCGGCAATTGACGTCCCGCATTTCCCGCATAAGATGTTGCAGTTCATCTGCTTCAGGAGTGGTTCTTATGGCAGGCAACTCGCGTGGACCGACAACGTAGCGCACCGTACTAATTAGTCCGCAGGGTCTCTCCGCCACATCCAAAAGATGCTTGAGCAGAAAAGCTACGGTGGTCTTTCCATTGGTTCCGGTAACTCCTGTTGTCTGCAATTGGAGTGAGGGGTTTTTGTAGAAAACCGCCGCCGCCGCCGCCAAGGCAGCTCGGGGCTCGAGGACCCGAACGACCGTGGCTCGCGGTACTTCGGTATCGCTTGAAGTAACCACCGCGGCGGCCCCGTTTTCGACCGCCTCAAGAATAAACTGTGCCCCACCTCCGGCAGACTCCTCCGAGCTCACTGGAGCCACTCTAGGCAAAGCAAAGAAAATTGAACCAGGGACGACTCTCCGAGAATCGTGGGTTATCGAGAGAATTTCGCAGTCAGCACGCCCGGTAATCTTGATCGGCTCCGGCTGGAATGAGGACAGAATTTTGGACAGAAGCATGAGGGTCAGTTGAAATCGGGAGCTAAGGGCGCCAATGCCACCGTGGTGCTATCCGAGGGCTCAGTTTCTGGAAGGAGATCAAGTTGGCGGGCGATGGCTTGGCCCATCCGAGCGAAGATGGGAGCAGCCACCGTGCCACCATAATTTTGTCCACCGGGATTGGAGGCGTCGTCCACCAGAATAATACCGGCAACCTCGGGATCGTCCGCCGGGAAATAACCGGCAAAAGAAACAACATATTTCCCAGGAGTGTAACCACCCTCGGGATCGACCCTTTGGGCTGTGCCGGTTTTACCGGCCACCCGGAAACCAGGAAAGGAGGCAAGGCGCGCCGTGCCGCGGTCGCTTACCACATCGGTCATGGCCGCCCCGACCTTGGCTGCGGTTTCCTCAGAAACGACCCGCCGTACCACTTGGGGACGAAAGGAGATGACGGGAGTGTCCTCGCCATCACAAACCGAGTGAATGATCTGGGGTAGCATCATCTTCCCCCCATTGGCAATCGTAGCAACGGACATGACACTCTGTATCGGGGTAACCGCAACTTCGTGTCCCATGGGCACTCGGGTAATTGAGAGTGGGGTCCATCGATGCCTCGGACGCACCAGTCCCGGAATCTCACCGGGCAAGCCAACTCCGGTACGCTCACCAAAGCCAAAGCGACGAATGTACTCATGAAAGGTGTCTGCCCCTAGGTGCATCGCAATTTTCGCGCAGCCGATGTTAGAAGACTTAACCATAATATCGTGAACGCTGAGCGAGCCATAGCCATGGTGGTCACGGAGAATTCGGCCGGCGTAGGCAAAGCGGCCATTCTCGCAGTGAAGTTCACTTTCCGGAGTAACAACACCTTCGTTTAGGGCGGCGGAAACAACCACCAGTTTGAAAGTGGAACCAGGCTCGAACATATCAATCACGGCACGATTTTTTTTCGCCTCCATCGGGGCATTATGGTGGCTGTTGGGATTGAAGACTGGTCGGGTCGCCATCGCGAGGATCTCACCGGTGCGGGGACGGACAAAGATCGCCGTCATCATTCTGGGATTAAGTCGCTCGAAGGCCTCATCTAATTCACGCTCGACGATAGCCTGTAATCCCATATCGACGGTCAGCTGAACTGTCATGCCATGACGGGCCGACCGCTCAATTCCCCGGTAAGCTACGATCTCACGACCCTTGCGGTCGCGCTGGGTGTAGACAAAGCCGTCCTCCCCACGTAGGTACGGATCCATCATCATTTCTACGCCCTGAATACCTTTTCCCTCGTGATTAAGAAACCCAAGGGTGTGGCTGAGCCAGGTCTCATTGGGGTAGTGCCGCTTCGGTTCCTGCTCGCAAAACACCCCGCGCAGTCCCGCGGCATTGATCTCGTCCTCTAAAGAGGATTTGGCTGAAGCAGACACCTTGCGCTGCACCACAATGTAAGGACGTTTCGAGGTGATTCGCTCGCTTACCGCCTTAAACGGGCGATCGAGGTGACGTGCCAAAATTTCGGATAGCTGGGGGCGGTCTTCTTCTTTGACCAAAGTGCCGTCGACAATCACCGCATAAATTGGGGAGTTGACCGCCAGCGGTTCACCGTGGATGTCGGTGATAGTACCTCGCTCAGCTCTAACAATCTTTTTTTTTGCCGTTTTGGCAGCGGCCAGCTCGGCATATTCCCAGTGTTTGCCCACCTGCAGGTGAATCAAGCGGCCCGAATAAATACTAAGAACCACAGCCAAAACAATACAGACGACCCCCGCCCGACGGTGTGTTTTATCCATCATGGCAGGCCTCCTTGGTGGAGAGGAATGGGCAGGGAGGCGATGGTGGAACGCTGCCAACGCAAGCGGACCATGCGGGAGTCCTCCACCGCAATCATCCGGATAAAACCTTCCTCTCGGCGCTTCTCCAAGTTGGGCCGCGAAGTCATCCTCATGATGTCGTTGCCCGTCACTTTCAGCCTCTCGTCGAGATCAGCCAAGGCCAATTCGAGATCGCGACAGCGGTCGCCATCGACCTTCAGTTTATGCTTCATCTCGACGTAACACATACCGAGGAAACCGAAGAAAAGAACAGCGAGGATCGCACTCATGATCGGGCCCAGAGGGAGAGCGTTGTCCCGGTGAACCCGCCTCATGCCGCCACCTCCACCGATTTTGAGAGAACTTCCACCGCACGCAGACGAGCCGACCGCGCTCGTGGGTTAGCTGCGATCTCCGTCCTTGAGGGCTCGATTGCCTTGCGAGTTAGGTCGAGAAAACGCCACTCGGGATTGAGCCGAGGAGCGGGCCATTCTGGACGGTCCAGCCACTGAGAGCTGCCAAGGCGGAAGCACTTTTTAACCAGACGGTCCTCTAAGGAATGAAAAGTAATTATAACCAAGCGGGCCCCATTTCTGAGCAGGGAGGGGAGAGCGGCCAAGGCCTTCTCCAAAGCGCCCAGCTCATCATTGACCGCAATGCGCAGGGCTTGAAAAACACGGGTGGCTGGGTGTAGCCGCCCTCGGCGACCAAGAACCTTTTCTACGAGATTCGCTAGTTGGGCGGTGCTCGCGAAAGCTCTCTCTTCTCGTTCAGCCACAATGGCCTGCGCGACTCGGCGAGCCCGTGGCTCCTCACCATATTCTTGAAAAATTTTAATCAGCTTGGATTCCTCAGCCGAGTTAACCAAGAGGGAGACAGGGTCACCGCAGGAGGGATCCATTCGCATGTCGAGCGGGCCATCGTGGCGGAAGCTAAACCCTCGTTCGGCCACATCCAGTTGATGGGAAGAAACCCCAAGATCGAGAATAGCCCCATCATAGGGAGCAGCGGCTTGGATAGCAGGGAGGTCCGAGGCAACAGCGAAATTTCCATGGACCGGGGTAAACTTATCTTCCGAGGGAGATAGGCGCTCCACCGCATGGGCCAACGACTGGGTGTCCCGATCGAGGCCAACCACCCGGGCTCCGGCGAGCAAAAGCACTTCACTGTGGCCACCTCCTCCCAAGGTGCCATCGAGAAATATTTTTCCTGGGGCAGGGCAGAGCAGTTCCGCAGTTTCAGCGCTCAAGACGGTGCAATGCCACTCTGGGGCATCAGATTTGACACCGGTGGAATGGCTGGCTGAGGCCGAATTATTCATGAGTGGTGAGGGTAGAAGAAGTCCACCCCGCCGCGTTTTTTCACGAAAGAGCCTAAGACGACTTTGTGGCCTAGTTTTCCCATTTTTGGCGGTACGTTTTCTTTGACTTTCGAGAGGTAAAGGGCAGTCACTATAAGCCGACTTCCCCCGCCACCCGGCGGAAGACTTCGTCTTCTTCGAGCGTTGCAGCCGCCCAGCGTTTCGAATTCCAAATCTCCATGCGACTGTGGCTTCCAATGAGGACAACTTCGCCCTCCAGTCCAAGACTGCGGCAGTACTCTTCGGGCAAAAGAACTCTCCCCTGACGGTCGACGCTGACTAACTGGGCTACCGCATAAAAGCGGCGAATAAATTTTCGCCGATCAGCTGGAGAAATAGATGGGTTAGCCTCAACGTCACTTTTGACCCGGTCGAACTCCGGAGGGGGCATGATCATGAGAAAATTACCGGCCGGATCAGGCACTGCGAAAAACTCAGCATCTTTTTTGGCACCACGCCAACGGGACGGGATAGTTACCCGGTGCTTAGCGTCCAGCGCGTGGCGGAATTCGCCGGCGTACACAAGAGGATCTTTTAACCGCCCCAACTCCAGCGACAAAGTAGAGTGAGTGGATCGGGACATTTCGAGGGATGTGATACCATTTTGCACCACTATGCCCCACTTTAAACCACTAGGTACGCTGGGTCGTCAACATCTTAAGGGGAACATCGGAAAAATTCACGGGAGCAACCAGAGTGGCCGATCACTAATGCGAACAGATTCTCAACTGCGTCTTTGCATAACTTCCCAAGTTAGACGAACGCAGGAGACGGCTTGGCGCACTGCATGGACGCGAAAAATGGAAACCCCACGGAGCGATCCTGCCACGACTCCGGCCCAAGTTCCGGGATCCCTATGACGCGGGTTGGGTAAATCCAGCACGTCACCTATGACCGTCTTGCGTGACACCGGCATCAAAACCGGGCGACCGAGGGCCACCAGCCTTGCCGTTTCACGCAATAAGCAAAGGTTGTCTTCCTTTTGCTTGGCAAAATCTAGACCCGGATCCAAGACGATGCCTTGACGGGGCAATCCGGCGCCCTCAGCCAAGGCCATCTTCTCCTCAAAAAAGCAGCACTGCTCGGCCACTATGTCACGCCAGACCATATTGGTATGGGCGATCTTCGGCTCACCAACGGAATGCATGATCAGCAGACCGGCCCCGTGGGCCGCAGCCAAGCGAGCATTCTCATCCGTCGGCAGTGCTCCCATGTCGTTGAGCAACTCGGCCCCAGCCTCGAGTAGTGGGCGAACCACCGACGGGCGCCAGGTGTTGATTGATAAAAGAGGCGGGGCAAGTTGCTCCCCATCGCGGCGCAACCAACCGGCACGCTCACCCAAAAACTTTTCCACAAATGGGCGGACTCTTTCAACTTCTTCCTCTGCCGAAATCGCTGCCCGATTGGTCCGGGCACTCTCTCCTCCAACATCTACAAGATCGGCCCCATCCATGACCATCTGACGTGCTCGGCCGATGGCCTCGTCCACCACCAAGGTACCGTCCCCGCTAAAAGAATCCTCATTGAGATTAATAATCCCCATGACGAGGGGTCGGCGGGGAAATTCAACCAAACGATCTTTAATCTGCAGGCGCATCGTAAGTGGTATGGTTGGTCAGGAGGGAGCTGAGGGCAAGCGCGATGGCTTGTGCTTGAGCCAAGGCAGTAACTCGGGCACCCTCCAATTCAGCGCAAGCCATGCAATTCATCGAATCCGTTTACGGCCGACTACGGCGGCACCCCAAGCGCATTGTATTTCCTGAGGGCGAAAATCTGCGGGCCCTTCGTGCCGGACGACGTTTCTACGAACTCGGCCTCGGCGTCCCTATTCTCCTTGGACGCCGTGCCGTCATTGCAGAACTGGCCCGCCGAGAGAAAATCACCTTCGACCACGTCGGAGTAATTAATCCGGAGCAGTCGGCAGACCTTCCCGACTTCTGCCGCTTCCTTGAAACCCTCGAGCGCTACAAAAAACTGGGGTTTTCTGACACCCGCTCCATCCTGCTCAACCCAAACTACTACGCCGCCATGATGGTTCAGTACGGCCGGGCCGATGGCGTCGTCGGAGGGGTCGAGACCCCGACCAACGCCCTCCTGCGACCCCTTCTGCGTCTGATCAAGCCAGCCGGAGAACACTTGGTCAACAGCTGCGTCATCGCCGACACCAAGCGCCCCGAAATCGGCCACCACGGGGTGCTCGTCCTCGCCGATTGCGGAGTTATCCCCTATCCCGATGTCCCCCAACTGGCTGCCATCGCCCTCCAAGCAGGGCACCTTGCCCGTCAAATTATGGGCGATACCCCACGGGTGGCTCTCCTCAGCTATTCTACCAAAGGCAGCGCCGTCTCAGCTGGCACAGAAAAAATCGTGGCGGCTGCCGCCCTAGCGAGGCAACACGCCCAGGAGCGGCGACTCGACATCGAAATCGATGGCGAGTTGCAACTTGATGCCGCCCTGACCCCAGCCGCCGCTCTGGCCAAGTCAGCTCGAGGCACGGTGGCAGGCCGTGCCAATGTGCTTATCTTTCCCGACCTCAACAGTGGCCATATCGCCAGTAAAATGGCGGGCCTGCTCGGTGCCGACACCTACGGTCAGATTCTCACCGGTCTGACCAAACCGGCCGCCGACGTCTCTCGCAGCGACGACATCGAAACCATCACGGCGGTAGCCGCCATCGTTGGTCTTCAAGCCATTGAAATGCGACGCTTGCAGGAAATGGCTGACGAGGAAAAAAGAAAAACTAAGACGGCTTAGGCTGGGGCCGACTCCTCCAGAATTCTCAGGGTCCGCTCGACATTCTCGGCCAGCGAACATTCAGCGGCGGCCTCACGACAGGCCCCTTCGGCCTCAGCGGCTCGCCCGTCTTGGGCCCAGTAACGCAAAGCCGCCGCCAGCGCCGGAACGTCATCCGGATGGTCGGCCACGGATCCGTTAATTCCCTCGCTCAAAATCTCGGAACAGCCATTAGCTCGGGTGGTAATGAGGGGGCGGCCCATAGCCAATGCCTCCAGCGAAGCATTGCTGAAGGGATCATAAACCGTAGGAAGGATAAAGGCATCAGCTGCAGCCAAAAGAAGTCTTACGTCACGCTGGGGTCCGGTAAAAACCACTCCGGGGGCACGGTGCCTGTCTTCGGGACCGCGACCAGCCACAACCAACTTGGCTCCGAGCAGACCCGCCTCGGCCAAGGCCGCGGCGGCAAAGCGAAGCCCCTTCCGTTTCCAACCCGTGCCAACAAAACCGGCCACAAATGTATCTTCCGCTAAACCTAGCATCTGACGTGCCGCCAACTTTTCCGGGGCCCCCGTGGCAAAATCTTGCGGAAGACCATTACGCACCAAATGCATCCGCTCTGGTGGATATGCAAAAGTGGCACGAATCTCTTCTCCCACCATACGCGAGTTCACGATTACCGACTTTGTCTGGTTGGGGGAAAAACAGTGCTCCTCCAGCTTGAGGATCTGACGCTGCTTCGGCAGACAGCGGCGAAGCCAGACCTCCCATGAGGGATCATAAACGGCACGCCGTTTGAGCCATGAAGCATGAACTCCGTCCCCCGCACGATAACAGTCGGCCGTGAATAATCGCTCAAAGCTGAAGACAATGACCTCGCTATGAGACTGCCGCCAATTTTCCACGGCGCGGGCAAAGCGCCACGGTCCGCGCGCTGGCAAGGTACACTGGTTCATGCCTCCACAGACGTCTTCCGGCCAAGTCCGATCATTAACGAGGAAGACCTTGCGTCCAGTTTTTTGAGCGGCGGCGGCAAACCGAGTTAAAAATTTCTCCGCCCCACCGGTCGAAGAATAGCCACGGCGAACCAAGGCAAGGGGGCGTCTTCTATCCATTCCGTTCACCATGCCACCCCCGAGATTACCATGCCATCGATTGCTCCAATACTTTTCTCGCGACCTTCCGCGAGCGGACCCGTCGAAGGCGGCCACAAAAGGAAGCCCCCAGCCGCCCCAGTGGAAGACAAGAGCGATCGCCAGCGGCTCAGATGCGGAAAAGGACGCATCGACTCGGGCCACTCTCCCCGTCCCGCCAGACTTTCTTGCTCAGGCTGAGCCGACGACCGGGCATCTTCACCCGCCTCCGCCAAGGCTTCGAGCTGAGCCCACCCACGTGGCTCGAAGTCGAGCTGAAACGGCGGAGCATCCTCCACCAGAGAGGCTAGGAGCAAGTCACGCCAGCTTGGCACCCCCAACACCGTGGGTGGCCGTGCCGCGGCTCCAACACCTGAAAGTGGCTGAAAATTCCGCTCCGCCGCAGACAAAAGGGTGGCCGCCTCACGGCGGTATTGGGCCAACCGCTTGGGCTGTTCTTTCGTCCGGGTAAGATTGCGAAACTCGATAACACCCATAGCGATCGATTCGGCCAAACGCTCTCTCCACGCCAAGGTATGAATCAGCCTTGCATCACGCGGATTGCTCATGAAGCCACCTTCGACCAGTACCGCCGGAGTGGTCGCCCTACGCAAGACGGCGAAGCGAGACCTTTTGACTCCACGGTCAAACATGGGAACACGACCCAACATGGCGCTATAAATGGAGGTGGCGAGGACTTGACTCTGATGATCTTGGCCTTGACCTGGAGCGACAGAAAAACTCTTCCTTGTCAGATATTTTTCGTGGCTGTTGGGGGCCCCGCGAGGGGTCAGGGTGAAGACTTCGAAACCTGTCGCGGCCGAGCGACGCTTCGATGAGGCATTGAAATGAATGCTGACAAAGATGGTCCCAGCACCGAGGCGGCTGGCCATGGCAGGACGACGCTCTAGGGGAATGAACTCATCACGACTGCGAGTGATAACCACCCGCAGTCCAGCTTCCAGCAAATAGGGCCGAATGCGTCGACATATATCGAGATTGTAGTGCTTCTCAGGGGCAAAACGGTTAACCGCCCCGCGATTGTGACCACCGTGCCCTGGGTCAAGTACCACCGTATGAACTGGGCTCACTCCCGAGATTTTTTCTGGACGCATAACCGGATCGATCGTTTTAGATAAATCCATCCGTGACACGTAAAACCGTCCGCCGGTCCAGACAACCGGAAAAGAGAGCCAATGCTTGACCCCGTCGATTCGTGCCTCTCTTGACCCTTTATAAAAGACCATCGATCGATCTGGCCCCACCAGTGCCACCGACCGGTCACCCCGCCGCTCCGCCCCAAGCTTATAAAAAGATGCAACTTGGGTCGCCGGCAGGTAATCACGTCCAGCCAGTCGTTTGACCTGCCAGACTGGGGGAGCGGACGAGACGACCTCCGCGCCAAGAAAGAACAACCCAAGAACCACCAACCCCAATGAAGGCAAAGAAGACTTGGTACAGAAGCCTCGCCTAGCTGAAAAATTCATCCTCAAAAAATCCACCCCAAGCTAGAAGTCAATCGCGAGTAATCTACCACGGCACCTATTTTTCTCGCGGTGGGTCGCTGGTCGACGAAGGGACACGTCGCCTCCCCTACCTTGGGGTGGCGTGTCATCATCGGAACCCAATATGCACC
>Ga0307488_10005077_pt1 | contig 10898 bp, 14 predicted proteins | sample SB02metaG_FD_202248 | JGI IMG/M metagenome (GOLD analysis project Ga0307488, IMG submission 202248) | Sea-ice brine microbial communities from Beaufort Sea near Barrow, Alaska, United States - SB 0.2 | ecosystem: Environmental > Aquatic > Marine > Coastal | place: USA: Alaska | collected...
CACTGGGCAATCCCTGTTCAATATTCCAGGAGGATCCTGTGGTCTACTACGAGACCAACGCAGAATGTTTAGCAGTGGCACAAACCAAAGAAGCACTGTTGATGGGATCATTCATGAACATGGGGTTTACAATAAGCAGTTCGGCCGCAAAGTGTGACGACTTCCCAGGCGCCTAGTTGATCTTATCCTAGCCTGTTGACAAAATCCAAAGAATATAGTATAATTGTAGTATAGTTGTCATTGAAGCATGGCCTAGCCACTTAAATGCCTTGATAGACACCTTTAAAGTTAATATAACAGAGGACTATAATGCAAAGAGAAAAACGCAGACTACTGGATATACTACCAGAAGTACAGACAGCACTAGCATCTACAATCAAAGGTTGGGATGGCATTCTAAAAGGTGCAAAGAACAAATTAAACAAAGACATCAAAGCAGGCAGGCACTTTCCACAAGGTGTACAGGCCATAGACATATCCAAGATATGGATAGACTATTCAATACAGAGGGACATCAAACACAAGCATGTGGCCAAGATCATAGAGCGATTTGATCCTAGGATATGTATGCCGGCGGCGGGTGTTAAGCTACTGACTGAGGATTCAGACAAGGTTTACATATATGACGGACAGCACAGACTGATGGTGTGTGCATTGTTGGGCATAACAGAGATACAGGTTTGTGTGATAGAGACCGAGGAGAAGACATTCCCGGCGTATGCATTTGAAGTGTGTAATGATTCAGGCATAGCAAAGGCCAGCAAGGAAGACATACACAGAACACTGCTGTACAGATGGGAACACGGCACAGAACAAGAACGTGAGGATCCCAGAGTCCGTAAAGCACACAAGATACAGGTTGTGTTTGATGACTCGGGCATTGACCTAGAGGGACAGCGTATCCGTAAGAGCGACAAGCTGAAAGGCTCCAATACACACTTCTTCTCACACTTCCAGTATGCTCACTTCGGGTATGATGAGATAGGAATATCAGAGATGAAAAAAGTTCTTAACGCAATAAAAACCGTTTACGCAGATGAGGAAGAGATTGACCAGGGACTCTATATTGGACTTGTGGACATGATCAGGATTGCTAAAGCAGAGCAGGAACTTGAAGACATGCCAGAGGGATGGATGGAAACCGTGCTGAAAGTTGTCAAGAGGGCAACAGGCAATGCCAAGAACTTCACACAGTGTACACGAGAACAATGGCAACACCATAACGGAACTGCGATGGAAGGTCCTAAAGGTATGTGCAACACCATGAGAGAGGTGTACAAGAAATACCACGACAAAGAAGAATATGTGAATGTTCCGCATCACCAGAACTGCAAGGTTGGTATCATTGATGACAATGTCTGTGCAAGATTCCAAGCGATGTTGGTATGATAGATAAAAAGAAAATAGAATGGTTGGGCAGTGAGTTTAATCCATTGCCCAAGTTCCGTAGGAAGAGTAATTGGAAGTCAAACATAGCGAGTCTAAAGTTTATCAAGACAGAAGTGGAAAGACTCAAAACTATGCTGACTAAAAAATTAACGAGTGATGAACGGTATGAGATTTACAAGATATTGAACAGGACCATCCGTAGGGCACAGGACATATACAAGGACATCTACAACATACACTACATAGAGAAGTTCGAAGAGGACAGTCGTAGGGTAAAGGAACACGTGGTACCACAGAATCTTCTGACTGACGCTTACCTCGAAGGACATCTTACTTTTGAAATAATGATAGGTATGCCCCTCGTGGACTTGAGTGAGGCCAGTGATCAGCTGATCGCAGGCAAGGGCCTGTCCAAGTTGAACAGCAACTGGATGTATCCTTTCAGACGTTACCGTGTTGCAGGTATCGAAGAAAACATATACACACCAAGTGGTAACAAGATCAACTTCCAGAAATGGAGCCTAGAGGATCATTTCAACCTGTATCCGGAGATAAAAATATGAAGTATGATTGCTTCTATAAGGTCACAGTCATCACCTGTGTTCCTGACTCAATCAACATGTTCGAGGACGAGGAAGTGTACCACTGGGGCTATTTTCCATATGCATGGGTACTGGCAGATGTAAAAACTCTTTACAAACAGGGTGCTGATGCTGTAATATTAGAGATGATAACGCAGAAAGAATTTGATAAAAGAATGGAGAAATACAAAGACCAACAAGCATGGGATGAATACCAAACTAATGGGATATGGAATGAAGACGTATAAATCAAGTGTCAGTGTAGGAGACCTAATAGAAGTTGGTAGGTTTCGTAATGTACAGACCAAAATTAAGGCAATAGAGATTGACGAACACGGACAACCTGTTATAATAACAAGCAAGGGCAAGAAAAAATTATTCAGTTGTAGGATAGTGAAACTACAACCAGGATCAAAGACACCAAAACAAATACTAATGGAAAACAAAGGGAGAAAATAATATGAAGAACTTATCACACAAAGGCATAGGACAAAACGATCCGCTACCAGAACACTTTGGTACTAACAACAGACTACTGAAAAAGATGCAGGCGATCGCAACGAATGACACTGCAAAATATTTCTACAATCTAGAAGAGCAACCAGAATTCATTCCAATAGATGGCCCAGAAACATTTGCAACACTGGACGCCAGCAAACAAAAAGGTAGAGCAGAGGCATGGGGCCAATCCAACGTGGACGGATTCATTGCTGAGTTTGGTGTGCATGATGGTACAAGTTTTATCCCGATGTGTGAGCACTACAAAGACCAAACAGTATTTGGCTTTGATGGCTTCGCAGGATTGCCAGGTGGCGTATGGCCAGGTAACATGATACACAAAGGTATGTTCAACCATGGTGGTGAGGCACCCTTCGTTTGTCCAGATAACGGAACACTTGTTGTTGGATGGTTTAAAAATACAATGCCTAACTTTGATTACAAGCAGACAGTGGCGAAATACTTACACATAGATTGTGATGTCTATAGTAGCACAGTTGACATACTTACAAACCTAGTGGGCAAAATAGTTCCAGGCACAGTGATAACATTTGATGACTACTGCAATCACCCTAACTGGAGACAGGGCGAATGGAAAGCATGGCAGGAGTTCTGTGAGGCAAACAAGATAAAGTACAAATATCTTTATGTTGCAGGCATGTCAGTATCTTTAATTGTAAAATAAAATGACACTTGCAGACGGGATATGGATGTTCATAATACTGAACTCAATTACGTTGACGCTTGTACTCATAATATTTTTCTTCATACATAGAGACATGAAATATAAAGAAGCTCAGAGAAAGTTGGCCGAGGTTGACAATCCAACAAAACACCTGTAATATATAGACAGCACAAACAATCTATAGGCATCTAAGCAGTTTTCATTTGCTAATAAACATAGGAGACGCTCTACGTCGATGATGGATATAGAAAGCCCAGGAGTAGGGCGAGGCTGTTTATTTTGCCCGTAGATTGTTACAGCTATATAAAACATTATGCCAAGCGAGAAAACAAAAGAACTTTTGGCGGGATTGGGCAACATAGCCAACAAGACCCGTATCACGGAAGAGAACCACACAGTGGTGTCTAACGAATATGGTGAGGATGCCAAGGGCAAACCGAGATACATAGATCGTATGTACAGTGATCTGTTTGGCGGACACAGACTTATACAAAAGAATCACAAGGAATACACAGGCAAGATACACAAGAAACGTAGATTAGTAAAAGGAATGGAAGGGAACTCTTTCTATTCTGCCTGCTACCTAACAGCAGACAACAGATGGTTTGACAACTCTGGTATGCCCATAGAAGCACCAAAGAATTCACTAGACGAGGAAGTGAAAGAATCCAACGTGGAAATAGTCAGGATGCCTCCCAGTGCGGAAGAACTGGAGCAGATCAAACAGCAGAAGCTGGCTCATGAACAAAGAATCCTACAGAATCTAAAATAATCAGAAATAAAATAGAATAGCAATACATTTTATAAATAATCGTTAACAGCGCCACATCATGTGACGTCGGAATAACCAGGACGCTTGAGTTTTAGACTCTTTACTGATAACCAGAACGCCCTTCCGTGTGATACCAAGTATCTAGTTTTCAAAAATAAATTTATTGACTTTTAAATTATAACTGTTATTATAACAATAATTTAATTTACAGGATACGAGCATGGATTTAGCAAACTGGTTTACACAGAGTGCCACGGTAGCAACTTTTGAGTGGGTAGATTTTATCCATGTCATGGCCGGCATCTCCGTTGGGTTTTTAGCAGGACTCATACCAGGCATTGGCAATACTATCATGTTGTTCATGCTATATCCATTTTTAATGGAATCATCCCTTTTTCAAATGTTAGTATTCTACTTAGGAATGGCGTCTGTGTCACAGTTTAGTGGTAGTGTTATTGCAACTGTATTTGGAGTACCTGGTGAAGCAAGTAGTTTGCCGGCCGTACGTGAAGGTAAACGATTATATGAACGCGGACAAGGAAACTTTGCTATCAGTGGTGCGGCCATTGGAAGTGTATTTGGTTCCTTTATAAGTGTTTGTGTTATATTTGCAGTATTGCCCTATGTTGTACACGGACTAATGAAATTTTACAGTGCAGAAATACAAATGGGTATACTATGGATTGCAACATGTAGTGTTGTATTCTTGCTTGGCAAGAGTTGGAAAGAGAATACTCTCGTGTTTGTTATTGGCGCTTTACTTGGTTTAATTGGTCAACACGATGTACCGTTCTTCATTTTTGGTGAAAATTTTATCCCGTATGATACATTTACATCTTTGTATGAGGGCTTGCCAATATTTCCAGTTGTTGTTGCATTGTATGTTTTTCCAACGTTGCTTAACACCAGAGAACAATTTAAAGATTTTAAATATGAAAGCGACAAGGATTACAGGGATGATTCCTCTTTCTTGTTACACCTGAAGCACTGGTGGCAAAATAAATGGGCAAGTATACGTGGTAGTTTCTTTGGTGCTATTGTTGGGTTAATACCACACATTGGTACAGGTATTGCAAGTAATCTCAGTTACGCAGTTGAGAAAAAACTTGCTAAGAAAACAGGTACCTACCAAGAGGACGGACACATGAAGTCTCTCGTAAGTGCCGAGACTGCAAACAACAGTTGCACACTGGTATTGCTTTTACCGTTAATGCTTATCGGCATCCCAATGACTGCTAGCGAAACTATTTTAATTTCATTGATTGAAATGAACAGTCATGCTATCAACTGGAAAATAACTTTAGAGAATAACTTTTTTGAGAGACTCACATATTGGTTTGTTTTCATTAATATTTGTGCAGTAATATTGTGCTGGCCCATGGTAAAGTATGTAAATGTTCTAAAAAAATTGAACATGACGCATATGTTATATGTCACCGGTGTTGTACTTGTTGGTCTAGTGATTTATACAGGTAGTGTACAATATGATGCATGGTATCATTTTTGGGTAATGGTTTTACTTTTTCCTGTTGGATACCTACTACGTAGAACCGAAACATTAATATTATTAATTGCATTTATATTGCAAGACAAATTATTGATGAGTTCAGTGATATTTTATAATTTGCATTTTGGTTAATTGATCAAAAACAAGGTTGATAACATGCCTAAATTGTTGTATATTATTAAATTAGGTTAACACAAAGGAGAAACATAATATGACCTTACTACCAAGACTTAGTGCTATTATTTTTGCACTAATAATTTCTGTTGCAGGAGTATCAAGCACTGTAATGTCAGCAGACAAGAAAATTTTAGATGTGCTTGTTGCAACTTCAACCACAGGTAACAACTGGAAACAAGGTATAATGTTACAGAAGGCCCTTACTGAAAGAGGCTATGACAGTGAACTTGTTCATACAGCAAACTGCCATAAGAACAAAAAATATATTGCTAACACAGACAGACCAGCATTTTATTTTATTGCAGGTTCATCATGGGTTAGTGATGTACTTCGTAAGAAATGCTTTATTGCTCCGGAAATAACTGAAAATGTAAATTTTGTTACTCCTTTCTTTTATCGTTCAAATGCGATGTGTGTACGTAAGTCAGACGGCATTGGCACTAATCTAAAAGATATTTTGGCATGGGTCAAAGCAAAAGATCGTGTTACTATTGCTACATTTACTAACTTACCAGATGACTTTTCACAGTTAGGTGAGGATTTTGGAAACAAAGTAAAAAAAGTTGAATACAAAGGATCTGCAAACACACTTAAAGGTTTCTTAGCAGGTGATACAGACTTAATCTACACAGGCTACACTGCAAGAGAAATTAACACTCCAGACTTACATTGTTTTGCATCAACAGATGGTGTTAACGGTACTGTAAAATTTGCAAAAATCTTTCCAAATTGGGACATGTCAATTTTAGTTGAATTTCCAAGTGTCATGGGTGTTAAACATGATTCAGCAGAAAAGATTGCAGATACAAAAGCAGTCATTGGTGACCTGATGTCAAATGATCCAGATCTAAAAAAATATTACGGTCAGGCTTTTATCCCAACTTCGGAAGAGTTAGTGGAGAGAGGGTATGGATTAGCAGACTGGTGGGCAGACGTTTCAGCCTGGACACCGGGAGGCGCCTCAGATGCTCAAATGAAAGCATGGAAATCCGGAAAACTAAAATAATTGTTTTAAAACATGTATAAAGACAAACTACTTGAACTGGTACATGCGTCAGATAAACTGGCGAGACAGATGAATTATATGTTGTATTGGGAAACACCCAATGGCAAACGTATTAGTAATGTGTTCGTTGCTAGATGGTACGAAAGAGAATTCAACTGTTGGGTAAAATTTGTTACTGCTCCTGAACTCATGAATGAATATAAAGAAGCTCTCAAAGACAAAACAATTGACATGGATCACAACTACAGCTTGGATTTTATAAAGAGATTAAAAAACGAGTACGAACATGTATCACTTTTATACAGCGGTGGATACGACAGTCAAAGGATATTTTTAGATCATATTGAGAATGACATTCGAATAGATGAAACTATAATGCACTTTTATACCGATACTGATGATGCATACAATGTTGATCATAGAGAAAACGCATTTCCAAGTCTGCACAAGTACAAGGACATGATAGACAAACAAACATTTTTATACCCACATGACAATGACAGTATTGCTCATTATTCAGATCCGTACGCATTCTTTAAACGTCCGGCTACAGGATGTATCATGGACAGAATGGGTTTTTATAGCATTGAAAATTTTTACAAAGGTGCAACATCATACGATCTCGGAGTACCTTACAATCACAATGAAAAACTTGAGATGAATCCAAATGGTTGTGTAATTGTAGGCAAAGACAAACCGCAGTTGGTATATTATAAACAACGTTGGTATGCTACTTGCATTGACCAAATCGTAGGGGATAGAGGCGGATTGCTTAATACAATTTACTTTTGGAATCATCCAGGTAATGTTAAGCAACTAATTAAAGAAGCAAGAATATATAGAAACTTTGTACTAGATTATGAATACGGGATCAATGCTAAAAAAATACAACACGGAAAAATGAATGTACAAGACCCTACCCATGACGCACTTGGAACATTAGCATTTTTTAAATTTTATGCACAGGACGAATACAACCATGTGATTGGACGTCCAGAGATATTTAATGCAGATAAAAAAGTAAACAAAAATGTCAAACAAATGGGACAACGTGCCACTCATGCCCAACAAGACAGATGGGACGTAATAATTCCTTATGCAAAATGCTGGGAGAAGTTTTATGAAATTTTTCCAGAATGTAAAACAGATGGAATCGAAGAGTTTAGTAATCAAGGAAAGTTTGCTTGGTTTATAGACATTGATAGTTTAGAAATTTACACACAACAAGAGTTAATTCCAAATGGATTTGAGGATATTACCACTACCAAGATCCAGGGCTTAGAAATTGATGAGTTAATACGTGAAACGAACCATCAAGGATTTACAAACAAAATAGATTGTGATGAAGATGCACACAGTCGACAACTCAGACGATTACAGGATCAAGACCTTGCAGAAACTATGATAAAGGAAAATCAAAATTAAAGAAGGAAGAGGTGATGGAAAAAATTGGACACCTAGATATAGACTGGAAAGCACTTAATCTAAGAATTAACAACTTAGACAATATTGAATGTAATCCGGGACCTCTTCCTTCTTTAAAACAAGATCAAGAAGAACTTGGGTTTACAGATAAAAATTATAATGTAGATAACTGTAGGCATAACGAATATACTTCAGATACACTTGCTGACTTACTACCAGAAAATTTTTTAAGTCAACATGGCATGACCAGTAATATGATTATAAAAATTTTAGAGCATCGACCGGGTACGTTTACATCACCACATTATGACTACTATGGTATCGCGAAACGTGTGTATAATGCAGATGATGAAACTGAATACAAGCGACTATGGATACCCTGCATGGATTATAAATTTGGACACGTTTTATGCATAGGTGATGATACTATAATTGCCAATTACAAAGCAGGCGATGTATATGAATTTCCTAAGGCCGTAATACACAGTGCCTCTAATATGGGAATACATACAAGGAGAGTTATGACAATAACCGGTGGCCAACTAAAGAATTAGTTCTTGGGCAAAAACCTTGTATTTTACAACATTTTCTACCGGTTGACGGTTATACCATTACCATGTACAATAGTGGTAACAAAGGAGATAATAACATGTATAAATGTTCAGTAAAAGCAAGTTTGGTTTTAGACCAAGTAAGAGAAAGATGTCAAGCAGATACACAGACAAACAATAGATGGACTGGTAGATCAGGAAACTATATGTATATCATGGGTAGAGAAAATGCTGACGGTAAAGCGACAGGTGTTTGCCACAAGTTCCAAGAGGATGGCTCTCACAAGCTATGTGGATCTTTCAAGATCATGTCAGATGGTATGATCACTAGATTTACAGGTATGAGTTCAGCGGACTGGAGAAACTTTATGAGTTCTGCAGAAGCGGAATACAAAGCGAAGTATTCAGAAACTGTACCAGCAGAAGACACAGCACCAACAAAAGTTGCTGTATAAATTGACGATGCAGAGGACGTGGGCTCGAGTTCCCCTAGTGCCAGAGATAGGCCAATTTCCAAAAATCTCGGCTCACACGCATCATTAAATAGCAGTTATGCAAAAACAAGAGTTCAAAAAACAACCAAGCACAATCAAATGGGTAGTTGTCACTATCATATTGGTAACTTTGATTATTGGTGGATCCTTCATAGGTGGTACATTCTATCCTAATGTGTGGACAGTAGACAAGATAGAAGACGAACTACACAAGAAAGAGTTAAATCAGGTGCAACTACTAGGTCTACGAGAACCAGAATTTGAATTCAAGGACAAGGCAAGCTTCATAACTGCCACAGGCAGATGTGTGGAATACCTAAACTACACCACGGATAGGTTAAGCAGGGTACCAACTAGCATTATAATTGCCATGGCAGGCATAGAGAGTGCATGGGGTACATCAAGATTCGCAACAGAAGGTAACGCACTGTTCGGAGTGAGGACCTGGGACAAGAACACACCACGGATGAAGGCCAAGGGCAATCCAGATGCATCATGGGGAGTCAAGAAGTACAACACCAAGTGTCAATCTGTGAAAGACATGATAGCCATAATAAACAGGCATCGTGCATATAAAGAATTCAGAGAAGAAAGAGAAGATCAAATAGATTCTGGCAAGTGGAACTATCGTAGGCTGATGGTAAGAATGAGTGCATGGAGCACCAATCCAGATTACCATGAGATAGTGCTACAGGCCATAGTTGACAACAAACTACCTTAATAGTATAATAACACATGGGATTCATACAAATGAAACTGCCAAAACGTATCAGAGTCAAATTGGCAGACACTAAAAGAAAAAGAGAAGCACAAGCCAAACACAGGGAATGGTTAGAGGCAAACGGACTTGATGACAAGACCTTAAGGAGAAGTGCAAAGGATTTCAAAGGCTACGACATACCCAACTACACGCCAGACCCCAACCAACCCAAGTGCGGAGACAAGATACCCGTGGGCACTGGTAGGAAAGAAGAGATGCGGTACTCGGGTGAACGTAAACTGCTTGGTATTGGTATGATGCACAAATCAAATCTTGTTCCCATATGGGACAAAGAAGGTGCAGAAGAGATCTCTACCATGCGTAGGAATTAATTCCTTAAATTTCACTATAAAAATCAATAAAATCAACACTTCTAGCAAGACCAACTTTGGTTGACGTATTTGGAAAGTATGCTATAATTGTTTTATGATTAGACTAATAATACTATTTGCAATCTTCCTAGCGGTATATCCGATGATAGGTGAGGGTTGGGCACAGTTCAGCAACGATTTTAATGTTGCGGATGTGACTGGCTTTGTATCAGAGACTATTGCAAAATTTAAACAATAAGGAACACAATGAAAAACATGACTAAAATGATTTTGATATTGGTTGCTGGGCTTATGATGGCACAGTGTTCTACATACAAGATCAAGCCTGACATGAACAAAAGCGGAGTGGTTAACAAGACACCTAAATGGTATGTTGACTACAATCACGAAACTATGTTCAAGTACCAGGAGGCGGCGACGGCAGTATCTCCAGACATGGAGTTGGCTGTCAAGAAAGCTACACTGTTGGCGAAGGCTAAACTCGTTGATAGGATCAATGGTGAGATGAACAACAGAACCACGATCACAAAGAACGAAGCAGGCACTAACGAAGACCTTAATGTCACAGCAGGATCTCAAGATGTGATTGTGAACGTGATCCAAAATACTCTTGCAAGAGGATACGAGGTTACAAAACAAGAAATGTTCATGACTAAGACAAAGTCTTACAGAGTGTACATCATGATCGAAGTCAGCAAGAAGGAAGTTGAGGAAATTATCA
>Ga0307488_10005078_pt1 | contig 10897 bp, 10 predicted proteins | sample SB02metaG_FD_202248 | JGI IMG/M metagenome (GOLD analysis project Ga0307488, IMG submission 202248) | Sea-ice brine microbial communities from Beaufort Sea near Barrow, Alaska, United States - SB 0.2 | ecosystem: Environmental > Aquatic > Marine > Coastal | place: USA: Alaska | collected...
AGCTAAAAGTGATGCAGAGCATTTTGGTAGCCTATTCGATATTACCGAACGCAGAGTCAATCAAATCAATCTGCAATACTTGAATACCCACGATCAATTGACAGGTCTGCATAATCGTCGCCACTTCCTACATTTATTAAATGAAAAAATTACTCAATTCAAGGTTGATGAAAAGAGCTTTGCATTATTTTATATTGATGTTGACCAATTTAAAATAATCAACGATACCTGCGGTCATATTGCGGGTGATGTATTCATTAAAGAACTTGCCAATGAATTGTATGAAGTATTCGACCAAAAATGGATTTTCGCGCGCCTGAGTGCAGATGAATTTGGTCTTATTGTGGAATATCAAGATGAGAATACAATTCATGACACAACCGACAAAATTCTTACCCAAGTGCGTAAATTCGAATTCAAATGGGATCGTCATCGCTTTACCCAAAGTGTGAGTATCGGTATTGCAAAACATGGGGCTAATAACGTCAGCGGAGAGGAGTTACTCAGTTTTGCAGACACCGCCTGCATTGTTGCGAAAGAAAGTGGACGCGATAAAGTGCATGTTTATTCAACAGATATGCGTATCAACAATAATTACGAACGAGAACTCTATTGGGTAAAGGAGGTTAATCGAGCGTTAAAAGAAGATTCCTTTGAACTGTACTTCCAGCATTACCGTCCACTTAACAAAACGGATGGCAATGATTATTATGAGATCTTTATCCGCTTAATAACAGAGGATGGTGACGTAACGCTGCCAGGTTTTTTTATGCCCGCAGCGGAACGACACAATTTAAGTCACAGAATAGATAAGTGGGTGATTGAAAACTATTTTGTTTGGTTAAACACAAATTCCGAGTATATGGACAAACTTGCCAGGTGTAATATCAATATAACAGGGCCTTCACTGTCTGATGACGACTTCCAATTTTTCTTACTTAACGTATTCGAGAAGTATCATATTCCACACCAAAAAATATGTTTCGAAATTACTGAAACGACAGCCATAATTAACATGAACGACGCAATTGCGTTTATAAAGCAATTTAAACGCTTGGGCTGTACTTTCGCGTTAGACGATTTCGGTAGTGGATTTTCTAGTTATGGTTATTTGAAAAACTTACCGGTGGACTATGTCAAAATTGATGGCAATTTTATTCGTAATATATTAACTGACCCGATTGATCTTGCGATGGTAACCTCTATTCGCGACGTCGCAGGGGCCATGTCTATTCAGACTGTAGCCGAGTTTGTAGAGTCTGATGAAATTATGGTTCAGCTAGGAAAAATAGGATTAGACTTTGCACAAGGATATTGTATTGCAGAACCTGCACCTTTAATCGAGTTTGTGTCGTATAATAGCGTGCCAACAAAATAAACATAGTTGGAAAATCGTTGGGAATTGTTGGAAAATTGAATTTCATCCCCAGATATCGCTTACTCCGAGGGCAAACAGCTACCAATATGAGCAATCCATACACTTCATTTGAATTTGTCAGTAGCGCAAAACTACCCACTAGCTTTGGGCAGTTTGTGATCCATGGCTTTGTAGATACATCTAACGGTCAAGAACACATTGCGTTGTCGCACGGAGAATGGGCAGAAAATGACGTGGTTCCAATTCGCATCCACTCGGAGTGTTTAACCGGTGATGCACTATTTAGTACCAAGTGTGATTGTGGTTTTCAGTTAGAAAGAGCAATGCAAAACATAGTCGCTAATGGATGCGGCATCTTACTCTATTTACGCCAAGAAGGGCGTGGCATTGGATTGTTGAATAAAATAAAAGCCTATCGTCTGCAAGATGAAGGTTATGACACGGTTGAAGCTAACGAACATCTTGGTTTCGATGCTGATTTACGCGATTACAGTATATGCAAAACAATGCTTGATACCTTGAAAGTGAAGCGCGTTGAACTGATGACAAATAACCCCAAAAAGGTTGATGCACTTACCGATATGGGTATTGAGGTTGTAAGACGTCAGCCAATTGACCACGGCATTACTGACGCTAATAAAGCTTACCTTAAAACAAAAACAGAAAAGTTAGGTCACACGTTCAATACTGATCACCTAAAATAATTAATTTTGCGGCTAGCAAAACGTCATGATTTTTTGGCGGTGTTCAGTTCCGGTTAAGTTTACTTAGCGTATAACTAAGGGTATCAAGGCAAAAGGATATCGTTATGAATACCAATCAAAAAGTAACAACAAACAAACTAAGATTGTCAGCTAGTGCCATAAAAAACATTGGCTACACAGCGTTGTTGACTATGTCGTTAACCTTAGGAATGCACTATGCCCAATCGACTCCATTGCAATCAAATAATGTGTATGGGTTTCAAAAGAGCCAATCTCAAAGCGATTATGAGCAAATTGATGCAGCCTTAGCACCTATAGCGCTTTATCCAGATTCTTTGTTGACCCACATTTTGATTGCGTCAACCTATCCACTGGAAGTCATTGAAGCAGCCCGCTTTATTCAACAACATCCAAAATTTGATCTAAACGATTATGAGAAAAACGGATTAGGTAAAGATACGATTGAAGCAATTCAAGAAGATGCTTTGGAATACGGCTGGGATGCTTCAGTTATCGCATTAACCGCCTTTCCTGACATTTTGAATAATATGAGCGACGACTTAGGTTGGTTAAGTGATCTAGGTAATGCTTTTGAAAATAATCAAGAACTGGTCTTAAGTCGCGTACAAAAGCTACGTGAATTAGCCTACGACCAAGGAAATTTGCAAAACGATGAACAAGTAGAAGTCGTCGTTGAGCATGAGCAAAATACGCGTGTCATCGTTATTCAGCCTCGCCGTCATGAATTAGTGTACGTCCCTTACTACGACACGGCTATTATTTATGGACCAAGTTGGCATGTAACCTCCTCATATCGATGGTCAAGACCCTACTATGCCCGCCATTATCGTCATAATTATGTTTACTTTACGCCAGCAGCATATATAGGTAGTCGTTTGTTATTCGGGGGGATCCATTGGGGTAACCGCCATATTTCAATTAATCGTGATTGGTCTTATCGACAAGCGCGTCACTACAACTATACAAATACCCGGTATAAACGCGTTCATCATAAAGAGTACCAACGTTGGGCTCCAACAAAACGCCATACGCGCCATGTTGAACGTCAAAAATATGCGGGGAATAACTCGACACACAGTGCTTATAAACGCAATGCTTGGGTGACTAATAAGCACAGCGAATTTGAATCCGCACGCAACTCTAATAGGAAAATCACGCGTAATAGTGCAGACCAGTCTAAGCGTCAGTTCGCAAAGCAGATAAGCAACAACGAACAAAGACAAAAGCTAAGTAGGAAAATAGACAAAGCAGAAATGCGCCAACCAAAACCGATCAAAAAGAGAGAGATTGAGCGCAATGACAGAGTTGTTAGCAATAAGACACACAGAACGACAGTTTCAAAGCCACAGCGTCAGGTCTCGCAGTTTAACCGCAACGTGTCACAACCGAACAGTGAGAGTTCAAAACAGCAGCGGCAGGTGATTCAACGTCAAGAGTCTAAACCGCAACGTCAGGTGATGCAGCGTAGAGAGTCTAAACCTCAACGTCAGGTGTCTAAGTCACAGCGTGAAGTATCCAAACCACAACGCCAGCATATACAAAGAACTAAAATAGTAAAACGTTCTAAAGAATAAGTGTCAACTGCAACACCTTAGTAGTTTTGCGATAACTCAAGGACTCGCTGGTACAGCAATGGGTGAAAATTGTCGCAGGCGCCTATGCAGAGGTCAGATTGTGGGTACTAATCTGTTTACATTTTGCATAGGCATTTTTCCTTATTAAGGCTATGGCATTGTGATCGTTAGGCCTGCTTCAGGAGCAATTTTCCCTTCGCAAACATCGGCATAAATATCAGCCATACCCTGCAAGCCCTCAATATCCGTCATTTTTAACCATTCACGACTTTTTGCAAAAGAGTGCTTTAAATATTTTCCACTTTGCTTTTCAAAACCTTCCATTCCCCACTCTTTGATGCGTTTTTGAAGCTGAGATGGTGCAAAAAAGAATTCACTTCGTTGTTTTATAAAATCCGGTCCTGTTTTCATTTCCTTCCAATGTGTTACGCCAACATTAGAGCAAAATTTCATGTTATCGCCCAGATGCTTATGTAAGTCATTCAGAACTTGGCCATTTCCCGACATATCGACAATCAGAGTCGGTTTCGTCGAATCTATCTGTTTTATTTGGTCGTACGAAAGCGTCTTATCGTAAACGCCTAAGTTTTCGACCATCTGCACATTGCGATCTGAAGTTAACGCAACTTGCGACGGTGCATTCTCATCATCTTTAACACCATAAGCCAAACCCGTACTGGTTTTACTCGAAGCGCTTATCATGACCAATTGAGTCGCTCCAAACCAATCATTACTTTGGAAATAGTCATATAAGGCAAATGATGTTATGTGCAATGGGTATAGCAACATACGCTCATCTTCAAGGGCTTTGTTGTAAGCCGGCTCAGACTCTACTTTCCGATAAATATTATATCCCACTGGCAATGCCGCACGATGCGCAGCTCCGTCTATCCAAGCCGCAGGACTGACTTTGGTTGGGTGCATTAATAAATGAGTCGCAGGTGGAAAATAACCAAACAATCTCTCACCCACCGGTACTTCAGCATTATTAGATTTGACGACGTCCGCAAAACCCCAAACTGGCAAAACTCCCCAACCTGATACATCTTCGTTCGCATTTGTGCTTGCAGTATGCGCAGGAAAAAATTGCCAATACCCTATCTTTTCCGCAACAACAGCATAGGTTATATTATTGGCGGTGAGCGCGAATTTATCTACTTTCACTAGCACCTCACCTTCGGCTAAGGTTTGATTAGAAAGATCATTAGCTACAATTCTGCACTCTACATAATTACTTTTGCTGACTTGAAATTCGCTCATGCTGTTTGTCCTTGTTCAATTGCAGCTAAATATCCCTGCAGTTTGACCATCGCAGTTTGCCCATTATCGCGCATGCGTTGAAGTATCATTAGTTTTTCATTGTCATCTTCTTTTACTGAACGAACGAGTTTGCTGAAGCCATCTAGGCGATTGTTCAACAACCACTTACGAAGCCCCTCATCTTTGGACCAAATGTGCTGATTAATCAAAAAGGCAGCAGTAAGGCGCAGCCAATCTATATCGGTATTGGGAAGGGGAACAACATTACAAATTTTGTTTTTAACTTCATCGTTCGGATAGGCCGCTTCAACATGCGCAATAAAGGCGGCACTAAATACAGGCTGATAAGAACGCACTGTTTGCGGCGTAATTAGATCCTTGGCGAAAATAGGCTTCATGCTTAAGTTGGAGATCGCACTTGCAGAACAGTCGACATGAATATGACTTGGCGTGGTGGGGATTTCGCCTTCTTGAAGAGTAATTTTATTCTCCGAAATGGCAGTAACTCGACCCATCCGTATTACGTTTTTCACTCGTTGCAACTCGGCAAGTTCCATTTTACTGACCGTCGCACCATGAAACATGCTTGGCCACACGTTCTTATCAATTCTTAAGAATACGCCCGACGCTTCTAAGCGCGAAAACATATCGCTTATAGATGTTGAATTGGCAATAGCTTCCATTTGGTTTGCTTGAGCGCCAATAGAGCTTGTGAAAAACTCTTCTGTTGGCTGAGTATTTTGCCGGTCGATTAACCAAGCATCACGAGGCATAATCCACGTAATATGATCTGGGTTAGCGCCGTTTTCAAGTAAGAACAATATTGCGTCAATACCTGTTTTCCCCCCTCCCACAATGACATAACCAGCAGGAGGAGTCTGAATTTTTGGCAGGTCATTTAACGGCATAAAATGCACACCATCAGACACATCAAAATTAGGCGTATGCGTGGAGGGAACCGTCGTTTTTAAATAAGTGCAGTCAACGGTTTTATTAGTCACGTCAACGTGGTGTTTCTGACCTGTTAAGATTGACTCAAAGTTGCCATCACCTTTATAATCACACATTGGGAAATACTTGACTCGCCCAGTCGGTAAAAACTGCTCACGCATAACATTATCAAAATAGGCACTAACTTCGGCGCCTGTAGCCAATTCATTCAAGCCTCTGTTGAGACCTATTTCATCTTTGCAGCCTTTGCTTAGCTCTCTTGAACTAACGCCATAGAACGCCGAAGGTTGGTGTAAGGTCACAAATGGATAAGCAACATTCCAATGGCCACCTGGCTTGTGATGCTTATCGACAATAACAATATTGGCATCAGTCTCGGTCAATATCGTATCAGCAAAAGCCATTCCTACGGCGCCACTGCCGACAATAAGATAATCTGTTGTGTGTGTTTTTATTGTCATTACATTTCTCACTAATAAAATTTAAAAGGTAAAAAAACATTTAATATCAGGAGGGAAACCGACCTGATTGATTGCTCGCTAGTTGAGTGAAGTACGGTTATTAGCCTCCAGTAACGGGAGGGAAAAAGGCAATTTCATCACCATCATTTACCGTCGCTGATGCGCTGGTTAGTGTCTGATTAACCGCAATTAATACATCCTGTTCTGCGAGTAAAGTCCAAGGCTCGCCGCGAGCAATGAGCTTTTGCTTTATATCAGAGACCGTTTTCTCATCGGTATACTGGAAATCAACCTTATCGACTCCAAGACGTTCACGCAGCATGGCAAAAAATCGAATATTTATCATGCTTCGCTTCTCCTCCAATCGCCTTTTTTACCGCCTTCTTTTGAAAGCACTTTAATATCACCAATAAGCATATTTGGATCGGCTGCTTTACACATATCAAAAATAGTAAGTGCCGCGATAGAAACGCCGGTCAAAGCTTCCATTTCGACACCAGTAGTGCCGACTAACTTGCATTCACAACGGATATTTATTCGAGAATGATTGTCATCAATCTCAAAATCAACTGACACTTTTGAAAGCATTAAAGGGTGGCATAAAGGGATCAGCACAGGGCATTGTTTTGCACCTTGAATACCAGCAATTCTTGCAGTGGCGAGCACATCACCTTTCGCAACATTGTTGGCTTTAATAAGCGCCAGTGTCGAGGCTGTCATTGCTACAGATCCTGTCGCTACGGCCCTTCTTGTACTTGCCTTTTTTTCACTCACATCCACCATACTAGCTTGCCCACTGCGGTCCACATGGGTGAGTTTACCTTCGGTATTCATTTTGCTATCCATACGACCTCTATTGGCAACTTTTATTAGTAGCTCTATTAGTACACTACTAGCATTTTCTTAGTGTGGACTCTTCCAGCGGCCTCTTTAGGCAATTTTGTTGAGCTTAAACAATACCCAATCTAATGCTAACAACACGCACACAATAAGCAAACGAAAAATGATCACAAGGTATTGTGCGCATTACTTTTCACCTTAAATATTCTTAATCGCGCTTTGTAAAAATTCAGAGCTGTACATAGGAGAGCCATTTTGTTTTTGCTCGGCATCTTTCACTAAATTAACAATACACTGATTAACAGGTGCTGAGATACTGTGTCTTTCAGCCAGACTGACAATTTCACCATTCAGAAAATCAATTTCGGTTTTACGTTTTAATGCAAAATCTTCATACATTGAAGAACGAGCTTTCGGGTCGATTTTAAGTGTTGCGCTCGCCACTCGTTTAAACAGCCAATTGGGTAGCGCCAAAATATATGGCATCCAATTAGGAATCACTTTCCCTGTTCTCGCCGGCTTGATATCAGCAACTTTCATCACTGCTAACGCTTCTGCAATCACCCTTGTCATCACTAACCGATATTCACGGTTATTCATTTGCTCTAACAATGGAACCCCCGAAAGCGCATTGACGGCATTATTTAAATTTATAATCAATTTCCCCCATTGCACACCTTCAAGATTTTCATGTAATGCGACGGGTAGATTGGCTTGCTTGAGCGCATTAACTAGCTCGCTATAATCACCTTCTTTTGCCTCAATAGCCAAATTGCCTTCTGTACCACAATGAAACTGCCCTTCACCGTTATTGAGAACGTTAAAAGGCACCATCGCTTTGAGTATCTTGTGATTCGGCAATTTAGCTTTTAAGGTAGCTACATTTTGGATTCCATTTTGAAAGCTAACGATAACAGCTGAAGCTTTGGCATATTCAAGAATAAACGCAGCAGCAGACTCCGTATCGCCACTTTTGACCGTTAGCAAAATATAATCTGCGTCAGTAATACTATCCATTGAGACAGAAAACTTTAGCTGCTTCATTTGCATCGTTTGGTCTCGCCCTCTCCAATCAGTGACGTTTAGACCATACTCAGTTAATTGCTTTTGAATTCGCTCTCTGCCTACTAAAATGACATCAATACCATTCGCTGTAAGGCAGCCTCCAAGATAACAACCAACACTACCCGCTCCTACTATTGCAATTTTTTGCTGCATACCTTACTTGGTCCTTTCTTTAGACAAACCCAAAACTGCGAGCCTCCCTAGGAATAAACTAAAATACAAAAAGAATGATGCTAACTAAGTAAAGGTTATCGCTGTAAATTGCAACCTAAACAACAGAATCACGCTTATATTATATTATAGGAAAGTAATAGCGGCTAAAAACTAGATAAGAAATACAGTTTGCTGTTAATAAATTTGCTTTTAAAAGAGGGCGACATGGCAAAGATGACCGTTATAGAATTTTTCTAAGAATAAAAGCACTTAGAAAAGTAGACCTTAATAACATCCGTTAAGTGATTTAAATTTATGTTAAATAAAGTATATTTGACCAATTATAAAAACGCATAGATAAGAAATGATGTATAAGATAGCAGCTCTCGTAGCACTTCCAATTTTGCTAGTTCAAGGAAGGCAGGCTAGAAAACGAGCACTCAAACTTCCCGAAGCAATTGGAGAGCGCGAAGGTGTAATCAAAGACCCGACAAAACCGCCACTGAGCTTTCTGATTATAGGCGATTCGGCTGCAGCTGGCGTGGGTGCGGATCATCAAGACAATGCACTTCTTGGTCAATTAGTTAACAATTTAAAAAGCCACTTTAACTTGTCATGGGCATTGATAGCAAAAACGGGTGCAAAAACGAAAGACATGACTCAAATGTTAGAAACCGCCAAGTTAACTAAGACGTTTGACATAGTAATAACCAGTTTAGGAGTCAATGATGTTACGTCACTACAAAAGAGCAAAGACTGGTTGAACGAACAAAACAAACTACACCAATACTGCTTCCAGAAACTAGGTGCTAAACATATTATGGTCAGTGGTATGCCGCCAATGCATAAATTCCCGTTATTACCCCAACCTTTAAGATGGATAATGGGAAGCCGAGCAAAAGAATTTGATTGCCTGCAAGCATCTGCTATTAGTAAGTATACCAATAGAAGTCACGAACCATTGCCCTTCGACATGGACAGAATTGCCATGGCAGCCGATGGCTTCCATCCTGGCCCAAGTATCTACCTTAAATGGGGCTTAAGTTTAAGTAAACGTATTGTCTATATTGCAAAAAGCTTATCTCATGAATCTGGCGCCAACATTTAATGCTGAGTTAGTTGTTGAGTTATGGATTGTGATTTATAGCTTACGGGCAAAGGATTGAATAGATTGTTGTATAACAAAACAGACGGATCTGCACTAACGCTGCTTTAATACTAGGAGTGACATTGAACTGATACTCCTAGTTTTTTGGCAATGTTACTACGCAAACTCACTAGCAAATACTGTTGCAAAAAATTCTGCTGATGCCTCGTTCATATTAAAGTACAAACTTGGCTCAATCAGTTCTACTTCGATAATCATCAATTCACCGTGTAACGAGACGATGTCAACTCTGGCATACAACGCCTCTTCAGGTAAGGCATCAATCGTTTGCTCGGCTATAGTGAACATTGCTCTCGACGGCTCAATACTGGTCAATTGACCACCGTGCTCTTCTTGCACCCTAAAGTCTCCTTTAGCAGGCTGTTTACAAATGGCATGGCTGTATTGTGAATTGAAGTAAAAAAGTGAATATTCACCTTCCTCAAGAATGCTTGTTAAAAAAGGTTGGATCATGGCTGACCTGTCTTTATATTCCTGCATTATTGAAGATAATTGCTCAGTAGTTTGCGCAGGTTTAAGACGGTAAGTACCATCTGCATTCGCACTAATATAAGGCTTAATGACAATTTCATCACAGTCAAATTTAGCAAATGCAGCAGCAAAATGATGCTCCTGAAGTTCGTCAGCCCAAAGTGTCGGGATAATTGGAACGCCTTTATTTTCGAGTTCTTTCAAGTAGCGTTTTGAAATATTCCATTCAATTAACGACATCGAATTACATAGCACGGCAGATGAATTATCGATAACTTGCAAACACGCGAGAAAGTCTTCGCAATGCGCTTGATAGTCCCAGGTGCTGCGCACTACAACGGCATCGTATTGATCCCAATTATGATTTTTGGCATGCCAAGAAACTTCGCTCAACTCCCACCCGAGGTTTTTTAGTGGAGTCTGAAGTAATCGGTCATAAACGAAGAACTCTTCTAGATGGTCAGTCGTTAAAATAGCTACTTTGCGCATTTAATTCCTTATGTTGGTTGAACTCACGTTGCGTTTTAAATTTATTTATTTGTGGTGAATTATGTTGAATTCCAGACTGTGCTTCACTCTGTTTTGAGCCAAATAGAACCGCGATGATGATAATAGTTGCACCAGTGATGCTTAACCATAAATTGCGCTTAAAATGCATAAAAATCCTTTTTACTAACAATAAATATTCCATGTATGTCTGCGGTAAAGCTCAATTAGTGCTATTTGAAGCTGATGTGCTAACTCGAGGAGAGTAACAAACAATGAACGTGCAACGCCATCAATTGTTCCAAATAAGACCGTAAAGCCATTGATACCATAAAAAAATGGCAACTAACAATATGGCTTAGTTG
>Ga0307488_10005079_pt1 | contig 10897 bp, 7 predicted proteins | sample SB02metaG_FD_202248 | JGI IMG/M metagenome (GOLD analysis project Ga0307488, IMG submission 202248) | Sea-ice brine microbial communities from Beaufort Sea near Barrow, Alaska, United States - SB 0.2 | ecosystem: Environmental > Aquatic > Marine > Coastal | place: USA: Alaska | collected 2017-05-06
ACAACAACAACAGGTGGCAACAATGTCTATATAGGACAGTATGCAGGGGCGCATAATGTATTAAACACAACAGGTGAGAAGAATACCTTGGTCGGCGCTTTGTCTGACACTACTTTAGTAGGTACATCGGGTGCAAATGTTCTGGGGTATAATGTTTCTGGTGCAGCAGGATACACAACTTTAGGGTCAGGTACATCAGACATCAGAGCCGAACACGGCGTAGATGAATGGAACACAGTATCTGACGAACGCTTAAAGAAAGATATTACAGACTCTACAGCAGGTCTTGCGTTTGTTAATGCTCTACGCCCAGTAACGTGGAAGTACAAAACCCTTGGTGAGCTACCTGAAACCTTTAACGCCTATGAAGCTGACTCAACAGAAGTCTTCAAGAACACCCAAACTAACCACGGTTTTATAGCTCAAGAAGTTAAAGCAGCTATTGATGCAGATGGGGGTATTAAAGATGGCTTTAGAATGTGGGCTGAAAGAGATGACGGTTGTCAGGAAGTAGGAAAAACTGCCTTAATCCCTGTATTAGTCAAAGCCATACAAGAACAAAGCGCACTAATTACATCACTAACAGCCCGTGTAGCTGAACTAGAAGGATAAGATAATGACTAGAGAAACAGATCAAATCGCACAGGACTACTCAGCAATGGGTGACAGCGTAAGTGTAATTACAGATGTAATTGCAGGTGAGTCTATGGCTGATGAGTCAGCAGAAGACCGTCAAGACTGTGTAGACCGTAACACCCAACACCTTGAACTTATGGTAGCTAAAGATGATTGGGGTTCAGAGGATATGACTGCGACTAACGCAGCTATTACAGCAGGTAATGGATATACAGCGTCATAAAAAGCTTGACTTTAGTTAACATCTGTGATAAAATAATTTTTAAGGATTTGATATGGATTTATTAATAAATATATTTAATATAGCTACTGCTGCAATAGCTTTAGCATCAGCTATTACGGCTGTTACACCAACACCAAAAGATGATGTTTTAGTAAGTAAGGCTTATAAGTATTTAGAATACTTTGCACTTGTTATTGGTAAAGCGAAACAATAGGAGGTGAAGTTGAATATGACTGTTAAGACTGAAATGCAGATAGCTCTAGAAGCTTTAGACCGTATATCTATCCACGAAAAAGAGTGTGGTGAAAGATGGGCTGAAGCTATTGTAGAACTTAGAGAGCTTCGTAAGGCTACTGACAGCCATGCTCAACGATGGGAAAAACTTGCTTGGCTTGTTGTTTCTTCTGTTATTGCTGGTGTTCTTGCCACTGTTATTGCACACGTAGGATAAATAAATGAGTAAAAATAGATCTAATAGAAATAATAAAAGTGTCTTAAAAGCTTTACGACAGAAGAGAGCTAATGGTGGTCGCCTTGCTCTTGCAGGAGGAGGTAGAAAAAACACTAACTGGTATCAGGATAAGTATGGAGATACGGATCAGTATGGAGAGGGACAGCAGTTTGTACCGTCAAGAGGGCCGGGTTCCTCTGAGGGTACTTCAGGTACTGGAAGCAGCACTAGACCGCAGACAGGCACTACAACTACTGCACCTGTTACTACAACTACGAATCCAACAGGTAATCCTGCTGATGGCACAGTTACAACTGTTCAAGATGTTGCAACTACAAACCTAGCCGATGGTACACAAACCAGAGCGGGTTCAAGTGCGCCTATCACAACTGTTAAATTAGGAGAATCTTTTACTCCAGAAGATGTTAAAGTAGCAAAAGTAGATGTAAAGGCGGGGGAGTCTACAAAACCTGCTGAACAATTAAAAGACAAAGGAGGCGTTGACGCTACAACAGTTTCCGCAGCACTTCCCGTTACAGCTACAGATGCTATATTTACTAAAGCAGATATGCCCGATCCTGTAACAGCCGAGACTTATGATGCGGTCAAAGCAGCCACTTTAGATCCTACTAAAGCTGCTCAAGGTACTGTAAGTGATAAAGCTATTGCCAGAGCAGAAGGCCCCACACTTACTGAAAGAGCTAAGTCTGCTGAAAGAGATACTGCACAAGAACAAGCAGCACTCGCACAAGAACAAGACTTTAATATTTCTGATGGTTCTTATGTAAACCCAGTTACAGGTGAAACTGCCGATGTAGCCCCTACACGCGAAGCAGAAGCTAAACAGCGTGAGGCTATTACAGGCGTTAAAGCAGATGACGGTCAGGCTGCACAGATTGTTGACACCGTAGGCTATGAAGCTGCACAAAGACGTACAGTAAAAGGTACGGCTGCTAAAGGTGCAGCGGCAGAGATGCTTGCAGTAGTAGGTGATTTACCACCAGATATTACAGCAGCTATTGTAGAAGATCCTGCTACAGTAACAGCAGCTATAGATGACCAGCCTGTAGAAGTACGTGCAGCTATTGCAGCATTACCTACAGAAGCTTTAGTGTCTTCTCAAATGGAAGGCTTACTTGCTGGTATGGATGAAGGTGTTACTCCTGCATGGGCTAGACCAGCTTTATCTAATGTAGAGCAGATGTTAGCTCAGAGGGGCCTCTCAGCCTCCACAGTAGGTCGTGACGCTCTTTTCAATGCTATCATTACTTCTGCTATGCCTATGGCTCAGAGCAACGCACAGGCCCTCCAGCAGCGTTCAGCACAGAATTTAGGTAATGAACAGCAAGCTAATTTGCAACAGTCTACATTAGATATGCAAAGACGTATGGCTAACTTATCTAATCAACAACAAGCTGCATCTCAGACTGCTACGATGGCACAGCAGATGAATACAATGCAGAGTCAGTTTACTCAGGATGTAACACTTACTTCTGCACAGATGCAACAGCAGACACGTAGTCAAAACCTTCAGAATCAACAACAAGGTGCTGTATTAAATGCACAACAGCAGCAAGCTACTAATGCTCAGAACTTAGGTAATGAACAGCAGATAGAGTTAGCTAACTTACAGATTGAAGACTCTACTGCCCGTGAGAATATGACTGCTCAGAATCAGGAACGTCTTGCAGAGATGCAGGTAGCTGCTGACTTCTTATCAAAGAATGCAGGGTTTCAACAGCAGATGAATCTTGCAAATCTCAGTAATGATCAGCAGATGAAACTTGCTAATCTTTCTGCATTGAATCAAGCAAGCTCTGAGAATCTTAGTGCCGCACAGCAGACTGAATTAACTAATCTTAATGCACGTATGCAGACTAACTTATTACAAGGTAAGATTGCTGCGGAAATGAATCAAGCACAGTTAACAGTTGATCAACAAAGAGCAGTTCAAAATGCTTCTATGGTTGCTAATGTAGACTTAACTAAGTTTAGTGCAGGGCAGCAGACTGAGTTAGCTAATAGTAAGTTTATGCAGTCTATGACCATGACAGACTTTAATGCTAATCAACAGACTGCTATGCAAAATGCTACTATGATGGCTCAAATGGATTTAGCTTCGGCTGATCAACGCACTAAGCTTGCAATTACTAATGCCCAATCATTTCTCCAGATGGATATGTCTAACTTAAATAACAGACAACAGAGTGTTGTATTAGATCAGCAAATGAAACAACAAAGAATACTTTCTGATCAGTCAGCCACTAATGCTTCTAGACAATTTAATGCTACATCTGAAAATCAAACTAATCAGTTTATGGCAAGCATGTCTGCGAATATGAATCAGTTTAATTCTAGCCAAGCTAATGCAATGTCTCAATTTAATATGGCTGAGAAAAATAAAGCTTCTGCTATGAATGCAAGCAACGCTTTAGAAGTTTCCAAAGCTAATGCACAGATTAATAATCAAGTGACACAGTATAACAACTCTATGGATTTTCAAAGAGATCAGTGGAACGCTGCTAATAGACAGGCTGTTGAGCAATCTAATGTCGAATGGCGTAGACAAGCTAATACAATTAATACAGCAGCTACTAATGCAGCTAATCAAACTAATGCTCAAATGGCGTTTAATTTATCTAGTGCCGAGCAGTCTGCTATTTGGCAGAACTTAAGAGATGAGGCTGCATATGTTAGGACATCATATGAAAATGAAGAACAGCGTAAGACTGTAATGTATTCTACAGCCCTTCAGAATGAAGCTGCGGCTGGTAAGGGTAGTTCGACCACAACTGCATTATTAACTTTAGTCGGTAACATATTTAAATAAGAGGTAACAATGGGATTTTTATCAAAAATATTCAAAGGTGTTAAGAAGGTCTTTAAAAAGATTGGCAAGGGCATTAAAAAAGTAGCCGGTAAAGTCGGTAAGTTTATGGGTAAGATCGGTATTGTCGGTCAGATTGCTTTAAGCTTTTTATTACCGGGAATAGGTGCTTTTCTAGGTAAAGCTGCAATGGGTATGATGGGATCTACTAATGCACTTATAAGTGGTGCAGGTAAATTCTTAAACGTAGCTGTAAAAATAGGACAGAAAGCAGGTAGCCTTGTTAAAAGCGTAGGTGAAGGTGTAACTAAAGTTATTGGTAAAACAATAGGTGCTACGTTAAATGCTGTACCGGGCGGCAAAGCCTTTACAGGATTTTTAAAGAATGTTACTAATGGTAAATTAGATTTTGTAGGCGACACTTTTTTAGGTAAAGACGGATCTCTTTTAGGAGACGGTGGAGTACTAGGAACTGCTAGAGACTCAGTATTGAATATTAAAAGTGCTGGTGTAGATTTATTTTCTAAAAGCACTGTAGACTCAAGCTTAAATAAATTTGCAGTAGAAGCAAATATTAAAAATCAATTAGCTGATTCACGATTTAGAGATGTGGTTGATCCTGATTTAAAAGTAAGCAGCGCAGAATTTCAATCTAATCTTGAAAAAGGTTTATCTCCAATGGAAGCTATACAGCCTCAAGCAGTGGATTTAAGTAAAACACCTACTTTAGATATTAGTGATCCTGCTAAGTTTTATAATACTACAAATACAGAAGTTGGTATTATACCCGGAGAGTACACTGCTCAAATACCGGCAGGGCTTGAGCCAGTAACTACTGGAGGATCTGCTACGTATGCGTTTGATGATAAAGGGTTTAGTAATTCTTTATTGGCCCCTCCTCCTGTTTTAACGCCTGATCAAATAGCTGAAGGCTATACTTATGATGCAGGAGCCACAATAGGCGTAGCACCACCTGAACGCTCTTTAGGTACAAAGATTGCTGAAAGTTCTGTGGGTCAAAAAGTAAAAGCAAAAACAGCAGGTAAGCTTACGGCAGCTAATGTACTACGCGCTTCTGCTGAAACCTTCGGTGCTGCTGGACAAGCTGCTGATGGAGGAGACTATACTTCTTTTGATATACCTGACCTAGATCAAGAGGGTGTATTACAAGGTGGACGTGCAGAAGGTTTAGTTTCTATGATTAGACCTTTTGAAGTTCAAGGCTATAGCGGCTCTGGAATATATACTCCACAATCTAATTGGAGTAGAACAATGGCTGGTTTAACACAGCAAACAGCTTAAGGAATAAATAATGGAAGAACCAAATCCACAGCTACAAGAATATTTAGGTAAAATGGATCGCCCTATTCCGGGGCAGTCCTTAACAGAAGATCCTGAGACACCTCAGTCTTATACTGCTGCGCCTGAATTTACTGTAGTTAAAGAAGCTCTAGAGTATATCTTTGTAACTATAACAGACGAAGAAGCTACATATGAAAATATTATGTCTTCTATATCTAGGGGAGTTTCTATTATGGAACTAACCCAGCTAGTATTGTTTGCAGGGTTTAACGAAGGTAAGTGGAACCCAGATCTAATGCTTCTGCTAGTAGAACCTACAGCTTATATGATTATGGGCCTTGCAGAAAAAGCTGGTTTAGATTATGAAATAACTGACGATGATGATGAAGGTGATCTATTTGGTGCTAAGATGCCAGAAGAAACAAAACAGGCTCTAGAGTCTAAAGAGATTCCTGAAGAAACTATGGCACAAATTGAATCTACACCTAGTCTAATGGAAAGACCACCCGCACAAGAAGCATCCCCAAGTTTAATGCAGAGGCAATAATATGGCTATTGAATCAACCTACCAGAGTTTATTAGGCGGTCAGCGTAAGCGCCAAAAGAAACAAGAACGTAATGACATGCTTATACAGGCAGGTACTTTAGCAACTAATCTTTATCAAAGTAAATTAGATACACAAGCTGAAGATTTTTTTAACCGCTCTGAAGTAGCTAATCAACGTATTAAATATCAAGAAGGTTATGATCTGTATAATAATAAAGTTAAAAAACTTTATGAAGAAGGGTCTGCTTCTATAGGCGGGTTAGGCACATTTATAGAAAATGGAATTGCAAAACAAATTGCACAAGAACGTATTTACGCAAACATGGACGAAGAAAATGTTTTTGATACTGATCAACTAGGCAGTGCTATTAATTCTTATGCAAAAGAACTTACTTATGGGGAAAAAGGAATTCAAGCTCAATTAGAAGGTCTTTATAACTCCGGTAAAACTTTAGCTGATATGGATAAATATGATGAGTATGTAAATAAAAAAGCAAGCTTACCTGAAAATGTAGGCGGTTCTTTAATGAATAAATTAGTTCGTGGTAAGTCCAGAACAGATATAGAATCTGATGCGCTTAACAGAGTTGTAAATGAAAATAATTTTGTAAAAGGCTCTGAAGCTTTTGTAGCTCTTTCTAAATCTTTTGATGCTGGGTTGAGTGTAAAAGACTCTGAAAAACTTGCTAAAAAAGTAGAAAGCTACACTAAAAATATTAAAATGAAACCTGAAGATGCAATTATAAGCCGTACCTTAGAAACTACAAAAATTATGGGTAGTGACGGCTCAGAAATAGATATGAGCTACTATGAAATTCAAAGTAAAAATAGAATAACAGGTACTGTTAGTACAAGATATGAAAATAACCCAGCAAATCGGCAGCACACTGCTTTATTTAACAACAAACAAATTACAGTTAAAAAAGTAAGAGAGCCACTAAAAGGAGTACACGCTTTATATGGTACAGAAATAGACGTTGAACAGGTCGAAATTGTAACTTTTGGAGGAGACACAGCAGGTAAAATAATTCCTGACTCTACACAAAAAGATTTAAGAAAACTTAAGAATATTTTACCTAGAGAAACTATTACAGAAGCAACTACTCTTAATCCTGCACTTGTATCTGCGGCAGGTACAGCAGTTTCTAATATTATTAATTTAAATCCTCATGGAGGTGCTCAAGATATTAGAGATTCTTTTGATACTTATTTTTCAAGATTAGAAGGAGATGACGCAGAAATAAAAGTGGCTAAAGAAGTATTCCATAGAAATATTGCTTTAACGACTGCTTCAATACAACAGGACTTTAAGTTTAGTCAAAACCTTTCTAGAAGGCTTGCTGCTGTAATAGGGCTGGAACAAGTTAATTATATTAATGAACAAGACGATCAAACTGCAAACTATAAAGGAGCTAATATTTCTTCTTCACAAGACATAAATGGATTAAGAGTTTTTGCAGCTTTAAATTATTTACATATGAATGACACTGAATTAGACTTAACAGAGTTTGAAGGCCCAGATCGCAACACAGTGCTTACTAGCATAGCTCGTAGATTAATTACACCAAAAGAATTGAAAAAATTTGCAGGTAAAAAAGCTAAAATAGGAGAACAAAATACTTTTAGAGGTTCTGTGTTTGATGAAGACAGCCGTACCTTTTATACTGCTAAAATGAGAAGTCTTCCAAAAGCTTTAAACGGAAAAGAAAATTTATTTAATTTAATTAAAATACCTTCTGCTGAATTAGAATATGCTAATGCAACTATTGAAGATATAATTTCAACTTGGCAATCTGGTGAAGGTCAATATGAATCTTTTGAAGAAAGAGAAAATAGACTTATACAAGAAAGATTAGCGCAACTAAATCAGAATAAAGGAAGCCCTCTAGGATTTGGTGGCCCCGCAGTAAACTAAGGAATATTTTAATGGCAATATTTGCAAGTGATTATACAGAAGAAGAAGAAACTCCAGAGTTTAATTTTGTAGTAACTTCTGATGCAGCTAATCCAATACCTACAGATCCTGAAGGCTTTGCACATGATCCACGTACAATGCGTGATGCTGAAATATATTTCAACGGTGTTGGCAGAGAAACAAGTGGATGGATAGATACAGGCTCTTATGGAGAAGGTAAGCGAGACTTAACAGAAGCTTTACGTGATGAAGATTGGCGTATAGATACCATGATAGACCGTGCAGGTTTAGTAGATGGTTTAACTGATATGGAAAAAGATGCAGGTAGAAGGCTACGAGAAAATTGGAATAAAGTAGCCCCTGAAAGTATTGATGATTATCTAGAAGCTACAAAAGATATTGGAATAGATTTTATAGCTAACCCATTAAGTTTAATTGCTCTTGCTTTTACAGGCGGTACAGGAAATGTAGTACTACAAACAGCCGGTAAAGAGGCAGCCAAAGCTGGTTTAAAGAACACACTAAGAAACTTTGCTGCTTCAAATACTACTAAGGCTCAAACAATAAAAGGTTTTGTAGCTGGTGCTGCCGGTGGAGGTTCCTATGAAGATCAATTACAGCGGTTTGAAATGGGACTAGGTATTATTGATAAATACGATATTAATAGAACAGCAGAAATGGCTGGGTTTAGTGCCGTAGGTGGCGCAGCTTTAACAGCCTTAGCATCTAAAGGCAGTAAATATTTAAGACAAAGAGCAAAAGATCGTGCATCTTCTGAAGAGTCTTATAGACAAGACAATGTAGAAAGCCCTGCAAGCGGTGTAGACACAGAAATATTTGAAACTGTAAATGATAATGTAGAAACTCTTGTACCTAGTAGAAGCACAGAGGTATCTGTAGACGTTGAGACAGGCCGTACTTTTACTATTATTGATCAAGAACCTGTAGAGGTTTTTACAGAAACAATAAACAAAAAAGCTGGTGGTGGTGAAAGCACCCGTCAGGAAATGACAGACACAGTAAATCAGACTATCCGTGATAACCCTAATATGCCTTTAAAGAACTTAAAGAATCGCATAGGCTTTGAAATGGGGCGTATAACTAACAAGCTAGGATCTAAGCTTGTGTTTAAACCTGCCTCAGTAGTTCAGTCTTTTAGTAAGTATTCTCAGACAGCTACCAATCTAGCAAAGAAATTTAGATATGATATGGGTCGTTCAGTCTGGGGAGAGCGTGACTATGACGCTCAAGATTTTAATGAAGTCTATAAAGAAACTGCTGGGCGTTACTTTGTACGTGCTAAAACAGCAATGGAACCTCTAGCTTTAAACATGAAAGGTAAGCTAGGTGATATAGCTAATGATAACTTGTTAAAAGCTCTCAGAGGTTCTGGCCCCCCGACAGAAGCTATCTCTGTTATTTCTAAAGAACTTAGAAGTATACTAGATGAAATAGGCGACAGGTTGTTTGAAGATGGTTTTATTAAAGATAAAGTAACTAACTATGTTCCTCGTATGTGGAATAGATCAGCTATTGAAAAAAATAAAGATGTCTTTGCTGAAAAATTAAAAAAGGCTGGTGAAGTAAATTCATTAGAAGAAGGCTTGCGTGTTATAGATAATATGCTAGACAAGAAAAACCAGTTAGATGGTGGTGGCTCTGGTGGCAATAGTTTCTTTTTTCAACGACAGTTTAATCAAATTAATGATCTAGACTTTGAAGAATATTTAAACAATGACATTGTAGATGTTATGAATAACTACATATTCCAATCTTCTAAGCAGTTAGCTAAGAAACAAGTTTTTGGTGTGCGTAACTTAAAAGAATATAGAAAGGCTTATATCAACCCTATTCGTAAGGAAATACAAAAAGCTGGTAAGACCTTAACTAAAAGTGATGAGCTTGATTTAGAAAGGGTCTGGAAGCTTACTACAGGTGAGGATGTAAGTAGATTTGAAAGCTCTAAAGTACAAGGCTTTATTGATACCTACAGTCTTGCAAACCGTTTAGCCTATCTACCCCTCGCTACACTATCTAGTGTAACAGAAATATTTATTAACGTAGCTAAGGCTGGCCCTATTAAATCTTTAAAAGGTTTTAGAGATGCTAGTGACACAGCGCAAGAAACAATACAAAAAACTTTATCAGAAAAACTAGGTAAAGAAGGTTTAACGCAGCCTGAAATCTGGCGTGAAATGAATAAGTTTGGTTTAGCTTTAGATACTTCTATGGCTGATCTTTCTGAGAGGCTTTCTGGAGAAGCTTTAAGTACTGAGTTTGCACGTAAAGTTAACAATGGATTCTTCAGGTTTAACCTACTAGACCAGTGGACTAAATCTGTACAGATGATGAGCTACACTACAGGTAAAACTTTAATAAGAGATAACCTTACAGAGATCTCTAAAAATATAGGGCTACCAGACTCTAAACGTATTACACGTTTAAAGGATGAGCTAAAAGAACTTAATGTAAATATAGAAGATGGCCTTGGTTGGCTGGAAGCAGGTGCAAAAAAAGAAGATCCTTTTGAAGAAGTAATTCAAAGAGGTGCTTCTCGCTATGCGAATGAAGTAATCTTAAACCCTTCTACTGAATCAGGACTTAAGCCTACATTAATGGCTAATCCACAGACTTCTATTTTGTTTCAGTTTATGGGCTATCCCGCTGCCTTCACCAATACTGTTTTAAAGAACTCTGCATCTAACTTGCTTAGAAGTCCTACACAGAATGCCCCGCGTATTTTAACAGCCTCTTTAATTATGACTGAGATGGCTAGATGGACTAACTATGCTAGAAGTGGTGGGGAGTCTGAAAGATTTAAAGACCGTGAAGAGATTTACTCAGACGCTGTAGTACGTTGGGGTGGTAACGGTATGATAGCTGACATGATGCAGCGTGGAAGAAAGGCTGCTCAAGTGTATCAAGATCCTCTTGCGTACACCACAGGCGTAATGGGGCCAGTAGGACAAGACCTCTATACTCTTATTAGGCGTGGA
>Ga0307488_10005080_pt1 | contig 10897 bp, 16 predicted proteins | sample SB02metaG_FD_202248 | JGI IMG/M metagenome (GOLD analysis project Ga0307488, IMG submission 202248) | Sea-ice brine microbial communities from Beaufort Sea near Barrow, Alaska, United States - SB 0.2 | ecosystem: Environmental > Aquatic > Marine > Coastal | place: USA: Alaska | collected...
TATGCCATAGAAAGCGCTTACGTATAGCCAAGAAGTGGACGAGTGTAAGCCCCTGCCAGCGGCCCCGCGCCGCTGGCCCCGTCGATGTCCTCCCCCTGGCCGTTGGAGCCGCGGTGGGATATGACGACGATGCGCGGCGCGTTGGGCGCGGGCTCCCCCGCGGGCTAGGGCCTGCCAGATGTTGCTCGCCACGTCATGGACAAGCATTTGAAGGGTTTAGGACTTAGGGTTTAGGGTGAGGGTTTGATTTAGGGTGAGGGTTTAGGGTGAGGGTTTAGGGATTAGGGTATTACAAAAACAATCTTAAACCCAAGATTATGAACCCTAAACCCTGAACCCAAACTCTCATGTCTTGATGCAAATGGCATCTCATGACGTGGCGAGTACTATACGTCATGCCCTACCACGGGCCCCAGCTGTGCCTCAGCGTTGCCAGCGTCGATGGCCACGAACCTGGGCGTGAAGGCTCCCACGGCGTGCATGTACCCGAGGTGTACCGGCGCAAGTTGATTTTGAAAGCAAATTTTGAAAGCGGTTCATCACATGTCAGTTTCAAGCGCGGACACTAAGCGCGCTTTCAACTTGGGTTTTGATACTATCAAGCTGCACCGCCCTGCCAAGGTCCAGGCGGCGCGCGCGCGCCATGATGACGTAGAGGTCGCGGCCGCCGTCCACCGCGTCCGGTGCCGTCGAGTAGGGAGTAGGCCACGTGTACCGACGCACTATGAGCCCATCGAGTATCACACGCATGCATATAGTCATAGACAACAGGAAGGGCATACTCCGTGCTACGAAGCTCTGGTGGCGGGGTCAAATGGGGATGGCGCATGGCGCGGTATGGTCACGATCGTTGAGTTAATAGACCCTCGCCCATACATTTTCAGCGTCCCGGATCTCGGAGGCTGAACTACAATGTGATACATATGAGCGACGGTCTATCAACTCAAGCCAATCCAAATCCCCGTTTGATCCCCCAACCAATCTGCGCAGTGAGTGCATGAACCCTGCCATCTTGTGGATGGTCTGCGCGGCCGCCATCATCATCGCCGAGTTGTACAGCGATGTCGTCTTATAGCAGTCCACCCACGCCGGCCGCTTGATCCACGCCTTGATGTAGCGGCGCAAGTTGAATTTGAAAGCAGAATTTGAAAGCAGCATATCACATTTGAGCTTCAGGGGCTTTGGTCCGAGGCGCTTTCAACATGGGTTTCACAGGGTCAACCTGCACCGCCCTGCCTTGAGATATCGCAGCGCCGACGGCGCCCCCGCGTCGGCGAGCGTGCAGGGCGCCCCCGGGAAGACAGTCAAGCCGCACTCTAGCGCGTTGTGGCACCAAAACAGCATCGTCGCCATCATATGGGGGCGCAAGGTCAAATTGAACCCGGAACGTGAAAGCAGATTATCATATGAGACAAGCCCACATTCGAGAAATATATGTTAACTGAAGACGTCCTGAGTTAACATGTCCAAAAATGACAATTTCGAACGTGGGCTGTCTTTAAATGTCAACTTACAGTCACAAGCGCTGAAAGCAGGCACTTTGGACACTGGTTACAACTTGCATTGCCTCACCATAAAAGCGTCCGCCTGATCAGGGCTGTCACCTCCGAGGTGTAGCGGCGCACGTTGAGTTTGAAAGCAAAATTTGAAAGCGGTTCCTCATATCTAAGCTTCAAGCGCTGAAACCAGGCGCTATCAACAGGCTTCAACTTGCACCGCCCCACCGAGGAACGGCCTGGGCAGCGCCGAGAGAACCCTCTCCACCTCGAAGAATCCATCCGTCGAAATCTGAATCAGCCGCGCCTTGAGAGCGGCGTCACTCTCACCCTCCACGGTCTCAATCCCAGCTAGTCCAAGCAGCGCCGACATCATCCCCTTCCCCGTGGGCAGCTCAGTGCCCACCATCAAACCCGACAAGTAGGGCCCCTACTCGTCCCGACCCACTCTACTTTAAGAAACTTGGGGTTTCAGTGTGCGAGTCTCGGATTCCGGGACTCGCTGGCCGAGCCGACCGACCATCTTCAGGGTCTTCTTGAGTCATTCGACCCTCAGAATTGGACCACATAAGTTTGACGTGATCTGCCCCTCAGTTTCTTAAAGTAGAGGGGGTCAGACCGTGTAGCCAGCAGGTGTTGCTGTGAGTACATTGTGTTTTATCATGAGACTTGCAATATAGACTAGATTTTGTTGCCCGCCACATCATCAAACGCGTTTCGATGATTTGTTTCTTGAGTAAAACCGCTACCTATGACATGGCAAGCCATGTTTGCCAGACCCAACCGCGAAGCCCGCGTATGCAATCTTGGAAACGAGGTCAGAGGCTTGCTTGGCCGTGATGTAGCGGCACAAGTTGAATTTGAAAGCAGAGTTTGAAAGCGGTCCATCATATCATAGTTTCAAGCGCTCAGTTCCAGGCGATTTCAACGTGGGTTTGATAGGGTCAACCTGCACCGGCCTACCGTGAGGGGCCCGCGCTCGGTGGCCACGGCGGCGAAGCGCGGGCTCTGCTCCTTGGTGTAGTGGCGCAACATGAATTTGAAAGCAAAAGTTGAAAACTGTACATCACACTTTAGTTTCAAGCGCTTAGTTCCAGGCGCTTTCAACGTGGTTTCAACGTTGTCTTGATAGGGTCAACCCGCACCGCCTTACCTTGGCGCGGGCCAGGATCTCGTCGAAGTCGCCCACCCACTAGGGCCCGCCAGACATTGCTCGCCACGTCATAGGATGCCACCTAGTGCCTAGTCTGTGGGCTAGTAACTTCTAGTGAGCTGGAGTTTGGTGATTTGGCCAAAAGTCAAATGACTTTTGGTGAAAATCACTAAACGCCTACCTACTACGGGTAGTACGAGATACTGTACGTAGTATGCTTTACAGACTAGGCACTAGCTCAAGAATCGAGGATTCACAATGCGTGCCGGGCTATGGTCATGGCAGATATTGCTCGCCGCGTCATAGGATGCCATGTAATTCATGATACAAGGGTTCAAAATGCGTTGCAGGACGTGGCGGGCAATATCTGGCGGGTGCTACCACCCATTCGCCCGTGTCGACGCCGCCGGGGCTGCCCTGGATGCAGTGGCTTACACTCGTCCACTTCTCAGCTCAACTTGAGCCGTGTCTGTTACAAGAAAACACCCTACACACCGGAAACACCCCCTAGCACCCACTGCACACGAGCTACACAACCCCTACGCGCAACCCCCTATCCCAAACAACGCGCTCAAGTGGAGCTGAGAGCTGAGCGAATGTAAGCCCCTGCCCGTCTCCAGCGTCGCCTTTTTGTCGCCGCCGCTCGCAGTGTTCCCCTTGATGTAACGGCGCAAGTAGAATTTGAAAGCAAAATTTAGAAGCAGTTCGCAGTATGGTAGTTTCAAGCGCTTAGTTCCAGGCGCTTTCAACGTGGGTCTCATAGGGTCAGCTGCATTGCCCTACCTTGATGCCCGGGTCTGTCATCGCCACCTTGATGTAGAAGCGCAAGTTGAATTTGAAAACCAGATTTTGAAAGCGGCTTACGCAGTTTGAGTTTCAAGCGCTAAGTTCCGGGCGGTTTTAGCAGGAATTTGATAGGGGCAACCTGCACTGCCCTACCTTGAGTGTCACGGTCATCGGCAGCTCCACCCCGATGATCTTCCCGCTCCAAAACATCACCTCGCACGTCATCCCCTGCTTCTAGGGGCTGCAAAATATTTTTCGTCGCATCATCGACACGAATTCGTGAACCATCGCTTCTTGACTCAAACGACATCCTATGACTGGCGAGCAATATCTATGACAAAGTGCGTGAAACCACTTGACACTTAGCAACAAGTAGCTCTGAGTCGTGCAAATCGATCGTTCTGATTGGTCGAGCGGGCCGACTTAGCACTAAGTCTCGCTCAGTGTCTAAGTGCTTTCACGTACTTTGTTCTATGAGGCCCGACCTCTTTCAGGAACTTGGTAAAGTCACCCTCCTCTATCCGCGTCTCCTCGAACGTCTCCATGTCCATGAACACGTACTGATCGCCGTCCGCGTATGTGTACTGCATCGTGCGCTTATCCAGGTTGTAGCGGCGCAAGTTGAATTTGACCGCAACATTTGAGAGATGTTGATCATATTTTAGCTTTAAGCGCTTCGTTCCAGACGTTTTCAACTTGGGTTCGATAGGGTCAACCTGCACCGCCCTACCACGTCCGCCAACGTCACCTTCTCGCCCGCCCGGAAGGTCATCTCGTTGGTGCCCCCGGTGATGTAATTCTTCAGCTTGCTGCGCACGAAGGCGCTGCCCTTACCGGGCTTGACGTGCATGAACTCCACCACCTTCCACGGCGCGCTGCTGACCTCGATGCTGGTGCCCACCTTGAAGTCGTTGGTGCTGATGGTGCCCGCGCGCACCTGCAGCGCGCCGCGGGAGCCGCCGCCGCCGGCCCTGCACGCGAGGAGGTGGCAGGATGGAACAAGAGCGGAGGTGGATGAGGTGATGGTGAGGACAGTGGTGGTGGAACCGTTCCATCGGACGGCGGAAGGCACCGTTCCGGATGCTAGGGGAGGCGCAGCAACACACCCCAGGGATGTTTCTGAACACTGGTGCGGCGGCGTTCAGGGTGCAGTGCGCCGACCCGACGCGGGCGGGCCTCACCCCACTCAAGCTGTTGATGGTCGCCATCGGAGGTTACAGGGGCGGGTCACGCACGGGCAGGCGGGCGGCAGGGCGGCGGTTGAAGATGGCGCAACAGGTTGGTATTGATGCTGGTGCGGCTCTCATTCTCCAGCGCCCTACTGCTACTGGCGTGTGTGCAAATAGTATTATAGTATCGTGTGCCGGGGCGATTGGCTCATTGGCTCACCGGCGGTGGCACGAGACGCGCCGACGTGTCACGTGGGAGCAAGCCGTTTGGCGGCTTAATGGGTTGGATTTCGCGCCGATGATCGATGTGGCGACGCACCTGCGGGTAGTGTGCGCAGGGCGAAGAGCGGCGGCGTTCGCGACGGAGGCGGCGAAAGCCATGGCGGCCATGGTGCTCGAACGGGGTGCTCGGGGCGCAGGACGGCGGTGCGACGTGAGGTGGGCACAAGCGCGGCGGTGGACGACTTGACACCGGATGGAATTTTGCCAGCGGAGGATCTCAAAAATGGATAAGGACGACGAGTTGACTCAAGAGCTCCCGTATAAAAGCGATATCGTATCTGATCGCGCGTCCAGAAGGGACGTCTCGTGTCATATGAGTCGTCGCCCACAAGTATCAAAAGTAGGAAGTCGCGCGTACAGCGATGTTTTTCAAGTAACCCTCAACGAAAGGTACAAGTGAGGGTGCGGCCGCGGCCTGCGTGTCTGTCTTGTACTGTCTCGTCGTAATTGTTACATGCGTTTGGCTCACGTACATCGTACTAGTATGGTACGTAGTACCAACGGGGCCCAGGTGCCTCCATATACACGCGGAAGCGTCTCGCTCTCCCTCTCTCTCGCTCTCACAGGGACACGGGGGCCAAATGTGAAAGCCTGGTGCTTCCTTATACACACGGAGGCATCTCCCTCTCGCGCTCTCTCGCTCTCTCAGACACACAGTACAGTACGTACTCTCATCTCATTCGTGCATGTTAGCTGCTCCGTTCACGTTCTGGCTTGTTCATATCTTCTCATTCGTTCATGTCCTCTCATTCGTCCTTCTCAGTCGATTTCCAAGTTCCTGTCTCTTCTTCGACTCTCAAGTTCCCGTGTCTCAATCCTCTCAGTCGACTTTCAACATTCCGTCTCTCATTCGACCCTCAAGTTCCCATCGGACATCGATGGTCTAAGGCCGAAAGTTACAAGGAGATTCCTAGATTTTGTAATCTGCATCTAACTTTCGGCCTAAGCCGAGTTTGGGGTTCCAACCAAGTTGATCTTCAAGTTGCTGTCTGACATGGAGCGGCGCGACTCGCGGCCGTACCCCGGCATTAGGGGCTGACACTCGTCCACTAGCTCAACCTGAGCCGTTTCTTGTCATTGACCCCGCCCACAGACACAGGGTACCCCACAAAACGTGCTTACGTTGAGCCGAAAAGTGGACGAGTGCAGGACCCTGCCCGGCATGTGCTCGTCCTCCGAGGTGGCCGTCCCGCGCTGCGACTCATCGCTCCTCCGCCGCACATCCTCGGTGTAGCAGTGCAAGTTGAATTTGAAAGCAAAATTTGAGAGCGGTTCATCATATTGTAGCTTCAAGCGCTGACACCATAGGCGCTTTCAACACGGGGTTTGATAATGTCAACCGGCACCGCCTTACCTCGCCGTTGATCCCGCGCGGCGTGTCAGTCGACCGCCGCCGCGCCTCATCGGAACTTTTCGTTCCGCGCCTGCCGTCCCCGCTTTTCCGCCGCGCGAAATAATCCTCCTCCTCCTCGTAGTCCGTCTGGCGCGGGGCCACCTTCTGCATCCACCGCGTCCACTCGCCAGGGGCTTACACTCGTAGACTTCTCAGCTCAACCTAAGCCGATTTGGTCACACCTCCCCGTGTCCCCATGTCTAATAGACTGGGGGGAAATCATGCACCCAACGTCCTACGCGGTACGCGCCCCTCTACTCTAAGAAACTGGAGGCTTCAGTGGTGAGTTGCGTGATTCTGTCACTCACGACCGACACCCGGCCGACCGGTTTCAGTGCCTTGTCGAGTTATTCAACCCCCAACTGTAAATCAGTGTGATTTACCCCCCGGTTTCTTAAAGTATAGGGGATCGTACCGCGTAGTAACCAACAAAATATGTTTACGTTGAGCCGAAAAGTGGACGACTTTAAGCCCCTGCCACTCGCTCTCGTCCTTCACCTTACGCTCCACCAGCTGCCCGCACACAGGGGCTGACACTCGTTCACTCTTCAGCTCAACTTGAGCCGTGTCTGACACACAACAACACCCTACACACCCTACACACCCCCTACCACCCACTTTAAATGGGCTACACAACCCCTACGCGCACCCCCTATTCCATAAAATGCGCTCAAGTTGAGCTGAGCAGTGAACGAGTATAAGACCCTGCCCGCACACCGGCGCGCCCGGCGTGGACCACCCCTGGGGCGACGTCCCGTGACGCGGGGAGGTGGAGCTGGACGGGCTGCCCGGGGTGGCGGAGCTCGACCTCCCCCCGCCGCTGCCCGCGCCGCCGCCCAGGGGCTTACACTCGTTCACTTTTCGGCTCAACGTAAGCGATTTCCGTGAGATATGAGGGGCATTGAGGGGTTGTTTGGGGGGTTTTTGGGAGGTATTGAGAGGTAGTAGGGGCCGTTCAGGGTGTATTCATTATCAAAAACGGCTCAGGTCGAGCTGAAAAGTGGACAAGTGTAAGCCCCTGCCGCCGCCGCCGCTGCCGCCGCCGCCGCCGCTGCCGCCGCCCACCGCCAGGCTGAACCGCCCCGTGGCTGGCAGCGGCACACTGTCGCCGCCACACAGGGGCTTCCACTACCACTTCTCAGATCAACCTCAGCCGTATTAGTTACCGAAACCGCCCAACGTATCCCACAAAAAAAGCTCCCATGAAGCCAAAAAGTGGAGGAGTGTACTTCGCAGTTTTCCAGGGTACCTCAAATGGCGGTCGCCAATTCTTGAGAAACAGACGGTCGAATCGCCATATTGTACCATTTTATGGTAAATCTAACCATCTATTTTAATCTGACCGTCTATTTACTCAAGGTCGCAAATTTGCGCCGTTGACCGCCCTTTGAGGTACCCTGGGAAACTGCGAAGTAAGGCCCCACCGGCAAAGTGCGCCATCTTACCGGCGAGGCGCCCCAGCTGGGAGCCGACCACCGCACCGCCGACCGACTGGTTGCGCCGACCGTCCACCGCCGAGGGTGGGCGCCCTGAGCGGGTGTCGCCGAGCGAGTGCCGAAGCATCCGGTCGGCAGGGGCTTACAATCGTCCGCATCTTTGCTCAACCTGAACCGTTTTGTCACTGAAACCAGCAAAGCACCCCACCACATGGGATAAAAAGTGCTCAGGTTGAGCTGAAACGTGGACGAGTGAAAGCCCCTGCCGGTCGGCCACTCTGTGGTCGGTCGGTCCTAGACTCTGGCTCGCCCGCGACGCTGGAACTTGGGTGTCCCGCCGCCTCAATGAGTTGTTAAACTCCGCAGGGTTCGGAGTGTCCTGCCGCCTCAACCCCTTGCTAGACTCCGCGGCAGCGGCCGCCGCCCCGTGTCCGTGTCCGGCCGAGTCCGTCAATGACAGACTGTCACGTGGCGAGAGATATGTGCCCGGCCCCGGCCCGACCGCCGCCGCCCCGTGTCCGGCCGAGTCTGTCCGGCCCACCACCTGCTGTCCGGCCGACCTCTCGCCGGTTCCGGACTCGTCTGAGCTCCGCGCCACCCGGGTGGGGTCGTACAACAGGAAGGGCCATGAGAAATGTTCTGGGATGGCATTTCCGGATTCGGACGGATTCTGGACCCCAAATATCAATAGCGAGTACGGCCAGCGAATTCTGCTCTGGCCACGTCATAGGATGCCGTGTAAGTCATACAAAGTGAGCCAACAGCTGTGATGGTTGACGTGGTTCCATAGCGTTGACCCGCCCGCACCAACGCGCTAGGGATTTCTACTCTTGCCACGTCATCGGATGCTGGGTATCTCATACAACGTGGGCTGACAGCTGTCATGGATGACGTGGCTCCATAGCGTTGACCCGTCCGCACCAACGCCTCGCGTGCGCTGCCGAAGGGTTGAGGGTTTAGGATTGAGGGCTTAGGGTAAGGGTTTAGGCTTTAGGCTTTAGGGTTTAGGGTTGAGGGTTTAGGATTGACTCTGCCGCACCAACGACTCGCGCGCGCTGCCGAACTCGCCACTGCCGGTGCTCAGCCCGCTGCTTAGAGCCTGCCAGATACTGCCTGCCCGCCACGTCATTCAACGCACTTTGAACCCTCATCAGCGTTTAGGGCTTAAGTTAGGGTTTAGGGTTGATATAGACCCTAAACCCTAAACCCTAAACCCTAAACCCTCGTCTCTTGAGTAAAGCAGCACCCTATGACGTGGCCCTACCACTATCCCTTGAGGGTCTAGAGGACCTACCACTGTGGGGCGGCGCAAGTTGGAATTGAAAGCAAAATTGAAGCAAAATTGAAAGCAGTTTACCATATATCAGTTTCAAGCGCTTAGGTCCAGGCGGTTTCAACGCGGGTTTGATAGGGTCAACCTGCACCGCCCTACCACTGCTGGAGTGGCTGAGGGCGCCCTTGTGGTACAGGGAGGACATGGAGGCGACGGCGGCCAGTGTTCAGGGGCTTACACTCGTCCACTTTTCAGCTCAACCTGAGCCGTTTCTGACACAAGATACACCCTAGACACCCCCTAACACCTGCTAAACACCCCATAAATAACCCCTAAATGTGCCACCTGACTTCCAGAAAGTGCTTACGTTGAGCCGAAAAGTGGACGAGTGTAAGCCCCTGCCAGTGTCAGCGGCGGCAGCGCCATCTGCAGCCAGGGGCTTACACTCGCTCACTTCTCAGCTCAACTTGAGGACCTTCGGGACACATCGCTCACGCTAGAGCTCAACTTGAGCACCTTCGGGACACAACCACGGGTTGATTTGGGGTACATGGGGAATAAAGTAAGCTCATGTCGATCAGAAACGGGGAAAGTAAGCTCAAGTTGAGCGGAAATGGGAACGAGTGTAAGGCCCTGCCTGCAGCGGCGGCGGCGGGTGGTCGCGGTACCGCTCCGGGTTGAAGCGGCGCAAGTTGAATTTGAAAGCAAAGTTTGACAGCGATTTCTCATGTTTTAGTTTCAAGAGCTGAGATCCAGGCGCTTTCAATGTTGGTTTGATGAGGTCAACATGCACCGCCCTACCGGGTGGTCCCGCGCCGGGCCCACGCCCGGGCCGCTCAACTCGTCGTCAGGAGAGGTAAGAATGGCGGCGGCCTCCGCGTTGTAGCGGCGCACGTTGAATTTGAAAGGCAAAGTTGAATCCGGTCATCGCAGTTTAGTGTCAAGAGATTAATTCCCGGCGCTTTCAACGTGGGTTTGACAGGCACAACCTGCACCGCCCCACCGCGTAGAGGGGCGGCGTCGTGGCGACTCCACCAAGGTGTGGCGGCGCAAGTTGAATTTGAAAGCAAAGTGTGGAGGCGGTTAATCTTATTATAGTTTCGGGCGCTTAGATCCAGGCGGTTTCAACTTGGGTTTGATAGGGTCAACCTACACCCGCCCTACCAAGGTTGGCAGCGAAGGAGTTAGTGGGGGAGTTGTCGGTGCCGTAGGTCCAGCCCTGGCCGGGCGGCGGCGGCAGCCCGGGGTGCCCCGAGGTGTAGCGGCGCAAGTTGCAATTGAAAGCAAAAATTGGAAGCGGTTCATCATGTTTCAGGTTCAAGTATTTGATTCCAGGTGCTTTCAACATGGCTTTCATTGGTTGAACATGCACCGCCTTACCGGGGGCGCGGGGGGGAGCGTCTTGCTCAGGCGCCGCCGGTGATTCGTTTTCGCCGCGCCGTTGTCGTTGGCGTTTGCAGTCCCCGCACCGCCCCTCCCGATGGCGACGGCGGCGGCGGGAGGGGCGGCACCCCCCGCCGCCGATACCTCCCGAGCCGCCGCTGCCGCGATCACCGACACGTCCCCCGGCGGCCGCGGCGCCGCGCGGTATGACCTCACAGATCTTGCTCGCCACGTCATACTTCGTAAGATTACGTTTGATTAAAGAAATGGGTGCTCAAAATGTGTTGGATGACGTGGCAGGCAATGTCTGAGAGGCCCCACCGCGCCGTTGGCACCCGCGACCAGGGGCTTACACTCGTCCACTTTTCAGCTCAACTCGGGCCGTTTACACACAAAATACACCCTAAGCACCCCCTGATACCCCCTAAGCACGCACCCCCACACACCCCCTAAACCACCCCTAAATGCACCCCCTATCCCATAGGAACCGCTCAAGTTGAGCTGAATTGTGGACGAGTGTAAGCCA
>Ga0307488_10005081_pt1 | contig 10896 bp, 13 predicted proteins | sample SB02metaG_FD_202248 | JGI IMG/M metagenome (GOLD analysis project Ga0307488, IMG submission 202248) | Sea-ice brine microbial communities from Beaufort Sea near Barrow, Alaska, United States - SB 0.2 | ecosystem: Environmental > Aquatic > Marine > Coastal | place: USA: Alaska | collected...
TGGTGGAACTGTTGGCCGGCCTGCCAGCGAGTCTTTTAACAAGCAGCTGATAGCTTCATGAAACGCCTCGATTCCTATGTGGTACAAACCATCGCCCAGATGATGTTGTTGGCCATTGTCGGTCTGCTGGGCATTCTCATGATCTTCACCTTCATCGAGCAGGTGGAGGACATTCGCAACAACTATCGACTCATCAACGTCATCCAGTACACGATTTTTAGTGCGCCGCGAATGTTTTACGAGATCATTCCCTATGCGGCACTGATCGGCTGTCTCGCAGGTCTTGGTTTATTAGCAAACAACAGTGAGTTGATCGTCATGCGGGCGGCGGGCGTCTCTACCTGGGCGATCTTGTTGAATGCCATGAAGCCCACCCTGGTGCTGATCTTGATCGGTCTCTATGTAGGCGAGTTCATACTCCCTGGTATCGAGAGAATGGCACGTAACGATCGGGCGCGAGCGTTGTCCACGGCCAATCAAGTGGCGCCCACAGAGGGCCTGTGGTATCGCGAAGGTGATGTCTTTATGCATTTTGATGAAGTTGACCAGTCAGGTGTTCTGGTGGGCATCAGTCATTACGAATTTGATGAGAGCCAACGATTGGTCCAGACACTGCAGGCCGCCCGTGGCGTCTATCACGATGTTCGTCGAGATGAAAAATATTGGCTGTTGGAAGATGTTGTTATCACTGACCTTGCCAGCACTGGCACGCAGACTGAGAAGGCGACAAGTCGCCGCTGGAATACAGAGCTGGCGCCGAATCTGCTCGAGACAGAGAACCTGGTAGAGCCTGACAAGATGTCGATCGGAGAGCTCAGAGCTAAAATTAACTATATGAGCAAGCAGGGACTCAATAGCCTTAAGTTCCAACTTGGCTTCTGGAACAAGGTGCTGCAACCACTCGCTACCATCGGCCTAGTCTTCGTGGCGATTTCCTTTATTTTTGGTCCCCTGCGTGAGTCGACTATGGGCATGCGGGTCGTCACCGGGTTGGTGATTGGTATTTTGTTCAAGTTTGTTCAGGACCTACTGTCACCTGCCAGCATGGTATTTGGCTTTGCGCCCATTATTGCGGTGCTCATTCCAATCGTGCTATGTTTTATTTTCGGTTATGTTCTGTTGCGGCGTGCCAACTAGGGGTATATCGAACGGTTATTGTTGAGTTCGCTCTGACTCATACGGTTTGCTACCAAGATACACCACCCGGGTTTTAGACCAGCGATCGTGTAATGCCAGGCGCTCCTTGCTGAATAATGCCCAGAAAAGACCAAGTGCCGCTGGGGCCATGGCTATCGTTGCAAAGCCGAACCGGGTGAGGGCCTGCAGCAAGGTAAGACCTTCACCCTGGTCGTTGACGGCGCGAATCTTCCAGACCTGCATGCCTAGTGTTTGTCCTTTAACGCACCAGAAGTAGGTGTAGAAGCCCAGTATTTCCAGATAACAGATCAACTGCACCCAGTGGCTGGCCAAGGGTTGTTGGGATGGCAATTGAGCGTCGACGGGGGTGGCCCCACCGAAGGCTGCCTGAAGCAAAGAGCCGGTGACCGCCCAGACAGCGAAGACAAGAAAGAAATCATACAACATGGCGGCAAAACGCCGTCGCAAGCTGGCATTGGGATAGGCTTCAGTCATGGTGTGGGTACACAGCTCCAGAGAAAGTCGGCAAGCTTACCATACGGATGTGTCACCACGGCTCGTTTAGGCGGCAGACATCCTTTAGAATGAGAGAAGATACGTAAATGCATGCGGGTCGGATCCCGTTGGAGAAGAAGTATGGTCATGGAGCTAACATGGGTTCGCCGCCTAAAAAACATCCCAGCGACGCTGGCGCTATGCCTCAGTCTGATGTTGTGGGGTGTTGTCAGTCCTGTCGTTGCGGCTGAGTCGAAGGGGCCATCTAATAAGCCATTTGACCAATGGCTGGTAGATATACGCGCGCAGGCCATCGCTCAGGGCATTCGTGCGGCGACAGTAGATGCGGCCTTTGCTGGCGTCGTACCTGACAAGCGCGTTTTGCGGGCTGACAGCAGGCAGCCAGAATTTGTCCAGACCTTTGAGCAGTACTTAAAGGGGCGAGTGACCCCCAAGCGGGCCAGAGCGGCTCGAGTGCATTATCGTGAACACCGGAAGTTGCTTGAGAAGATTGCCGAACATTACCAGATTGATGCGCAGTACCTGATCGCCTTTTGGGCGCTGGAGTCCAATTTTGGTCGCCTGCAAGGTAATTATTCAATCATCCGCTCATTGGCGACCCTGGCCCACAACCCCCGGCGTAGCAAATTTTTCACTCGTGAGTTAATGGCGGCGTTACAGGTGCTCGACGAGGGGCATGTGCCGCTATCCGAGTTTGTCGGTGGCTGGGCTGGTGCGATGGGTCAGAATCAATTTATGCCTTCGAGTTTTTTGAATTTCGCTCAGGATTTCGATGGTGATGGCAAGAAAAACATCTGGTCCAACACCGCCGATGTGTGGGCTTCCATTGCCTACTACCTGAGCGAAAATAAATGGCAGGCTGGCAAGTCTTGGGGTATGCCAGTGGACATCAAAGGGTCTGTAGATTTTACCGAGCTGATGCCAGCGTCAGTGACGCCAGGGTGTCGTGCCTTACGCCACCACACCCGTCCCATGCGCCTTGCCGACTGGGCAGCAAAAGGTATTACGCCAGTCAGTGACTTGCCCGCCTCAGCACAAAAATATGCGATGGTAGTTCCCCAAGCCGGTGAGGCCAAAGGCTATCTCGTAGGGCCTAATTTCAGAACCATACTGAGTTATAACTGCGCGAATAAATATGCCGTTTCCATTGGTTTGCTTGCCGATATGATCGTCGCAGACCCGGATTAAAGCGCCGGGTTAAAGCGCCTTGTTAAGGCGCCGGGTAAGGCCCTTGACTCTCATGTCCCCTAGGGCTTTGATATGCCAGCTTTCATAAAGCTGGCATCACACTCGGCGACGACTTGACCGTTGTCGGCGCGCAGCATGCGCCCCTGCATTTGCATCAAACGGCCTTTGGCTTTCAGGCATCGGCCTTCCAGCCTCACGGTTGTGCCCGTTGGTAATGAGCCCTTGTAGCGCAAATCGACTTTGGCGGTAAACGCCTGCATACCCTGCAAGACGATCCAGTTAGCCATCACATCATCTAGCGCGCTGAAAATAATGCCGCCATGGGTGATGCCGTCAAAGCCACAATGATGGTCCGCTGGTGTGAATTCGGCGCGACAGACATCGTCGTCGAGACGGAAGGTGATATGTAAACCCACGGGGTTTTCAGGACCACAGACGAAGCATTGGCGCGCATTACTTTCAATAGAGCTCAGAACTTCACTCGAGGTAGTGCTGGGGGTTTCAGTCACGTTATGTGGCCTACGAATGGTAAGAGGTGATCATACACGGTCAGCGTCATAATGCTGGCGATAAACTCACGCTATTTTCTACGTCACTCTTCACCTAAAGAACGACGTCATTACTCAGACTCAGGTTCAAGCTGAGGGTGATGTGCCAAGCAGGCGGTTGACCCACGGTGTGTTAGCCACTTCCCAAAAAGAAGATTTGTACATCTCCGGTGGTATCTTGTGTTTGATCTGCTCGTGCAGAGCCGGCAGCTGTGACCAATGAGTACCTTGCTTGAAGTGATGCGCGGTGTGATAGCCAAGATTACCGGTCACCCAATTGAACACAGGGTTGATGTTGTTATAGGACGCCATAAAGTGGTCTTCAGGTTCGTCCAGTCCTGCATGGTGGTCATAGGTCGCCCAAGCCGTGATCAGCAAGCCGACGATCATCGGTAGAAGGAAGACCATCAACGCTGCTAGGGGACGGTAGGCCAGTAAAGCCAGCACCAGAGTTGCGACGACGATGGTGTAGATGAGATGGGTGCGATAGTGCTTCGGGTGCTTTTTACCCACCAAGTAACCCCGGTAATAGGATGTGCCAGCGACAATCAGCGTATATTCCCACAAACCCATAAGAGAGCCGTCGGCGCGCTTCCAGCGGCTCTGGTCGAGGTCTTGATCTAAATAGTTGTGGTGATGGCCCAGTACATGGTGGAGTAACCACAGGTTAGTAGTGACGCCCGTATGCAGCGCATAGGCGATTTCCAATAGCCGGTTCAAGGGCGTTGCCTTGAATGTCTTGGTGTGTTGGTGATGATGGTTCCAGGAGCAAATGCAGCCCTTAGGAATCAGCATCAGGGTGAAGTATCCTGCCAGCAGCCAAAGACTATCCACGGCAAAATAGACCGCGAAGTCGGCGAGTGTCAGCAGTAGAATGATAGCGACTGGAAATCGATCTGCAGAGTTTCTAAGCACGGTTATATATTGGTTACCAAGTGTTGTAAAAAGACAAGGGAAGCCCATCTAAGGACTAGGGCCTCCTGCTTGGACAAGTCCGAGGGGCATGGTATAAGCGTAGACGAGAAAAGTAAACCATCGATTAGGCTGGTCATAAAGGGGGCTGGTATGCCAAGTAAGGACTCTGATCAGAGCGATATAGCCCCGGGGGCGTCGGTTATTAGCTTTGCTGATGCCAAGCAAACGCACGAATTCCAGCGCAAGGAGGGGCGTGTAAAAGCGATGCGTGAGACCTTCAAAGCGGTTCGAGAAGCGCACCAAAGCAAGCCCTCCAAGCCAGGCAAGGGCCGCCGCAAAAAGAAAAAGTAGTGGTTCTTTTGATGATTGCGACGGTCTTGGCTGTCGCGTTGCTTGTGAAGTACTTGTGAAGTGCTCGGCGCTCTGGCCAAGCTGCGCGAGTATGTCAGTGCGACTCATATCCATCAGTGATATCAGGTCATCACTGCTATGTCCCCGTGTTGAAATCGGTGCACCAAAAACCAAAGTCTGCCGCCGGGACTCGAAAGTAGGCGCCCCCAGATAAGACAACGCTGTGACAGCCAGACCGATCAGAGCGGCAGAGAGCGCGAGAAACGGGATGATCACAAGCCATTTGTAAACACGATAAGTTAGGGGTGCCCTGTCTGGCATCGCTGATATATTGATATCGGACGTCGGCATGTTCCGGCGGTTCCGTTTAGACGGGTTGCTCCCCTGCAACTGTCGTTCTGAGCATTTCCCGGCGCTGGCCATGATAATCTGCCGTGGCGCAATGCTGTGTGCACCGATTGTCCCACATGGTTAACGAGCCTTTATACCAGCGTACACGACAAGTGAATGAGGGCGTGACAATCAAGTCGTTGAGGTATTTTAGTAACGGGGCGCTCTCGGCCTGGGTCATGCCGGTAAACTGCAGCGTATAGACAGGGTTGATCCACAGGGCTTTGCGTCCGGTCACCGGGTGAGTTTGTATCACCGGATGGGTCATGGTGGCGGGCTCTTGCGAATCATTGTTGATCGTCATGCTTTCCAATCGATCCTTGAGTTTAGCCTGGGGGCCGTAGGAGCGGGTCGCGCTATGCGTCGCGGTTAAATGCGCCAGCAAGTCTTTCATACCCGCAGATAAGGCGTCGTAGGCGGCGTATAAATTGGCATACAGCGTGTCACCACCAGCCGCAGGTACGTCCACGGCATACAATAGTGTGCGCGATGGCGGGCATTGCTGAAAGGTGAAATCGGTATGCCAGCCTGCACCGAAAGTCGCGGCAGACTTCTCTGTCGCTTCCTTGATGATAGGCACCACATCAGGATAGTCGGCCAAGCCCGTCAAGTAGGGTGTCTCGCCCACACCGCCCAGTTGCTGGGTGAGCGCCAGCAAGCTTGTCGGGTTTAAGTGCTGGTCACGAAAACACAACACGAGGTGTTCATGGAACGCCGCTTCGATTTGCGCCTGGTCTTTGCTGTTTAAGGGTGCACTAAGGTTGACACCGCTAATATCGGCACCTAGTGCGCCGCTGATGGGGGTGATTTGGATTTTGCTCATAGTCGGCATCCTTGGCGATGGGTCGATGGTCTGGTGACGTTTTGCGGGCTTATTATGGCAAAGATGCGCCGAGCATGCGTTAGTTGTTGGGTAATTATTGTGTGTCGTCAGACCAGTGCCGTGATCCTCGTGTTGCAGGTCAGCGTAAACAGGGCAGAGAAGTGCTTTTGGCAACTCTTGGTAACTTTCTATCGCTATTGGTGACGTCTGATAGCGCTTGGTCGCGGGAATCCAGAACGCCCTCTGGGTAGGAATAGCTGGTTAAGACGATTAGCGAGAATTGAATGACAACAGTAGCAGTAATAGGTGCAGGTCTGGCGGGTGTGGTCGTGGCGAAGGCCTTGGACGCATTGCCGGGCGTCAACGTGACAATCTTTGACAAGTCCCGAGGTGTGGGTGGGCGCATGTCGACCCGCCGCTCTGAGACCCACAGTTTTGATCACGGTGTGCCATTCTTTACTGCTCGGGATCCGGAGTTTGTGGATTTCCTGCAAACCTATATAGCCTCGGGTCAGTTAGCTGATTGGCGTCCCCAGGTGGTCACGCTAGCGCTAGGAGAGAACGCCTATCGACGTATGTGGTACGAGCCGCATTACGTCGGCGTGCCGCAGATGAACAGTCTGGCGAAAGCTGTCGCAGCGGACCTTAAGGTTATTCGTGGTGTTGAAATCAAACAGATTTCAGGCGTCCCGGGAAACTGGCGGCTAGACACTCAGCAGGGTGACTCGCTGGGAGCATTCGATTGGGTGGTGGTCGCAATCCCTGCGGAGCAGGCGCTGCGACTGCTGCCGGCAGGCTCTGATACTCATTCCGGCACTCATTCTGAGTCAACTTCCGAGTCAACTTCTGAGTCTCTTTCTGAGAAAGTCTCTGAGAATGTCAATCTACAAGACGTACGGTTCGACCCCTGCTTCAGTCTGATGATAGCGCTGCCCTTTGACTATTCTATGGTGGCCCGTCAGCCAGGCCATAGAACAAAGCAGCGCCGCAGGTTTGATGTTGCCTCCGTGAAGAGCAGCCCACTGAAGTGGTTGATATTCGATCAAACCCGACCGGGGCGTTGCGGGGCGCCAGCCTTGTTGGCGCAGACCACGGGCGACTGGGCGGCGGAGCACTTCGATGCCCCGCTTGCGGATGTTCAGCCGCAGTTGCTTGAAGTCATCGAGCGGCTGCTTGGCCCTGCAGCCTTAGGGCCAGAACCACGGGAAGTGAGTCTTCATCGATGGCGTTATGCTCAGGTACGTGAGGCGCTGGGGCAGCCCTATATGGAGTTGGCTGGGCAGCAACTGGCTTTGTGTGGTGACTGGTGTCGTGATGTTGAAGAAGGGCGGCGTGGCGTCGAGGCCGCCTATGTGAGTGCTAGAGCGCTGGCGCTAAGGCTTAAGGTCGCTCTTGCGCTGTGACGGGCTAGTGAAGGGCGTTTGAGTCGCGGGCAGTTAAGAGTAGTCATCGACGGGTAAGCTGATACGGGTTTGTAGTTGATTGTCCTGACTCACTGGCAGGCCGATCATCTCGTCATAACTGCTGGCGTGAATGAGGACCGCGTTATCAATGCGCAAAGATTTGAAGGGGCGTTTGGCCTCAAGCTGGCTGCGATAGACGAGGTTTTTGGCGTGATCATCGGTCACCGTCAGATACTGGCTATCAAGCAGAACTTCCACCAGGTATAAATCCGGCTCAAGGCTGCGAAGCCGCAATGTTTTGACGCGCGGGTTGGTTTTCAACAGAATTTTCAGGGCTATGATTGATGTCCGTGCCAAAGTATTTCCTTGAGTTGCGATTCACCTGAGATCTTACGCTATGGCAGGGTTTGCGGATGTCTGAAGCCCGTTAGGTGAATCAAAAAATAGCTCACAGACATCGACGATTTTCGATCTGTCAGCGATTGATGAGCGATTGATGAGCGACGGTAAGAATCCATTTGTGTCACGCCAACGTATCGGTTTGTTCAACTGACATGTGAGCTGTCTGATCTGGGAAGAAAAAAATGAATGCATTAATTGCCGAGAAAAATTTTAGTCAGCGTAAGGTCGCGTCTCCAGCGGCGAAACGTGTGCGTGCGGCATTAGTGGCGCGTGGACTGGAAACACCAATGATTGATAATGGCTTGAGTCGCGACGAGAAGTACTCGCGAATCCGGATGTCAATGACTGAGGTGGTAGAGACCCTCGGCCTAGATTTGGGGGACGACAGCTTGATGGAGACACCCCACCGGATCGCGAAGATGTATGTTGACGAAATTTTCTCCGGGCTCGATTACGGCAATTTCCCCTCCATCTCGGTGATCGATAACAAAATGGCCGTCGAGCAGATGGTCAAGGTCTCGGGCATATCTCTGGTTAGTACCTGCGAGCATCATTTCGTGACCATCGATGGCAAGGCGAAAGTGGCCTACATTCCCGGTGAGAAGATTATCGGTCTGTCGAAAATTAATCGCATCGTTAACTTTTTCGCGCAACGCCCTCAGGTGCAGGAGCGTCTCAATCAGCAAGTTATGGTAGCGCTGCAAACACTGCTGGATACGCAGAATGTCGCCGTGGCTATCGAGGCTATCCACTATTGCGTCAAGGCGCGCGGTATTCGTGATGCGGGTTCCGAGACCTTGACTATGGCGCTGGGCGGGGCCTTTAAAACCGACAAGACCATACGCGCAGAATTTATGGGTTAGACACAAGGTCGCGCATCAGCGGTGCAGGGTGACCCGTTAATATGATATAAGCCTGCGGGACGTGAGTAGACGTAACTAATCAGGCGGTTAAGAATGAATATTACCGAGGCCATTGTGCCGGGGCGTTATCAGCACTACAAAGGTCAAGAATATCAAGTGTTTGAGGTGGCGCGACATAGCGAAACCGAGGCGCCGTTGGTGGTCTATCGGTGCCTGTATGGGGATTTCAGTTGGTGGGTTAGACCCCTTGAGATGTTTGCCGAGACGGTAGTGGTTGATGGTAAGACATTGCCCAGATTCCGCTATATGGGTGCCATTGAGCCTGCTGACAGTAGCCCTGCCGTCTAAGTGCGCTGGCGTTGTCCTGTCTGTAGTGAAGATTTAGCGCTCTCCGTGAGTGGCGCAGTCTGCCCGCATGGTCACCAGTTTGACCGGGCGCGCCAGGGTTACGTCAATTTGTTGCCCGCGAACCAAAAAGCCAGTCGTGATCCCGGTGATTCAGCGGAGATGATTGGCGCACGTCAGCGCTTCCTAAGCGCCGGTCATTACCAACCCTTGGCCCAGGCGATGTCAGCGATCATCGATGAGTGGACCTGCGAGCTTGCGCTGATCCGATTGCTCGATTGTGGTTGTGGCGAGGGTTACTACACGAATCAATTTGCTCAGGCGTTGTCCGCCAGTTCGTCGCTGGTGCAGGTTGCGGGCGTTGATATTTCGCGCATGGCTTTACGTGTCGCCGCCCGCCAACACCCGGAAATAACCTTTGTTGTGGCGAGCAATTTCCATGTACCTGTGCAGAATTCGCAGGTGGATGTCATGACGCGAATTTTTGCACCCGGTGACAGTCTTGAAGCGCGTCGGGTGTTGGCTCCCCAGGGCAAGTTGATCGTGGTGTACCCTGGGCCTCGTCATCTGTTCGAGCTCAAAGCCGATATTTATGCGCAGCCCAGGGAGCACAAGGCCCCACCTGTGCCAGCAGGGTTTCGCTGCATTGACGAGCGTGGTCTGCAGTTTCCGCTGGCGCTCAGCGATCCTGAACAGATCAAAGCGTTGTTGGACATGACGCCCTTCACTTGGAGTCGACGTCACGCGAGTGAAGCGCCATTACCCCTGTTGTTGGCCACCCAGGCTGACTTTTTGCTGCGCTCTTATCAGCCAATCCCCTGATGCTGCACAATGACATTGTCACGTTAACGAGTCGTTAGTTTTTTCCAGTCAAGCTCCAGGCACATCTGGCAACTGCGGGCCGCCATGGCCATAAACATGTCATTGCCCCGTGGCGTTTCATCCACAATGGTTGCGGCTATGACGGCCATAGTGAGGCCTGCGGGTGCATAATTGCGGTAGTACTTAAACGCTTCGTTGAAATCTAAATTGACCCTGTACGATTTCAACACGCCCAAATAATGTTTGATCAGTAGCTGTTCTTCTTTGTGCCGTAGTTCGGATGCCAAAGAGGTGCCTAGAAAGTAACTCACATCAAGCAATGGACTACTCAGGGATATTGTCTGCCAGTCAACCACAGCCAGAGGATAGGGGCCGCCGAACATCATGTTGTCGAGTCGGTAGTCGCCGTGACTCAGCACACAAGGTCCTTCGTATAAAAGATGACTGTCGGCTAGGCGCTCGCCCGCAAGCCTCACCAGCTTGGTATGGTCTGTCTCAATGTCAGCGTGATAGCGTCGCATAAACGCAGGCTCTAGGGTCTGATAGAAGGTTTGTTTGCCGACAGCACCGTCTGGCGCAAGATTATTGACGAGTAACTCGGAGGGTTTCAGGCTACGGTCACCCCAGCGGGGCCCTTGCAGTTTTGCGAGTTGTTCCAGTGCCATTGCGGCCTGGTCGACGTCGCAGCCCGCCAGCTGGTCGCCTTGTTTTCCTGGTGCCAGGTCTTCCATGATAATGACAAAATCGTGATTCTCTGGATTGGCGTCGGCAAACAGTATTCGCGGTATCTGGATGTCCACATCAGGACTTAGCGTTTTATAGAAGAACACTTCCCGAAGATATGTCTGCATATCAATGCCCGTTTGCTTGCTCTTGGGATCGAAAGCGGCAAACTTGCCGATGACTGACGCGGGAGTTCCGCTGCCCGCCAAGTTGAAACGAATATTCTCGCCCACCTGGCCCGTGCCAACAGGCGCCGTCTGCATATCATCTACTCGTGCGTCGAGCCCAGCGTGTTGCAATACCTGGGTCAGCCATGCGGGTGTGATGTTGTCTGGATGGGTTATGATGGCGGGACTGGGCATAGCATGTATCCTTGGTGGTGCAGGTTTTGGCGAGGACAGCAGGTCCCGACTGATGCGCAAGAATAGGGTTATTGTGGGTCAGGTTGCAATGCCACCTTGGTGCCTTGG
>Ga0307488_10005082_pt1 | contig 10895 bp, 25 predicted proteins | sample SB02metaG_FD_202248 | JGI IMG/M metagenome (GOLD analysis project Ga0307488, IMG submission 202248) | Sea-ice brine microbial communities from Beaufort Sea near Barrow, Alaska, United States - SB 0.2 | ecosystem: Environmental > Aquatic > Marine > Coastal | place: USA: Alaska | collected...
TTCTTGTAAATTCTTTATCGATATAATCATACCACTTTTCTTTAAATTCAGTGTCATAATCTTCCCAGTCAAACCTTGATTTAATTCTACTTAGTTCTTTTGGGTAATCTGCTTTTTCCCATCTTTGCTCCGCTTTTTCTTTGCTTCGTTTAAACGGTTCATTTGTTGCTGGTAAAGCAATCCTGAGATTCTGTATTTCAATGATTTGTCCAATTTGTCCAGTTTTACTTATTACTATAAAATCATAATCAGAGTTATAACCATACTCCCATTTTTTGAAACGATTTTGTTTCTTTAATATCTTAGGGTTAATTAAATCTTTAACCTCTTTCCAAAGAGTTTGTTCGTATCTCATTTGCTTCTCCCCTCGGCAAAACCTTTAAAAGCTTTTTGATCTTTTACTTCTTTAGGTTTTTCATTTAAAATATCTTCTTCTAATTGTATTCTAGTTAATATTTCAAAAGCATCAAATATTGCTAATTTCTTTGTTGCAGCAGCATTTTTAAGCCTATCAGCTGAGATATCATCTCCTGAGTCAACGATCTTTTCTTGTGCTACTTTAATTAATTCTTCAACTGCTTTTTGCCCAGCTTGGATTATTTTCTTTTTCGTTTCCTTTGTGTTCATGGGTTAAAGCTATATCATTTGATTTCATACAATAAAGTCGTTCACCATCTATAATAAACTCAAATTCAGAGTTTGGGGTAAACGTAATAAGTGTTCCAGGAGTGATTCCTAGTGCTTCTAAGGTGTTGTTAGTATATTTTACTATACCAACATTGGGTTGTTCTTTTCTGTTCTCTAGAAAATGGTTGTTTAAAATTGGTTTTATGAAACAATAATCTAAGTGTGGCTTTAAGTTATACATGTAAATCTGTTCAGGAGAACAAAAACACATATCATCTTTAAAGTAAGTAGAACTATTACGTTCCCTTCCTTTTTGATCATACCACCTTCTAAAAACATTATGATGTATATAGACTTCATCACCAACTTTTATTTCTGTAGTATAAGCAGCTGGAGTCGAAACTACAACTGCTTTTTTACTTACAAAAATATGGTTTTCTATACTAGAGTTAATAATTAATTCTTTATCATTAACTTTTTTAGTATTGTTATACCTATCTTCAAAAGGTTTAACAATAAAACTATATAGACTTTTCATTTAATATTTCAAGTCGTACTCTAAGGATACTGCCATATTACGATTAAACTTTTTCCAAGGAAGTACCTCATTGTTTTTAGTTATAAAAACATTATACGATTGGTCTTCTTCTTTAAAAATTATATCATTAATTATGTGGCCACCATAGACTTCTTGGCCAACGGAATAATGCATGGCTTCATTCTTATAGTCAGCGCCTATACTAATCTTCCTTATTATCTTCGACATCTTCTTCAATTACAGTATACTCACCATCTTCAACATTGATATTAATAGCTCCATATTCTGCTTCAAGAACTTCTTTGTATTCTTCGATGCTTTGATTATTTACACCAATCTCATGTAACAACCCGTGCTTTTGAGTTTCTAAAACTCCCACGTTATTTATTAATTCACTTAATGTTTTTTGTTGCTCTTGAATTAATAATAATTCGTCTTCTTTAATTTTCATTTGATTTGATTTAATTGTTTATTTATCTGTTACTTATATATTTACTTGTATAAGTAATTTTTTACTATACAGGATCTGGTTCTGACCAAGCTGCAGTTGCCATTAAAGCTAAGGCTTCATCTTGATTCATTACATCGCCAACGATAGGTAAACTACCATCTGTAACAAAACTTGGCGTTACTCTATAGCTTAACAACCCTTGAGTATTTGCTAAATTTCTCCTCATTGATTGAGCGTTTAACTGGTCAACTTGAGAGAATAAAACTAAGTTTGTATCACTTAATTCGATTACTATATAACTTTTATTATTCATTTTTTTTATTTTAATATTTTAACCTGGTACATCTGTTGTTCTATCTAATACATCCATATTTTCACTAATTCCATTTGCTGTAGAGTAGGGAGCATCTCCAACAATTTCAATAGATGAAGTTCCTAAACCATTTGCTGAATATCCAACTCCATTAACAATGTCATCTTCTGTCATTACAGTGTGACTTAAAACACTATTACCTAATATTTCATCTATTGAAGTCCATCTATTAGCAGCGGCATTAAAAGAGCTGTTAGTTCCAAATTGTGACCAAAATATTGGCTTTGTTGAAAACGTACTTAAATTAGATGGTAACCCTTGATTATATAATGTTGTTATTTCTGAAGTTGTTAATTCAGATGACCAAATAGCTAAGTTTGAAACATCAGCAGCTATGTTAAAACCATTGCTTCTTTTACCAATTAATACATAATCATTTAAACTCAATGTTGTTAAGCCAGTTGCAGTTGCTTCAAGAACTCCATTAATATACATTTTCATTGTATCTCCTGACCTTGTTAATACAATATTATACCAAACACCAGCACTTGATGGATTAGCAGCATAACCTTGAACAGCTCCAGAATAAAAGAAAAATTTACCTGAGTTATATCCAAAACTTATTTCTGTGCTATTATTTCCGTTAATATTTAAAGCATAACCAAAATTTGTAGTAGCAAGTTTAACCCATATTGAAGTTGTAATTGTACTAATTGAAGTTAGCGCACTTATATTAGTAAACATAAATTCACCCCCACCAGAAAGACTTAATGCGTACGGAGAAAATCCAGACGTGTGTTGTAAGTTGCTTTGTACTAAGTTTGCTGAAGTCATACGAACACTTGTTCCATCGTTGCTACCAGCATAATCTTTTATTGTCCAGTTAGTACCATCAAAAGTATCTTGAGCGTTTAGTTTATACCATCTTTCTAAATTGCTATAAGAACTTAAATCTGGAGGTGTTCCGTTATTGTATAATGATGCTATAGACTCTGTTCCAGTTGGTTGTAAGTCTGTTGAAAATATAGCAGCATTAGAAACAAATCCATTAAGGGTACCCGCTCCACTAGCTAAAGCTCCAATTGCCGCAAAAGATGGCGTTCTTAATGTTCCAGTTATATTTCCTTCACTATTGCCGTCAATATATACAGTTGCAGCTCCACCATTTTGAACTAAAGCTATATGATGCCATTTATTTATAAAATCAGATGTAACTAAGGTTGTTATTAAAAGTCCAAGTCCAGACTCACCAGAATAAATAACTCTAATAAATCCACTTTGATTATTAACCACTAGTTTTGTGGTATTTTGGTCACCAAAAAAAGCTTGTTGTATTCCCCCTGAAAAAGATATTATATTAACCCAAACAGAAATAGTAGCTGCTGAAGCAATTGTTATACTTGGTATTGTAAAGTATTTAGACCCAGCTGGACTTGTTTGAAATACATAATCTTTTAAACTATTATTTGGAACTAAATAATTAGCTCCGTTATATGCTGATTGGTCACCTAATTGATAGTAAGCTATTGGCTTTAACGACATTGGATTTGTAACAGCTGTTCCACCACCATAAAGAGTAGCTACAGAGTTTGTTCCTGTTGCTGGTAAGGCATAATCAAAAATGCTTACTTGGTCAAGTTTCCCATTAAAATACCCTATTGAAGAACTACCATATCTACCTATAGCAGTAATTCCAACTGAATAAATTGGGTCACTGTTTGTTACTCCGCCTCCATCACTTATCCCATTTAAGAAAAAAGTATAAGTTTTAGTGATACCTACTATAGTTTTTGTTAATGCAGCGTGATACCAAACCCCAGCAAGAAGAGTTGTGTTACTTGTAAAAATTGGTCCGTTTGACCTTCCTAATGTGCTTAATTTACCACTTGTTCTGTTTACTTCTAAACCAAATTCATAGCTCGTGTTAGTTCCTTTATAAATTATAGCTTTTGCTCCTGCTGTGATATTATTAATATTTATCCAACAAGAAATAGTATATTCATTTGCAAGACTTAAAGAAGTTCCTAAATCTATATAATCACTAGTTCCATTAAAGTCTATAGAGTAGTTCGAAACTAAACTTTGATTTTTATTGTTTGGTATTCTCCAAGCGTCATTAAAATATTCTGTTGCCATAGTTTACATTCTATACCACGCTACTGGTGGTGTTGTTAATTGACTTAAATCTGCTGTTTTGTTTACTCCATCTACAACTGCTGTTGCATTGTAAATGCTTTGAACTTCTGCCTCTGTTAGCGAATAATTAAAAACCGCTAGTTCGTCTACACTTCCATTATAAAATTTATTTTGTGCGACAACTCCAATAGTGTTGGTTTTACCATTAAAATTAACAGAGCTTGGAATTATGCTCCCTTCAACTATAGGTAAATACTTTACGCCATCTACATAAAGTTTTAATTTATCTACACCAACAGCTTGTGAGCCATCATAAATTATTATATAATTTCTCCACGCATCACGAATTGCTATAGGATTATATACATTAACTCCATAAGTGTGATAAATAGTGTGTCCAAAGAAAACATCAAAGTTGTTGTAACTTTTTTGCATAAAACGAAATGGACTATTATTAATTATGTCTGTATGGTCGCCAAAACCAAACATTCCCTCGTTGGATGGAAGTGGATTTACTAAAGTTTTAAACCATCCAGAAACACTAAAATTAGTAGCTGAAGAACCTAAAGCATTTCCAAGTCCTGTTCCAGCATTAATAAAATCACTTGTACCATCAAAAGACATAGAATTAAGGTTGTCTATTTGAGCTAAGGGAGTTGGTCCAGGTGGTACAGGTGTTCCTCCGCCTCCAGGCCTTGATGGTCCAGGTAGATTAGATAAATTGGGGATTGGAAACCCCATGCCCATCTTCATATTTTAAAATAAAGCTAAAACTGTTCCATCTCCTACTTCTCCCGCTGTAAAGTCAGTTCCATCAGTTTTAGTTACTCTATATATTTTAGTAACTAGAATTGGTAGAAAAGAACCTGCTGTACATCCTTTAAAAGTAATAGCGTCAACTTGAGTTGTAGTAATAGATTGACTTTCTAGCACAACTGTAATATCACAAGCAACACCTATATAAATGCAAGCACCTCTATTTAATACTGATACTGTATCACCAACAACCGAATCAGCGGTTGTAAACAAAGCTTGACCAGTTGGAGTTGCTCCAATGACGTTTGCTTCTAAAATTTTTGTAGCGCCATGAGCAAATACTCTAGGTTGAGCTGCTTCATTACCTGCTAAACCAGATATGTCTACCTCTGTTAAATTAGCCATTTTATTTATTTATTTATTTTTGTTATTTTTTCAGCACCACGACTTCCGAAGTATGCTACATATACTGTAATTAGTAAAGTTTTAAGTAATTCCACCCACGCTGTATCTATACTAAATAGTAAGCTATGGAAAGAATCTAATATCATTAATGTTGTTGAAGCTAGAGTTAAATATATAAGAGTAAGTGGGCGAGTGTTCTTAGAAAGCCATGAATCACTTTTCATATCGCTAGACCAACGTTTAGAAACGTTTTCCATCTCTGTAAGATCTTGCTCTATTAACTTCATTGCCATTTCTTTGTCAACGGCCTTAATCTTATTATCACTTGATATAAGGTTTTTTACTACACCAAGAGTTCCCTTGTCAGGTAGCGCGTCGCCTAAAGCTGCTAAAACTTTAGGAGCTTTTGATTTTAAAAAAGCCCCTATTTTAGTTTCATTAAATTTTTTAGCCATTATCTGCTATTTCTACCAGCAATTCTACTAACTACATGCATATGCTTCTTTTTAGCTACATCTTCTTTATGTATTTCTTTTTTAGCATCACTTATAAGCTCTCTTTCATGCATCATATCTTTATCGTAGCTATTCATCCTAGAAGGCGATGGTTTTGCTTTTCCACTAGGGTCATTGTCTAAATAATTAAAAGCTTTTTTAGCTAAATTAAACATACCTCCTGTAGGTCCTAAAACAACGCTTTTAATTACGTTTTTAATGTCTGGCCCAACGCCTCCGCTTTGTGAAGTATGTTTTACTTTTGGTTCTGCTTTTGTTGTTGTTTTAGGGCTTGCTTTTGTTTTTGTTTTAGGGCTTGCGGGTGGATGGTCGTAGGCGGTTGGTTTTTTTGTTTTATTATTTGTAATTCTTTTTGTTGGTGATTTTTTGTAAGGCATAATATTTTTTTTATTTATTTTCTTTTGAATAAGCTTCTTTCTCCCAAGGAAATATTTTTGATCCTTCAGAAATAAACTTACCATTGTATTTTATTTTTCCGTTTTTACGTGGGTATTTTTTACCATTCCACGTAACATATTTGTCATTATAATTTAATCCTTTTCTACCATTTGACTTGTCAAAGTCTTTAAACTGCTTAACATGAACTTCTTCATGGCTAATTACTTCTTCTACTTGTTTAGGGTCTTTTATTTTATTGTTAATAACAATAGTTCCATTATTATTGGCTCTACCTAAAACACCATCTTCTTCGTCAATATGATAAACAGGAGTGATGTTAGTTTCGTAAGGTGCTTTTATTTTAAAACCCATTACTTTCTTTTACAACCAAAATTATTAGCATAATTAGCCATCTTAACTACAGCTGGCTTATATTTCTTAGTGTTTTTCATTACTTTACTAGCTGCAGAACAAGTAGACTTACCTGGCATATTTTTCTTAACCCAAGCAGTAAACTTACCTTCGTTCTTTTCTTTTATTTCTGGAAAATCTTTTTTAGCCATTTTATTTGTTTTTATATGGAAAGTAATCGTTTAATATGTTTTGTCTATTCTTACACCCGCATCCGCCGGGTATCATATCTGCCATTTTTTTTATTCCTGTAGCCTTAGTAAATCTAGCTACTGTATCTCCTAGTCCTTTGTCTCTCATGATTTTAACATTTCCATCTTTTTCTAGCAGCTAAACCTCTTTCACCTTTCCAGCCTTTAGATCTAGCACAAAAAGCTTTTCTACGTTTAGCAGCTTTACTACCTTTTTTAACGTCACCAGTTACTGCTGTTTTAAGTTTACTACCAGGATTAGCTTTTCTATAAGCTTTAACGCCTTTAGATGTCATACCAGCACCTTCATCTGTACTTCTGAAATTACGACCTTTTCCTTTTGTAGTTTTTCTTATAGCCATTATTTTTTACTTTTAATAGGCACACAGTTATTAACCATCCTATTTCCTTTTTTCTTCATTCCTTTTTTAACATAACCGTCCCAGCAAGGTTTTTTTTTAGATCTTTTTGTAGCCATTACTTTTTCTTTTTTGGTGACTCACCACATTTTAAACTAGGATTAGCTACTTGTCTCCAGTCTTGCTTAACCCAAGTTTTTAAACTGCCACCACTACTAGTCCCAGTAACATTGCTTTTACTAGATCTCTTGTATTTACCAGCAGCACCAGCTTTTCTTTTAGCACTTATAACAGCTGATCTTTCAGATTTACTCATGCTTTTTATCTTAGCATAAGGTAAGCAAACTTTTTTAGTGCCTCCGCCTTTGGCTTTTGTTTTTCTAACTTTATTAAATGGTGATTTCATTTAACACTTACCTTTACCTTGTTGTTTAGAAGCCCACATATTAGCGTAAGCTGATGGATATACATCAAACTTTCTTTTAGCTGCAGCTTTACAAGATGCTGATAGTTTTCTTAATGCTGGTGATAAGTCTTTATTTTTCATTATTTTTTACAGTCTTTAGATTTTTTATGATCATAACCTTTTTTCTTTAATGAAAGATGTTTTTCCATAGTCTTAGCCATAACTTCTTTACAATCTTTATACATCATATGAGGTTTATATTCTTTTTCCATTATCTACGTTTTTTTGATTTTAATGCTAAAACTTGTTTAGCTAACTCATCTAATTTACCATCAGTCTTTGTACCATCTTTAACTAATGTAGAAAGCACTTTAATTTCTTCAGAAAGTATATCACCCATCTGTTCCATCATATCAACTCTTTCTTTTAGATCCTCTATGTTAGCATGATTCCATTGTTCTTTTAAATCATATTCTAATCTCTTAACCTCTGTAGGTGGTAATCTTTTAGCTAAATCAATATCATCTTGTAATGTATAATACATACCAACTAAAGTTGTTGTTAACATGATTATACCTATTACTGTTTTTACATCTATTTTAAATTCTGTGTTTTCAGATATTTTCATACTCCTCTGTTGCTTCAAATGACGGGCATGCTTTGTTAGCAAACTCGCTGTGTGAATAAATAACTGCCTCTGGGTACATTGCTTTAAGTGTTTTAAGCACGTTTAAGAGACTATCTTTCTGTTCTTGTGTTCTTGTATCCTTAGGTGTCTTACCGTCAGTCTCAACGCCACCGCAATAGCAAATCCCTATTGAGTTACGATTATGACCTTTGCAATGAGCACCCATTTTATCAATATCACGACCTTTGTTTATAGTTCCGTCTAAATCAATATAAAAATGATAACCTATATCATTCCAACCTTTAGCTAAGTGCCAGTCTCTAATAGTGTCTACTGAAACCTGCTGTCCTTCTCTAGTAGCAGAACAATGTACTATAATTTCGTTTACATTTCTCATAAGTTGTTTTTAGGTCTATATTCTCCAAATAATCTTTTAATTAAACCAGGATGGTCTTCTCTATAACTTTTTTTAGCAGATTTTATTGCGTCTTTATCATTTAAAATTCTACGCTTTTCCCTTCTTGCTCTTCTTTCTTCTTTACTCATTTCTTCTTATGTAATAATAACCACTTGTGTACAGTGTACCCTATGGTTAAAGTTAACAATAAAATCTCTAACATTGGCTCCACCCAGTTTAACGTGGCTAAAGCAAATGAAGATGCATTCAATAAATACAGCTTCACATCTTCCATATCCATTATTTATTTGCGTTGAGTACTGCGTTTCCTTTGTAAGGTATATTATCTATTCTTTTTAGCGTTGGTGTTATAGTTGAATTATTAGACCCCATAACTCTAGTACCTACTACAGGTATTTTACAAGGTATGTTGACACCTGCTGGCATTTGTTTTTCTCCGTAACTTGGCATATCTTAATATTTTAGTTTTTTAATTGGCATTGTTTCACCATCTACTACCATAGTTGTAGCTTTAGGATCTTTTTCTAATGTTTTAGCTTTTATAAAACCTAAGTTCATGATTGGCTCATCCATGTTTTTAGCTATTGCACTAAATTTATTCTCGTCATTATATTGAGTCATAGACATATTAGGTGATATAGTACCTGTAATAGCTCCTAGTTTTTTTATTGGTTTCATTTTTATTTCTCCTTTTTTAGTTAAAAAAGATTTGCTTTCTAAATCTCTTCCTTGACCATATTGGTTTTCTAAAAGCTGACTCTGCGCTTTAGAAGCACCTATATTTTGTTCTTGTATTAATTTCTGCTTTTTTGCTTCTTCTCTTTCTTTATCAGCATTAACCACTGCCACAGTACCTCCAATTAACGCGCCAGCAGCCATACCGTAAGGACCTAATGCAGCACCCATTTGAGCACCTTGAGCAGCTCCACCAAGTGCTTTTGTAGCTCCATAACCTTGTTTTAAAGGATCTTGTTCTCCAAATGTATTAGTTAGCATGCCAACACCTCCAGCAATAGCTCCAGCTCCACCAAAGCCACCACTAGCAGCTCCAGCAGCTGAAGATTGTTGCGCGGGATTTATATAACCACCACCAGTTCCACTAGTCGTCAAAAAATCTAAATTTTTCGCCGGTGATTCATCTTGTTTCATTTTATAGCCCATACTATCTGGTTTTATCTTTGTTAACGTATTCTATTGATTTAGTAATTACTTTATAACTATATCTATTACTTTTTTCTAATTTTTTAGTAGGCATATCTTCTTCGCCTAACATAATACGGTACATGCGACTTATCAGCTGTTTGCACTTATATGAAACTTTGTATATATGATATTTTTGAGTGGTGTGGTTTCTTTTACGCCACACTACGATCCACCCTTGTTTCAATAATCTGTTCCAGCGCCTATTATCCCAGCTGAATGAGTACGTACCTTTTATAAAATCATCTTTAGTAAACATATCTATAGAATCAAGATATATTAATAACTCTAATTCTGCATCATTTAATTCATTTGTTTTACAAGCCCATTTTCTTATAATCCGGTAATGCTTAAGTAAATTTAATTCTTTTAAATCAGAAGATTTTAATCTCAAGCTTTTTTATCTTTAATTTTACTTCTTTTAATGTTTCCTTTTCTGTTGTATTTAGTCTTAGTTTTTGTTACTGTTTTTCCATCTTCAGAAACTACTTCTATTTTTTTCTTTCTTTTTCTGTTTTTCTTAACATTAGTTCTAGATGCTAGTTCTTCTTTTTTAGCTCTAGCTTTAGCAGCTGCAGTTTTAATTTCCTCAGCGCCTTTTTTAGCATTATTAGCAGCGGCTTTATTAGCATCAGCGGTATTAGCATTAGCTTTGTCAGAAGCAGTTTTTTTAGAAGCTAATTCAGCTCTAGTAATTTTAGCTTTACTAGAATCTTCACTTGGATTAGTAGTTCCATATTTTTTTTGGTTGTAGGCTTTTGCAGCTTTTATGTAAGCAGCTTTACCTCCTTTATCTTTCCACTTGGTTGCAACAGCGTCAGTGTAAGAAGCCTCGTAAGTTGGAAGTTTACCTTCTTTTTTAGCTACTGAAAGTTTTCCCATCATCTTAACCATTGATTTTAAATCTTTTCTCATTTTATTTTTTTATAGTATTATTACAACATCAAACTCTTTAATAACTTTATATTCTTCTTTATTTATTTCTATTTTAAATCCAGATGATTTGTCGTAATAAATTTCATCACCTTTTTTTAAAACAGATACTTCAGAGCCAGGTTCTATAACCTTAGCTCTTCTATATCTAACATCTTCTCTTTGCTTCTCAGCTAAGATTAAACCACCTTTTGTAGTTACATCAGTTTCCTTGACTGGATCGATAACTA
>Ga0307488_10005083_pt1 | contig 10895 bp, 16 predicted proteins | sample SB02metaG_FD_202248 | JGI IMG/M metagenome (GOLD analysis project Ga0307488, IMG submission 202248) | Sea-ice brine microbial communities from Beaufort Sea near Barrow, Alaska, United States - SB 0.2 | ecosystem: Environmental > Aquatic > Marine > Coastal | place: USA: Alaska | collected...
TGCCATCTGCGAAGTTCTCGTTTGCCCTGTTGTTGCCCACGTTCTTGAAACCAAATCTGTTGTTTGGGCCTGTGCCTGGTTTGTGTATCAAACCCATGGGCTTGATGCTCTGTGGCATTATTATGAACTCGTGTGCTCTCACTTCTTTGCTAGTCCGAGCTTCTTGACGTTCATGTACTCACCGCCTACAGGAACATCCTTGGTTGCATTCTGTTTGGTTACTATGCCAACGCCTGCGGCCTCTTCATTTATATCAACCGATCCGTGTCTAGCATCTTTTGTAGGATTACCTTCTTTAAGGATCCTTGCCCATGTCGTCATGTTTATTACACAATTCTTGACTTGATTCACTGTGTCGTCGTCTGTTTTAATTTCTTCGATGCCTTGTGCTTTTGATTCTATGTTGCATTGTGGTGGTATAGTAAATCCAAAATTACTCGCCGCGGAATACAATACACCGTGTATGTGTTGGAATCCGTCACCACCGCCAGACACCAATGTTCCTAGCACCTTATTATAGAAAGGTTGATACTTGTTGTCTTTTGCCCAACTGTAAATGAAATCTAATCTTTCTAGAAGTGCCTGTATGTGACAGGAATGTGTACCCCACCAAATAGGCGTTGCAAAAACGACTCCGTCTGCATCAAACATATTCATTATGTGTGGCTTCAGATCATCATCGACATCGGATGTTGCACTTTCGTAATCCAGTTCACGCATTGTTACTATTTCACAAGTGTGTCCAAGTTTTTCAAATGCCAACTGTGTCATCTTGCAAACAGAGAATGTGTTTGACTCTGAGTCCGCTTTTAAACTGCCATTGAATATTATGAATTTCATTTTTTCTTAGCCTTGTTGTGTGCCGCCCATGCAATGGCGTAGGGTGCTGATTTATCTTTCTTAAATTTTTTCTTCAACCCTTTGACCATTTTTTCTTTGCCCGGGGGAGCAACTTCTGTCATTTCTTCTGATCTTGTAACAATTACACCACAGGCTAATCTGTCACCTGCGTTGCCTGTTTTTTTGCTTTCTTCGTCTCCGCCCTTGCCAAGATCGTCCTCATCTGAGTGTACGACAAATCCTCTTCCTATCACAGAACGTTCTCCGATTAAATCTACTCTCTTTGCTTCTATTGTGAATTTTGCCATGCCTGATTCGTTTGCTGTGATGTTACCTAGATCGCCTACGTGCCCTTGGTCAATATCACCATGGTCTACATCATCTGGGTTGTAGTGTCCGCCCATTGATTTGCAACCATCACTCATGTCTCCAAACTCGTGTATGTGGAATCCATGTTGTCCTGGTGTCAGTCCTGTGATTGTTCCTTTGATCAATGTTGCAGTATTTGGTGCCTGTATAAGCAATATAGTACCCTTTACAGCGTCAGAATGCTCAAGTATGCACTGTGCTACCACCGATTGTTCTGCTTCGGTAATTGTGTTAATTTCCTCACAGGTACATTCCTTTGCACGTGTTCTGGGACAGCTTGTTTCTAAAAATTCTAAGGCTCGCATATGCGAGTATTTATTTGTTTTTGGGCATTGGGTTCTCTCCAGTGAGTTTTGGTCTTGCGAACCATAATTTAAACCACTCATTTGAACCTGGTCTGATGTTATGTTTTCTTTGGTATTGTGATTTTTCTGAGCCTGTGATAGATAAGTTTTCCCCCATGCTACCTTCATCTGCACTGGGTTCATTGACGCCTGCTAATTTTTTAATTCTTTCTAGTTCGTCCATTAATTAGATAGTCCAGCTCTTCATCTGTTCTTTGGTAGGTTTGTGTGCTTTTACTTTCTCAACCTTGCCTCCTTTGGCTAGGAACTTCTTCATCTTCTCGTCTAGTTCTCTTTGTAATTCTTGTGGTGACTTAGGTACTTCGCCTGTTGCGTATGGTCTATTGATCCCGCTGAACTTTGCCATATTGTTCTAATCCTTCCTGTACTTTGTTTAATGAGTCTCTGTTTGCTTGATATAGTATTCCGTAACCTCCGGCCGCCTGCCATCGCTGTATGTTGACTGGTCTGTCGTCGATTAGAATGTTTGGCGTGCCTGATAGTTTATCTTTAGCATAAGTTTCTTTCCTACCGGTCACTATAATTTCATCTGGTTGTTCTATGTTATTTGAAATCCATACTTTTTTATATTTCGCTGAATTTTCATGATCGCCTCTTAATGGTGATGTGTTAATTGAAAACTTACCACCTGTAAATTTTTTCACCATGCCTATCAATGCATCTGCTGATTCAAATTTTGGCAATACAGCAAAGAAGTCTGTGCCTGTGATCCTGTCTATGACTTGTTTCTTCAAGTCCTTTGTTTTGTCATTTGTCAACTGTTTCCAATGATCGACACCATAAAGGAATTCTACTCCTCCAAAGAAGTCAGCTAGGACTCCATCCATGTCAAGATATACGATTGGCTTTGCATCTTCCATATCTTCATTATACAACTTTTTGTTGTTTTCGTCAATCTGTTCGCCCAGTGCGTCTTGTATCATGTTATACAATGGTTTTGCCTTGTTACCACCCATGGCAATTCTATAAAATTCTTGTTCTTGTCCTTTATTAGCAAGTTCTCTAGCTTTTGACGCCGAGGCTCCCGAAACACCTTCTTGGTCAGGATCTCTCTGTCCGGCGTTTACCACATTAATGGAATCAAACTTGTAAAGGTCATTACCGGCCTTGTCAGGTTTTCCATTGTACTGGTTTAATAATTTTTTGAATTCCTCGATCCTGTCCGAGCCTGCAACCATTATAATTTTAGTCCTGCCCTCCGATTGTATTTTTTGGAGTGCCTTGATTATTGTGTTTGCACCAGCATCACCAACAGCGAGTTTTGGATAAAATTGCTGTATGTAAGATTGTTTATCTGCAAATCTCAATGGATCAGTGTTATTGTTCTGTTTGTGGGATAAAAAAAGATATGCTTTACCGTTGGCTTTCTCTGCCGTTTGTAAAACAGTATCAATTAATTTCTGGTGTCCTATTGTGGGAGGATTGAATCGGCCAAAGGCAAAGACTGCTGTGGACCTATCGTCCTCTCTAAGAAACAGTTCCCTTAGGTGCATCGTATTCGCCTTGTTTAATATTTTCTAATTCTCTATCTGCAATAATCTGAGCAACTTGTAGTCTTGTTTCTTTTGGAAACATGTCTGAAACATCCTGATCCTCTGATCCAAATTGCTTTACATATTCTTTAGCGGCATCATCCACAAGGTACATCCATAGTTTGATCACTTTCTCATGATCATACACATCACGATTCATTTTTCTTCTGATGTTTGATATGATTGGCATAAACCTTCTTCTGTAAAGATCTTCATCATTCTGTATGAATGAATCCAGCTCGTTTACTGCGTCCGAGTCTATTGCTTCGTTAATGAATTGTGATGCTCTCATACAAGCATATTTATATTAATAAAGGTTCTCTAATAGCCACATGTAGAACGGTGATTCAAACTTGAATTTCCATGTGCCGTTATGGCCTATAACAGAGACATTCTTAAATGATTCCTTTAATTCTGTTCCTGCTTCTCGTTGCTGTTTAGCCCATGGTTCTGGGTATTCCGGAGTGTACACACCCTCGTACACTAATGATCCTATGTCGATCTCGTCTATCTCTATGTTTTTTATATGTAATAGTTGGTCCTTTAGTAGGTCACCTTTGTCGTTAACCACTGTTTGATTTACAAGTTTGCCTGATCTTTTGATCATGAGGCTGTATTCCTTGCCCTCTTCACACTCGTGCTCGAACTCTATCGCATGTGGTTTGTCTTCTGTTGCTGTGATATCTCCCTTGAAATAGCTCTCGTCGTTGATCAGTATCTCAGCATGTGGTGGTTTATCCCACATTGTCGCGTACAGTTCTAACTTAAATTTTAATTTTTCGGTTGCCATTCAAACTCTAATCCTGCTGTTCTTCCTGTGTATGGTATATTTACATCATCACGGAATAGCTCTATGAACATCTGAGTACCTTCGACTTGCACCTTCATGTACATGTCGTTTCTTTCTAATACTTCGGCTTCTTTGGTCCTATCATTATTGGTGCATGTAATTACTATTGTTTCCACTTGTACATCCTTTCAAAATGCTCTCTTATTTCTACTGCATCTCCTCCTTGAGATTTGAATGACTCTATGAAGTGTTCTATCAATTTTGCCGCTGATCTTCTGTACTCTGGCAACACGTCTTCTTGTGATTTCTTTATTGTTCTCTGAGGGTCAGATTGTATTATTGTGTTCAGTGGCACTTGGGTTAACCAAGTTCCTGCTTTGCACATATCATTCTGTATCTTGTGTGTTTCTGCAGTGGGATTGAATGTTGACATTATCCTACGTGATTCATCAACCAGTATGGACATCAGAGTTCCAAAGTAATCTTCTTCAAAGATATTTTTTTGCATTGTGTTATAATACTACCCCAATGATGTATCCGCCAAGCAAGAAGGCTAGTATATATTTTGTCCAGGATGTCAACGATCGTTCAACCTTGTATCCGTTCTCTTTCAAGCACATTACGTGGGCGTCTATTGACTCTGCTGTTACTTTTACGTCAACTGTTTGTATATTTTCTATTTCATTGTCTGTCATATTTTAAGTATAACATTAAAAAGGTAATTGTCAACCAGGGTTAAATTGGAAGAATATCGTTAAAATTATGCAAATAATGTTCTCGATTTTTGTACAGTCTTTCTTTCAAACTGTCAGTAATCAATAATCCGTTTTTTAGTAATTCTTTGTTGTCCTCAAACAGTCTATTGATTCTTTGATCGCTTTCGACAGTGTCGTAAGTGTGATCAAAAATGTCGTCAAACACATCGAATCCCCAATCACGTAACATTTGTACATGAAATTTATTGCTTACAAAAAGGGCAGGATGTAGTGCTAAAAAACACTGGGTGGTCTTTTCTGTTATGAAATCAAAAGGCAATGTAACCCTAGTTTCAGTGACCACGGAGAAACTTGTTTTGTTATACAAATGACTGACGGTAAGTAGGTTCTTTGTGTTCCTGAGATATTTTGTACGTTTTAGATGCCAGTCTCTGTAATCTGATACCTCCCAATCGTCTTTGAGAGGACTCTTTATACCTCTGTGCATGTAAGAACTGATACAATTCTTATTGTGTTTTACCATTTCAAATACTATATCCCTGTGTGGACGCACCCTCGCATTCAGGCATAAAAATTTGTTTGTTTTGTTATCAAAATTAAAATTGTTCAAAAGCTCTTCTTTGTGTAGTATTGCATTTGCCCAGTGCTGTTGCAAGAACAATGGGTACCATACCAAATTAAGTGATGGATAGGCATTTATTAAACCTTTGTGCCAGGTATAGAATGTAATCTTGTTTATATCATCTCCGTAGTGTTTGATGTAATTTTCTAATTCTATTACTTTGTCGTTTTTGTATGTGAGATCGTCCTGAAGATAAATCTTTTGGCACTCGTCTACCGATGGTGTGTCGATCTGCCAACCTGTCCGCGGATCATGATTAAACCAACCTCCATTAGGATCCAGTTGCTTAAGGCCGCAAAGCATTCCATTATGATAATAAGAATTGCCAATTAATTGGAATGATCCAATTTGCATGGTGTTATGAGTTTAGAAGTATTGAAGTAACCATTGAAGGATTACTTGTTCCGTTTGTAGTTTCAACTTTAGCTCTTACCCAAACAAAATTTCCTGTGAAATTGTATGCCGCGTTTGTTGTGCTCTGATCCGAAGTCATTGTTGTTCCAGATATTGTAAACCAATCATCCTCTGTTGGAGTAGTTGCTAGTGTTCCCTGCATTTTTACTGTTCCATTAAAGTCGTCAGTGCTGTCGCCTATGTTAACAACCTGATAAGCAACTGTGTGTACACCATCTGGTTGAGAATAGTACCCGTCACCTTTTGCTTTGTCAGTAACGAAGCCTGAGTGGTCTAGTGTTGTTGAAGTAGAACCGTCTGATGTTTCCGTAGTAACCACTTCCTCGACTGTAAATTCTGTTGTAGACACCACTGCTTTCACTGTGAAAGTTGAATTGTTGTTTGTCGTGCCTGTCACAGTCACTAAGTCAAATGCCGCTAGTTTTCCTGATCCTGTCAACACAGTGCTGGTTGAAGAGATAGTGTAAACTCCGGATGTAGAAGTAAAGCTGATATCACTGGCAGAGATGTTCCCTACGTGTGACTTTGCTCCTGATAATGTTGTACTTGTTTGTGCCATCGTTGTTATTTATTCAGTATTTTTCCTTTTGAATCTTGCTGTTTTTGGTCCTAGTCCGTACACAGCGGCCAGTTCGTTTGGCTCCTGTCCGTCCACGGTTAGTATATTCACATACTTGATCTTGTAGGCTTTGCCATCTGCTTCTCCTAGTTCCTCACATATGCAATCATCATTGTTGACCTGTTTTACTCTTAACAGGCTTCTTTTTACTACAGGTTCACCGAACCAATTCTTTTGTATCATACTCTCAACGATAGATTGATCGTTGAAAATATTCTTGTCTCGTAGTTTTTTTATTGCTTCCATTTTTTTGTATCGACAAATTTAATTACTTTGTCTATTCCTTTCTGTGCTATCATGTATATTGGTGTTAAAAACTTTTCTGTTTCTACGTAGAAATACCCGCTGTAACAATGTGGAGAATTGCCTTCTAGGTAATCTAGCACGAACTTGTTAGTGACCAGACAGTGATCTACGTTCCTTTCAATAAACTCCCAAAGTGCTTGTCTTTCTACTTCGTTAATATATTTGTGTGTATCTTTCTTGAGATGCACCTGATACTGATACTTTCCGTGTGGCAGTCTATCACACCCTACAGAACCTTTATCTAGTAAACCAAATTTCGGATCCACTATCTCTGTTTTGAAGTGGTACTCTTTAAATGAACTTACAAGATCTTTTGCCATACTTTCGTTGGTGTAGAATATTGCTTTCTTGTCCTGCATTCTAAATCTCATGCTCTCCCTGTGTTGCATTATAAAGTCTGCTAGTTTGTTCATGTCGGGTGCATCGGGGTATTCTTTTTTTATCCACATAAGTTGTTGGTCCGTTGTTGGATAGAACATCAAACTACCTGGCATCTGAAATATCGTTTTAAAACGGTACTTGCCGTAGTACAGCTTGTTATGATGTTTTCTCATCGGATACCATAGGTTCTGTTTTATCTAGTGTCTTTGGCTCTTTCTTTGCTTTAAAATTAACAGTAAGTTTTGGAACAACTTCATCTGACAACGACACTTCTACCATTCCTCCTTCGTTCAAATCACCAAACAATATCATCTTAGACAGAGGATTTTTAATTTCTTCGTCTATGATTCTTTGTAATGGTCTTGCACCTAGTTTAGCGTCAAAACCTTTTTTAACAAGATAGTCTATTGCGGCGTCTGTTGCATTTACTTCCACATCTTTCTCCATGGTCATTGTGTTTAATTCTAACAAGAATTTTTTAACAATTGACTTCATTGTTTTCTCACCCAGTTTATCAAACTTGATCACTGCGTCCAGTCTGTTCCTAAACTCTGGTGGGAAGAACTTCTTGAGTGCTTTGTCATCCTCGCCTGCTCTCTCGCTTGGGCCAAATCCTATGTTGTTTCTTTCCATTTCTTCTGCACCTAAGTTAGAAGTCATAATGAGTGTTATGTTTCTACAATCTGCTTTCTTGCCGTTAGATCCTGTAACTGTACCATAGTCCATGACTTGTAATAGCATATTGGATACATCTCTGTGTGCTTTCTCTATTTCATCAAAAAGTATTACTGCATGTGGATTTTTTTCTATTTCGTTAATAAACATACCACCACCCATGTTACTATCTTCATAGCCTACGTATCCTGGAGGTGATCCAATTAGTTTTGCAATAGAATGTTTCTCTTGATACTCTGACATATCAAATCTTACAAGTTCTACGCCTAGTGTTTTAGCTAGTTGTTTTGCAGTTTCTGTCTTACCACAACCTGTTGGTCCTAGGAATAGGAATGATCCAACTGGTTTGTTTAGGTTCTTAAGTCCTGCTCTCGCAATCAATATCTTGTCTGTGATAGTGTTGATCGCTTTGTCCTGTCCAAACACCTGTAGTTTCATTTTCTCTTCTAAGGTTTTTAGATTACTTGCTTGTTTCTGAGACAACTGCTCTATGCTTATACCTGTCATTACTGATATCTCATGTATGATCTCTTCATGATCTATGACACCGTCCTTGACTGCATTCAATCTCAATCTTGCACAGGCAACATCTATAATGTCAATTGCTTTGTCTGGCAGTTTCTTGTCTGCAATAAACTTGCTTGAGTAATCCACTGCGTCCTCACAGGCCTCATCTGTAATTTTGCATTTATGGAAAGATTCATAGTATTGTTTCACGCCTTTTAATATCTTAATCGATGTTTCTTTTGATGGTTCTCCGACCTGTAATCTTTGGAACCTTCTCATCAATGCTCTATCCTTCTCAAAATACTTCCTGTATTCTTCCCATGTAGTAGAAGCAACAACTTTAATTGATCCTTTAAGTAGTGCAGGTTTAAGCATGTTTGCCATGTCCATGTTGTTGCCTTGACCTGTCGCACCAGCACCAACTATCATGTGTGCTTCGTCTATGAACAGTATTGTTTTGCCTTTTTGATCTAGTGCATTCACAATAAGTTTCAATCTCTCCTCAAAGTCACCTCTGAATTTACTTCCTGCAATCAAACTGTTTACGTCTAAACTGAACACAATGTGATCTTTCAGGTACTCAGGTATGTCTTCTTTGTTCTTTGCAATCCTTCTAGCAAGTCCTTCCACAACTGCTGTCTTACCAACACCGGGATCGCCCACTATCAATACATTGTTCTTGTTTCTTCTCGCAAGAATCTGTTTTAGATCTTCTGTTTCTTGTTCTCTGCCAATTACAGGATCAATCTTCTTATCAAAATACTTTTGATTTAAATTCTCACAGTAGCTCTTCAATATTCTATCTGCTTGATTTGGTCGTAATCTTTGTTCTCCATGATCCTGGCCGGATAATGTACCACCCATTGACGCCATGCCCTCATCTAGTATTGTTTCTGTAGACACAAGATCCATTAAGTCTTGTTTGTTAACTTTGTGTTTTTTTAAGAAAAAAGCACCATAACTTTTTTTCTCAGCAAATATACTGATCAGTATGTCAACAGATGTAACATCCTGTCTACCTTGGAATAGTGCCTGCGTGAATGCCCTGTTCATCAGTCTCTCTAGTGATGCTGTTTTTCTAGGCACTACTGGGTTTGTACCCTTTGTCGTGATATCATTGCACTTCGTATCTAGATACTCCTCGACATCTTTGATTAATGCATTGGTGTCAATTTTAAATTCTACTAGTGTAGCCCCTATTGTTTTGTCCTTGACTAGTGATAGAAGAACGTGTTCAATAGTCACGTATTCGTGTTTTCTCTTCTCCGCTTCTTTAACTGCGTCTTCGAATATGTTTTCTAGTCCTTCGTTTGCTTCTAACATCTCCACTCCAATCTATTGTTCCTTGTTGTATTTTTAAAAACGTTGCTATGTCTTTCTTGTCCCACTCTAATTCCTGTTGTATTGCACAAATTAATCTCTCTACATTTTTTTGTATTGGTGTTTGTTTCTTGTACGTTCCATTTAATATCTTCCATACTTTAGTGCTCTTACCTTTCTTTAATTTCTTTGTGCCTTTTTCTTTGCCATGTCCCATTTCAGTTTCGAGACTCGCTTGTTAAATGTGATACCGTCCAAGTGATCAAGCTCGTGTTGGAAACACTTCGACTCCATGCCGTCAAGCTCTGCCATGTGTAATTGTCCATTTGATAGTTCATATTGCACTTCTACTTTTCTTGGTCTCTCTACTTTTATCCAAACACCCATGAAGCTCAAGCAACCTTCTACGTCTATGACTTTTTCTTTGCTTGACTTTATTATCTTTGGATTATATATTATAGCAGGTTTTGATATTATGTCAAACGACTCATGTCCTATTGCAAAGAATCTTTTGGTAATGCCTATCTGGTTTGCGGCCAGCCCTAGTCCTCTCTCGTCTTTCATAAATTTTATCATTTCATGTTCAAATTTTTCCAAGTCTGAATGATGATCTATCATGTCTGTTTTCCAATTCCATGGAGTGCTGACCTGTTCTAAGGTGTGATGTGGATGAGAATATAGTTCTATCATAGGTCCTTTATCTTCCTTAGGTCTGATGCTGATAGCTGTGGTATCAGCACATGTATTTTTACATACATGTTTCCCCTTACGTTTAATGTCCTATGCACAGGCATACCTCGTCCTTTTACACTTAATAATGTTCCATGCTGTGTACCGCCAGGAACTTTTACTGTGATAACACTGTCCTCTAGCGTCTTTAATTTTATTTCGTAACCCCTTATAGCTTGGAAACAGTCAATGGTCTTGTCTGTGTATAGGTCGTTTCCTTTCCTTGTGTAGCCGTCTGAATCAAGCACACTCATCTGTACCATTAGATCACCACGTGGTACGTTCTTAATAGAATCATCACCCATGCCGTTGAATTTAAAAGTTACTCCATGTTGCACGCCGGCTGGTATTTTAACCGTTGCAAACTCTTCTCTGCCACTTGGCAATTTATAGTTTATTGTTTTTTCGTTGTTGAGCATAGCTTCTTTGATAGATATTGCCATTCTGACTTGTACATTTTTATTCCCACGTCTTACATTTCTAAAAGTCCTTGCACCACCTTGTCTGCCGGTAAAATTAAACCGTCCATTGAAATCCATGTCGCCGCCCTGTTGGAATCCTGAGAAGAAGTCCCCGAATACGTCTTCGTTGAAGAATGGGTGTTGGCCTTGTCCTCCTTGCCTAGTACTACCACCAAACTTCCTTTGTGTGTCGTAGTCGTGTCTCTTCTGTGAATCTTTTAGTGTGTCATGTGCCTCGTTGGCCTCTTT